>Ga0209342_10001382_pt1 | contig 27269 bp, 21 predicted proteins | sample RifCSP16_2_FD_184023 | JGI IMG/M metagenome (GOLD analysis project Ga0209342, IMG submission 184023) | Soil microbial communities from Rifle, Colorado - Rifle CSP2_sed 16_2 (SPAdes) (version 2) | ecosystem: Environmental > Terrestrial > Deep subsurface > Rock core/Sediment | place: Rifle...
GTCCAAGGAATCCAATTCTCCAATGCTGAGTCTTTTGCCGAAACTGTTAAACAATTTATTAAACTCCCGTTCCATATTTAGCAATTCTCTTGCTGGATTCCATCTAATTATTGACATATTTTCCTCTTTTTTGTTGTTTTAGATTAATTATTATCAAATATTATACCGTTGATAAATATTCCCATAACCAATTATAATATAAATAATTATCCACTGATGCTGTCTTATCCAGGTTGTGTGTAATTGACAAAAATTGTGCCGTATAGACAAATCTAAGACAAAAATAACTTTCTTCGATGCCATTTTTCCAGCACGTCAAATTTGGGATCAGGCATCTAAAAGTACTGAACTGGATCAGTTTAACTTATCACACAGTACATCAAAATGAATTGTTAAAAGCATTTAATTTATTTACTTTTGTCATCCAATTTTTAAAAAATGATTCATCCTTTATTAGAAGACACTATAGCTGCAATTGCAACCCCGACTGGAATCGGAGCAATTTCAATTATCAGAATAAGCGGAACTAAAGCGATATCTGTTGCAGACTCTATTTTCAAGGGTAAAGCCCGAATCGCAGACGTAAATTCACATACTGTCCATTATGGAAAAATAGTTGCTGGGCAAAATGATTTCATCGACGATGTTCTTTTAACGGTTTTCAGGTCTCCTAATTCATACACGGGCGAGGATGTAGTTGAGATTAGCTGTCATGGTAATCCTCTAATCGGAAAAAAGATTATAGATCTGTTGCTTCAAAAAGATTTGCGTATTGCCGAACCGGGAGAATTTACTAAGCGTGCCTTCCTAAACAATAAAATAGATCTTGCTCAGGCAGAGGCTGTGATTGATGTAATATCTTCAAGATCCGATGCCTCCCTTCGAGGAGCTCGAAATCAACTTGATGGTCTTTTGTCGAATTGTGTCACAACGCTTCGAGATTCACTTATGGATACTTTGTCTTTTTTAGAATTGGAGCTCGATTTTGCTGAAGAAGACGTGGAATTTGTAGCAAAAGAAGAGTTATTAAGAAAAATCAATTCAATCATTAAGAAAATTGATGAATTACTTGATACCTATTCGTTTGGAAGAGTAATTCGTGATGGTGTAAACGTAGCAATCGTCGGAAAACCGAACGTAGGAAAGTCGTCTCTTCTTAATTATTTGCTAAAGGAGTCCCGAGCAATTGTTAGCGATATTCCAGGAACAACGCGAGATGTCATTAGAGAAGAAATAATGATTGACGGCATCCTTTTTAAACTTTTTGATACGGCAGGTATAAGATTATCCGAGAATTTGATAGAAGTAGAGGGGGTCCGGCGCAGTAATGAGGCAATAGTAAATTCAGATTTTGTTTTATTTGTCAATGATGTCGAACAGGGCTATTCAAAGGATTTATTTAACGAACTTCAACAACTGACAGGTGGCGAAAGAATAATTCCAGTGATCAATAAAATTGACTTGGGAATAAAAACCGATGTGGGCGATGCAGTTAAAATATCTGCCACAACGGGCCAGGGAATTGAAAATCTAATAACTAGAATGAAGCAATGCGCGATTGGTAATGCCAATTATTCTGAAAAATCTGCCATAGTTTCAAACATTCGACACATTCATTGCCTTCATTCAGCGAAGGATAGCTTATCTGAGGCGATAGTTTCCCTTAATCAAAAGTATAGTGGGGAGTTTATTGCAGTAGATTTGCGAAGTGCTGTCGATTTTTTGGGGGAAATAATTGGAGAAGTTACTTCCGAGGATGTTCTAAACAATATTTTCTCAAAATTTTGTATTGGAAAGTAAGTTCCGTTTCACGTGAAAACATTTTTTTGATTTCTGATAGTTTTTCTTTGTTTCATGTGAAACATAAAATATGCATAAAAATTACGATATAATTGTCATTGGTGGTGGCCACGCCGGCATAGAGGCCGCCTACGCAGGATCGGCGATGGGTTGCAAAGTAGGATTAATCACAATGGATAAGTATGCCTTAGGGCGAATGTCTTGTAACCCTGCGGTTGGCGGAACAGCGAAGGGTCATCTCGTTCGAGAGATTGATGCGCTCGGTGGTATTATGGCAGGCATCGCCGATCGTACAGGAATTCAATTTAGGATGTTGAACCGTTCAAAAGGTCCGGCCGTTTGGTCTCCCCGCTGTCAGTCTGATAGAAAACTGTACTCTGAAGAAGCTTCTAGAGTAATATCAAACATTCCAAACATTGACATAATTGAAGAGGCTGTTGTTGAGATCATTGCCGAAGATGGAAGGATCTCTGGGGTAAGTACTGCTTCTGGCAAATTCATCAATTCTTTAACGGTAATACTTTCGTCCGGAACCTTTCTCAACGGGAAAATGCACACAGGTTTGGTTTCTGTCACTGGTGGGCGTTATGGCGAAAAACCATCGCTCGGAATAACCGAATCTTTAATTCGTCTTGGTTTTCTCTCTGCCAGGTTAAAAACCGGAACACCACCAAGGCTGAAAAAAAGTTCGATAAATTTTGAAATATTGGAAGAGCAGCCAGGGGACGAATTTCCCCAACCATTTTCGTATAGAACCGACATAGAAGAATTTCCATATTTACCGCAGGTTAGCTGTTACATTACTCACACAGACGAGTCTGTTCACCAAGCGTTAAAAAGGGGGTTTGATAAATCTCCAATGTTCACCGGACTGATTCATGGTGTTGGTCCAAGGTATTGCCCATCTATTGAAGATAAAATCGTCCGGTTTTCAGAAAAAAAGCAACATCAACTTTTCCTTGAGCCAGAGGGATTAGATAGCGATCAAGTCTATTTAAATGGATTTTCAACTTCTCTTCCTGCCGATATTCAATTTGAAGCACTGAGAAAAATTCAGGGTCTTGAAGATGTTGAAATGGTTCGCCCCGGTTATGCTGTTGAGTACGATTACTTTCCTCCACATCAAGTCGATCTGACACTAGAGACAAAGAAAATTGCCGGACTTTATTTTGCAGGCCAAATCAACGGAACTTCCGGTTATGAAGAAGCTGCCGCACAGGGAATAATTGCAGGAATAAATGCAGCCGCGAAGCTAATCGGCAAACCTGAGCTGGTTATTCGCAGAAACGAGGCGTACATTGGTGTTTTAATAGACGATCTCGTCAATAAATCCCCCGATGAGCCCTATCGAATGTTTACTTCTCGCGCCGAATACCGTTTGATTCTTCGTCAAGATAATGCCGACAGAAGATTACTTAAGTACGGTTATGAATATGGCTTAATAGACTATTCAATTTACTCCGAACTGAAAGAAAGGGAGGTTTTAATTTCAAAAGCGGTCAAATTCTGTGACAACACAAAGATTCATGCAAATGTTATTAATGATCATCTTGGCTCACGATCACTATCTGAAATAGACTCAACAGAAACCATATCGAAATTATGCAAAAGACCTGAACTTAGTCTTTCTGAAATTTTAAAATTCGTAAACACCACAGAGGAGAACAGATTTTTTGCAAGAAGATTAATAGAAAACGATTTGGTGCTTGAGCAAGTTGAAATCGAATTAAAATATGAGGGATATCTCAAGCGTCAGGACGATATGATTAAAAAAATGGAACGCTACGAGTCTACAAGAATTCCTTTAACATTAAACTATCAAAATATTAAAGCTCTCTCGACAGAAGGAAGAGAAAAATTAAACAAGATCAAACCGCGATCAATTGGGCAAGCCCTCCGTATCTCGGGTGTTACTCATTCAGATATTGCGGTATTATTGATATATTTACAGAAGTAATTTATATTTTTTATGATTGCGTTACAGGAAAACTTTACCAAGCAACTTTCTGCTCTCAACTGGGAAAATGGATTTAATCCTGACGTGACAAAAGTCGAGCGTTTAGCTTTCTTTGCAGAATTAATCACCAAAAAAAACGATTATGTTAATCTTATTTCCCGTCGTGATGTTGATTCAATAATTGAAAACCATATTTTCATTTCATCGTATATCACTAAATATATTCCCGAGAAGTGCGGCAGCTTTCTTGACATTGGGACTGGCGGTGGATTTCCTGGAATTCCTTTGGCAATTATGCGCCCCGAAATGAAGGGCATTCTGGTTGATTCAACAAAGAAAAAAGCGGATGCAGTAAAAGATTTTGTAAGTAAACTAAAACTTGGAAATGTAAAAGTAGAAAACGATCGAGTTGAAAGTCCAGAATTTATTGAGCGATACTCACAATATTTTGACTTAATAATCAGCCGAGCAACGGTTCCACTAATAATTTTACTAAGATATTCTCTCCCCTTAATTAAAGAAAAAGCTTTCGTTGCTGCAATGAAGGGCGGCAATCTAGATGATGAATTTAAAAAAGCCGAGCTTAAATATAAATCTTGTATTAAAAAATCGACAACTTTTGAACTTTCATATAAACCATCGAACATTAGAAATAAAAAAGAGAAGCGACTGATCCTTCTGGAGATTAATAAGTGACTCAATCCCCTTCTACCAAAACTTTGTTTTCAGAACTAAGCAAGCTCACCACCGAGCAACGCAATCCGCATTCGATGGATATTGACGCGAGTTCCACAGAAGAAATTCTTAAAATTATAAACGATGAAGACAAAACAATTCCATATGCGGTTGAGAAGGAACTACCATATATTGCACAAGCAGTAGATCTCATTGTCAAAGCATTAAAGAATGGCGGCAGATTACTTTACTTTGGCGCTGGTACAAGCGGGCGCCTCGGTGTCATTGATGCATCTGAATGTCCACCAACATTCGGAACACCTTATGGTATGATAGAGGGATATATTGCCGGTGGAAAAGAGGCAATGTTCCGGGCACAAGAAGGTGCAGAAGACTATGAGGAAAACGGCGCAAAAGATATTCTGCTTGCCCAGGTTAATAATAAAGACGTGGTATGTGGTATCGCTGCAAGCAGAAGAACGCCTTATGTTATTGGCGCGGTTAAAAAAGCAAAGGAATTGGGCGCCACAACTTTATATATAACATGTAACCCAAGAAAAGATTTTAATATCAAAGAAGTTGATGTTGCAATATGTCCATACGTTGGTCCAGAAGTGATTATGGGTTCGACAAGAATGAAAAGCGGAACCGCCCAGAAGCTCGTGCTTAACATGCTTACTACAACTTCCATGATTAGAATGGGTAAGGTTTATGAAAATATGATGATCGACTTACAAATGACAAACAAAAAATTATTTGAGCGATCTAAGAAAATAGTTATGACAATTACGGGTGTAAGCTACGATGAGGCAGCCAAATACCTGCAACAAGCTGGTGGGCATGTTAAAACCGCGCTTGTTATGATAAAAGCTGGTGTAAATGCCGATGATGCCCGAGAAAGATTAATTAAAGCCGATGGTTTCGTTCGAAAAGCAATCGAATTTTAGTTTCACTTGTTTTTTCTTCCTCCACACAAAGTATTATCCATCATCTACTGATTTCGAATTTTTCCTATGAAAAGAAGCTATCCGATTAAATTTATCAATATGCCTTCTATACGATTAACCAAAAGTCTCAAATTAGATGTTGATTTTGTTGTAGATTTTCTCGACAAGCTATGCATAAATCCAAAAGAAACATTAATACACCTATCAATACTTACCAAATATTTTTCTGTTTTATATAGACTTGTGCTCTAACGAAAAATGAAAATTATTTTAGACGAGCTAAAACAAATATCTTCGCTTGTTAATCTTGCGCAATTAATTAATGAATCGCCAACAAATAAGTTTCCAATTTTTGTTACAAGCTTCTTTGGCTCTGCACGAAATCTTTTTGTAAAATTGCTGGCGGAACAAGAACGGCAGATTTACTTGCTTTGTGAAGATTCAAAATCGCTTGATGAATGCAATGCCGAACTAAGCATTTTGGGCTTATCCAATAAAACAATAATTATTAATGAGCTTAAGCCCGATGCTTTTCAAGAAATGCTTACAGAAATTTCTAACCGGAATAGTTTTATCCTTCTATCCACATATGATCTATTGACATGCGAACTTCCAAACCAAGAACAGATCAGAAAAAATACGACACAAATTAGAGCAGGTGGAGATTTATCGTACGATAACTTGGTCGAATATTTAAATCTGTTAAATTATCAAAAGGAAAATTTTGTTGAGGTCCCGGGGGATTTTTCCCAACGGGGTGCAATAATAGATTTTTGGTCCTACAGTGAAAAAAACCCCGTCCGCCTTGAGTTTGACGGTGATTTCATTGAATCAATCCGACACTTCGATCCGGAAAGCCAGCGATCAATCGAACCAATTCAAAACACAACTCTTGCTGGTGAACTGAGCAATTCCCTGAGCGAAACCACATCAAATATTTTTGATTATTTGAAAAATCCTGTGGTAATGGCCGGAAAATATGCGCTGGATAATCTTACTTTTATTTGTACAGAACCCAATTTTAAAGAAACAAATGTTAATGCAACCGATTCAAACAAAACCAATACTAATGAAGAAGATGAATTCCCTGATATCGACAATCAGAACAACCACGAAAAAGCATCTCCCCGTACTTTTGATATTCAAAAACTGATCGCCAACAACAATGTTTGCTGGGTTATTGAAGAAGAGCTTGGACTATCAGAAAATAAAATTGATTTGGGGTTTTCGGAGGTACCAACGATTGGGTCAAATTATGATATTCTTTTTAGAACTTTAAAAAACTTCGCTTCTTTGGGTTTTAAAATACTTCTTACAGCAGAAAATGATCTGCAATCTAATCGTCTGCATGATTTATTAGCAGAACTTCACGAAGAGTTGCTGGCGTTATTGGATTCCGGTCAAATCAAAATAGAAACATTCCCTTTAAAAAAAGGATTTGTTCATAAAATTTCTCAATTGCTTGTGCTAACCGATTATCAAATATTCAACAAGCCTTATCGTACAAAAGCGCTAACAAAATTAAAGTCCAGCAAATCCAAATCAAAAACATTTGCATTCATTAAGCGTGGAGATTTTGTTGTTCACGAAGATTATGGAATAGGAAAGTATGTTGGACTTGAAACGATAAAGATTGGGGATGCAAACCAGGAAACGATGAAGATCTTATTTGCAGAAGGCGGCATTGTATATGTCAACTTGAATTATTTAAACCTTGTCAAAAGATATTCTTCTCAAGAAAAATTAGCGCCCTCTCTTTCAACGCTCGGAACATCAGAATGGCAGAACACCAAGCAAAGAGCAAAAAAGAAAATTAAAGAAGCAGCAAGAGAATTAATTACTCTTTATGCGCGCAGAAAAGCAACCAAAGGATATTCGTTTGGAAGAGACACAATTTGGCAGAAGGAACTGGAGGCATCTTTCATTTATGAGGACACTGCAGATCAAGAAAAGGTGACCGAAGAAGTTAAGCAGGATATGGAAGCGGAAAACCCAATGGATCGCCTTGTCTGCGGCGACGTGGGTTTTGGTAAAACTGAAGTGGCTGTGCGAGCCGCTTTCAAAGCAGCACAAGATAATAAACAAACTGCTGTGCTGGTTCCCACGACAATTTTAGCTGAGCAGCATTATAATACTTTTAAAGATCGCCTTTCACCATTTCCAATAACTATTGCCGTTATCTCACGATTTCAAACCAAAAAGGAACAAGCTGAAATCGTAGACGGCTTGGCAAATGGTAAGATAGATGTTATTATTGGAACACATCGCTTGCTATCAAAAGATATTCAATTCAAAGATCTAGGGTTATTAATTATTGATGAAGAACATCGCTTTGGTGTTATGGCAAAAGAAAAATTGAGATCGTTAAAACATAATGTTGATACTCTTACGCTCACCGCAACACCAATTCCAAGAACGTTGAACCTCTCGCTTTTAGGCGCGAGAGATTTATCAATAATTGCAACACCGCCGCCAAACCGCCAGCCAATTTACACTCGTGTTTCAACGTTCGATGTTTTAAAGATTAAAGAGTGGATAAACAACGAGCTTAACCGCAACGGTCAGATTTATTTTGTGCACGATCGCGTTGAATCAATAGAAAAGTTAGCTGCATATTTAACCAAATATAATCCCAATGTTCTTATTGGAATTGCTCACGGTCAAATGAATCCCTCGCAGCTCGAAAAAGTTATTCATGGTTTTCTCAACAAGCAATACGATATTTTATTATCTACTAAAATTATCGAATCGGGAATTGACATCCCGAACGTTAACACAATCATTGTAAACAGAGCCGACAGGTTTGGTTTAGCTGAACTTCATCAACTTAGGGGCCGTGTGGGAAGAGCGACAAGACAGGCTTATGCATATTTCATCGTTCCGTCTATGAACAGCATAAACAAAAAAGCGTTGAGAAGATTACAAGCCATAGAAGAATTTACCGAACTTGGTTCTGGATTTAATATTTCTATGCGAGATTTGGAAATACGCGGAGCAGGAAATTTGCTCGGCATAGAGCAGACTGGTTTTGTTAATGATGTTGGTTTCGATCTTTTTGTAAAGCTTATTAACGAAGCCGTCGAGGAATTAAAGTATGAAGAGTTCAACGAGCTGTTCAAAACCTTACCTAAACCGAAAGAAAAAACCGAACCAACAATTGACACTTATTTTGAAATTGGAATTCCTCACACCTACATGCCCGAACAAGCAGACCGATTGAATTTTTACACGGCACTTTATTCCGTAACTAGTTTGGAAGAAATTGGGGATTTGGTTGCAGAAATGAAAGATCGTTTTGGTTCATTACCGTTGATGGTAAGTCTGCTCATTTCAGCCGCAATGCTTAAGTTTTATGCTTCGCAAGCTTTGTTCGAAAGAATAATAATTCAAAGAAAAAATATCTTTCTAATTCTTCCAAAAGGAGAAAAGGAAGATTACTACAAATATCAATTTACCATTTTGATGAAACACATTATGGAGAAATACGCCGACACAGTTAAATTTAATCAACAGAAAGAAACGATGAGACTTATTATCACAAATAATTTTACTTCGCCATCAGTACTTCTTGATAGTTTAATTTCTTTTACGAAAGATGTTGCCGATTTACTTAGTACAGAAACAAAATCTAATGATTCGAACTAACCCAGTTTCTTGCATCGTTTTCGGGTGCAGAGAAACTGGGTTAGTTTAACTCCTTGCTCATCTATTTAAATTACTTTAGCTTCGCAACAATAATTTTTACAATATAATTTCTGCTTATGAAAGAATTAGATTTTAAACCTCACAAGTCCAAAGAAGAGTTTAGGAATAACTATAAGCTACACGACTTAGCCGAGCAGTTGGGCAAAAATCTGCTTATTCAATGGGGAATAAGATTTGATATTTTTGGTAAAGATAGAAGATATGAGCGGGTTTGGGAAAAGGGGAAAGACAAACCCGACTTGATCATCTCTTACAAGGGAAAAGATGCACTGCTTGATTGGAAAGGAAAACACACATCAAAATGGATTATGAACGAACGTGCTTACAAGGCATATCTTGATTGGAAAAATAAAATAAACATGCCTGTGTTCGTTGCCTTCTTTTTGTTTGATGAAAAAGAAAATTTAATTGAGAACCGGCTTGCTGTTGTTGGGGTTCATAAACCAAAAGCATCATCAACAAAAGAGTGGGATAAAAACAAAACAGTAGAATTTGATAACTCACTTCCAATCTTTACTAAGTCTGAACTTCTCAAATATTTGCTTTCATAAAGATATTATAACACATCCCTTTCGTTCCCTTCTCAAGAAGGGAAGCTGTACGTATTGTTCCCTCCTCAAGTTTATCAGCCATTGGCCGGAAGGGAGAACTACGTAGCGTCCCCTCTACAGAGGTAATTATATACAAGTTTGACCATAATTCACTATTGGTTAAATTTAACTTTCACAATAATATTTACTTTTAATATGGACACTATTTCAGAACTTTTTAAGGGCTTTGATCGCTATGAATATGATATTAAAAAAGCGATTGATTATTTGTTTAGCAAAGCCCTTTCCTGTGAAGCAACAATACATGGTCTTAGAGAATTTACACTTACTAAACTTTCAGATTCTCTTGACGTTCCATACGAGCACTTACAAAAGGAATTTGATGAGTTTTGCGAACCTTATTATAAAAATGCAATCGCTGATTTTCTAACGCACTTTGGCTCAATAGATGACTCTCAAAAACCGAAATAAAATCAACCAAATTAGACTTAATTTTTACGCTTTTTATACAAATTGCAAACTCTTTTCGGTTTAAGGTCATTAGAAAATACCTTGTATTACATTGTTATACTTTGTATATTCCATCAGTAATTAAAAAGCATTATTATGAAAGAAAAAACAATTATTCTCAGGGTTGAACCAGAACTTAAAAACGAACTACAAAAATTAGCTGACACTGACTCACGCACCCTAAGTGATTTCATACGCCTTCAGCTAAAGAAATTAGTGACTTCGTTAAAAAAGAAGTCTTAATATATTTTTTATTCATTATGTAATACGTTGTAATACTATGGAGCTTAAATTCAAAAACCTTATAGAACTTCATAATTATTTTAGCACAGAAAATAAGTGCTGGAATTATTTAGAAAACTTTCGCTGGAATGGACACGTTATTTGTCCATTCTGTAACAGCGACAAACATTATAAATTTAAGAACAGTAGAACCTATAAGTGTAAACTCTGTAATAAGAAATTTAATGCTAAAATAGGTACTATCTTTGAGAATACTAAAATCCCACTTCAAAAGTGGTTCGTTGCTATCTATATCGCAACATCACACAAAAAAGGAATCTCAAGTTGTCAACTAAGTAAAGATATTTCTGTCACTCAAAAAACCGCCTGGTTTATCCTTCATCGTATCCGTGAAATGCTGAAAGTCAAAGCACCAAAAATGCTGTCTGGTATGGTAGAAGTTGACGAAACGTATAACGGTGGCAAAGAAGGAAATAAACATAAATCTCAACGTAAAAACATTAACGGATATGTAAATAAAACTATGGTCTTTGCTATGCTAAGTCGTGAAAATGGAGTCTGGACTAAAATAGTTCCTGATGTTGACGGCACAACCTTAAGACCTCTTATAGTTCATAAGGTTGGCAAAGAGACTACTATTGTTTCAGACGGCTTCGGTGCTTATTCTAAACTCAAAAAACAATATCATCACGAGGTCATAAATCATGCTCAAGATGAGTGGGTGAGGGGCGAATATCATACAAATACTATTGAGGGATTTTTTAGTCAATTAAAACGTGGTATTTATGGAATTTATCATCATGTTTCACCTAAACATTTACATCGCTATTGTAAAGAGTTTGAGTATAGATATAATACACGTAAATCTAAAGAAACCGAAAGGTTTAATCATTCTTTATCAATTTGTAATAAACGCCTGAAGTATAAAGACCTGATTAGAAAAGTAGGATAATATTACTTTGTCTTGCTTTTCTTTTTGGGCTTTGGATTTCCCTTAACGGCTATCTTAATCACATCATTAAAACTGCCTGTAATTTTCAACGGCAATTCTTTTTTCTTTTTATTTGTTTCCATGTCCATTAAACATAAAAGAATTAATTTGGTTTTATCTTAATTTATATTAATCTTTCCATCAGAAATTCTTGCAAGCAAAAAAAATATTTTCCGTACAAAAATTTATTTCTTAAGACTATTTTCTTTTATAACATTTTATATTAAACTTATATAAAGCAAAAGGGACTATTCATTTATAGTCCCTTCATGAGAGCGAAGTAGACAGATAAAGCTACAAACTAATTATCTGTTGTAGGAGTGTTGAGATGGGAGTCATTTCTCCCTGATACAACACCCACTTCGTTTTTTATTGTGAATCTTTATTCCAAATCCCAAGAGTAATATTGCAAGATTTGAAATTTAAAGTCAAGTTCTTTAAATAATTTTTATTAAGCCAGTCGAGGGAAAAAGCGGTAGCCTGAAATTTTACTTTCTTTCATCAGGGTTTATTTAGCACCTCCTCTCCTCCTTATAAATTCACCTTTTGTGAGTTTAAAACGGGGAGCAGCGAGGTAGCTAATTTATTCCCCGAAAGGAGGTGAGAAACATGGCAAACGCCAAAAAAAATGATAATGGACAATATATTTATTGTGCATATATCATTAAGAATGGGAAAGTGATCTATCCTAAAAATGCGAAAGCATTTCGGATACCACGTAACAGCTTAAAACCGAAAGGTAAATAAACTGTGAATCCCAAATCCCTCACTGGTTAAATTTTCAATGAATCTATAAACTTTACTTAGTTACCTTGAGAATATTCTCAAGTCAATCAATATGTCAAAAAACAATATAGTAAAGGATAGCTAAAATGTTAGAGCCGAAAACAATTTATGTCAATTTCTATGATTCTATTGACCCAGCCAAAGCAAAACACATAATGGCTTTTCTTTCTGAATTGGTCAGTAAAGAAAAACCCGATTATATCTATTGTCTTTTTTCATCTCCTGGCGGTTCGGTAGAATCTGGTATCGTTTTATATAATTTTATTCGCTCTTTACCTGTTGAATTAATTATGCACAATACGGGTAGTATTGATTCAATCGCAAATATTGTATTCCTATCTGCAAATACTCGCTTTACTTCGGTTCATTCGTCTTTCTTATTTCATGGTATTTTTCAACCCGTCAACACATCTCTTACAAAGAGCCAACTCCAAGAACTTATTAGTGGCATCAATATTTCCGAAAGCAAAATAGCTGGGATCATTACCGAGCGAACTAAATTGTCCACCGATGAAATCAGGGAACTTTTTCTCCAGGGCGAATCGAAAAACGCAACCTTCGCGCTTGAAAAGGGAATTGTTAATGAAATTAAAAACCCTGTGATTCCCAAAGACGTCCAGATTCTCTCCTTTAACCTGCCCTAACATTTGGTCAAACTCATATATAATTCCCTCTTGAGAGGGGCGAGGGGTGTGTCTTAAAAATAATAGCCAATCGAAAAGTAAAAGATAACCTCTCCCCAACTGATTGGATTGCCTGGCAAATTTTTTTTAAAGAGGAAGCTTCTTCCAACAGCAAAGTCAGCGGGACCAATTGGTGTGTCTAATGAAATAGATGTCCCAATTCCATGTCGTAGATCTTTAAAACGAATAGCATCTTGAACAAGCCAAATAGACCCTAAATCATATCTAAGTAAAATATATGTATCAAAGAACAAATCAATTGGCAGGTTGTATCTATATTCAAGCGAAGCTAAAAATAATTGTCTTCCTCTGAATTCATCTTCTCTCATACCAAAAAAAGAATACTGCCCGCCAAGTGAGTAGTGCTGACTAAGAGGCAATGTTTTGTCTCCGAAGCCAAGAGAAATCCTCGGAGAAATTGTATGATCCTTTGAAAACGTTAAATAATTTTTATAATCAAAAAACAGATTTGTGAAACCGATGTCACCTCCAAGAATTGTTTGCGCCGTTTCATAAAAGCCGGAAAAGAGGAATCCGCTTTTGGGATAAGGATACTTATCCTGCGTATCTATTGTGGTGCTGATTTTCAAGCTGACTATCTTGGTTTTGTATGGCAATGCGGTTGGACCAGTTTTGTTCTTAATCTGGTCGAACTGATACTTTCCCTTGAAAATCAGATTCCCAAATTTTTCTACCTGCGTTCCAACGGAAAGAGAGGCACCATAATAAATTTGGCGGTACTCGCCAAGCGCAGAACGTGAAAATCGGTTTTCTGATGTTGATAGATCGTCTGCATAAAGAAAGGCATCATCAAATTGATAGTATGCGTTGACCTTATATGTTAAGTAAGTATTCCAAATACGATTTGCCTTAAGTTCAAAAATATACCCCAGGTTTCTTGCTCCTCCAAATAGCAACACACCAATTTCGGTACCGCTGCCAAATAAATTTTCATCACGAATATCTAAGCTGAGCTGTGTTTTGTTTTCGCTGTCGGCCCTAAATCCCAGCCTTGCAATTCCAGAAACCTTCTCGGAGACTTTGAGAAAAACAACATTTTCATTTCCTTCTTTTACGACAGTGAAAATAACATCATTAAAAAGATTTGTGCTTCTCAGGTTGGTTAAACCATCTTCGATATTTTGGTAAAGAAAATAATCGCCTTCTTTTACAGGGAATTCTCTTGTAATTATTGTTTCAGATGTTCTGTTGTTTCCCTCTAAAGTAATTTTTGATATCCTGCCTTCATCAAAAACCACTGCAAGATTTCCGGTATCTCGATTGAACGAAATGCTGGTCAGGTCAGCTAAAGAATAACCGCGTGATCTGTAAAGCTTAAGAATGTCTGTAATGGCAGCGACCACTTTCCTCTCGATATACGGTTTGTTTAACAGGCATGTTATGATCGAATCGGTTTGAGCTCTTGCAAGAATTTCAATTCCGGTAATAGAGAAAGATTTGATTGTGGGTTTTTTCTCGCCGACAACTTCAATCGAATATAAATTATTTTTTATATCAACCCGTGCTTCTAATTTTTCATATTCTCCGGTGTTAAAAACATCATTTAACGCTCGCTTAATATTTGCTTTAGAAAGCGAGTCTTGCTGATTTGAGTAGCGGGCAAGCGCAATTGAAAATTCGGGAACGTTTACGCTATTTATAATCGCCTTACTAAAGAATTTATTGTTTTTATCATATCTTGATTTGGTTAAGGAGTCTAGCTTAATTTTTATTTTTTCTACTAATGTCCGGGTTGTTTCGTATCCAAATGTAATGACTGAATCTATGTCTGTAAAATCATCTGCCGCCAAATTTTGCAAATTTGGTTGAATCACAAAATCTGCTAAACCTAATTGGGACTCATTAAGTAGCTTCATCGGAATGCTGACAACCTGATCGGCAACTATCCATGGATAAATAAGCTCTTCTTCGGGATGAAGCGCGCTTGTGGTATTCACCGCAATAACAAATTCTCCGCCCTGCTCAAAAGCTGTTTTTACAGGAATGTTTGCAACTAATCCGCCGTCAACCAAAATCAGTGAATCGTATTTTGTGGGTGATAGAAGAAAAGAGACGCTTGAGCTTGCTCTCATTGCTAAACTAAGAGAACCCCGGCTAAGCACCACCTTTTCTCCGGTAACCAAATCTGTACATACTGCCCTGAATTTATATAGAAGGTTGTCAAAATTTTCTTTTATGTGAATTGGAGCTTGCAGTATAAGCAGGTTGAGTTGGTTTGATAATCTTTGTCCATCGTTTATTGATGTGGGAATGATTGGTTTCAGTCCATGCAAACGTAAACTAAGAACCGCCTTATCTTCTGTAATTTTTTGATCAACAAACAAATCGCGTCTGTTTGTTTTTCTGTCTAAAGAAATAAGCGACGCCCAGTCAATTTTTTTTGCAATGGAGTCCATCTCTGTGATAGAATACCCGGCGGCGTAAAGCCCGCCAATTATACTTCCCATGCTGGTTCCGACAATTAAGTCAACGGAAATTCCGCCTTCTTCAAGTGCTTTAAGTGCTCCAATTTGCGCCAAGCCCTTGGCGCCGCCTCCGCTGAGTGCAAGAGCTATGGTAGGATTTTCTTTTGAAATAATTTCAGAAAGCCCAAACGGTAATTGCCTTTTGGTTGTTTCTATCTTTATAATTTCTGTCTGCTGGGCAAATGAAATTGATAGGAAGAAAGTAAAGAAAAAAAATGATGTTTCTTTAAAAATATGCATTTAACAAAAAAGTATTTGTGCTTCAGAATAATATTGAATTCTAAAGTATTTACAAACAGTTGGTGTGCTTCTTACTTTTTTCTCTTTTGTTGTTGTGACTTAGCGCTTTGTTCTGCAGTTTCCATCAGACGTTCCATGAAACCCTTCTTTTTTCCCGGCTTTTGTGCAACAGGTTCTAAAACAACATTATCGTGTTTTTTATTCACATAAAATTGTTGAAGGATGGAAAACAGGTTGAACATAAAGTAATAAAGGTTAAGTCCGGACGGAAAACTCATAAACATTAACGTTAACATTACCGGCATAATGTAAACAAGGCTTTGCTGTTTCGGATCCTTCACCGTCATTTTCTGCTGAACAAATGTTGTTATGCCCATTAGAAGTGCAAGCCCGCTTATCTTATCAATTCCGAAGAGCGGAATTTTTAGCGGTAAACTTGCAATAATATCGGGACGCGATAAATCTTTAATCCACCACAAAAATGGCTGCTGCCGTAATTCAATTGCAACTTGAAACAATCCCCACATAGCTACGAAAATTGGCATCTGCAGAATTAGTGGTAAACATCCGCCTGCTGGATTTACTCCATATGTCGAGTAAAGTTTCATCGTCTCTTTGTTCATCTTCTGCGCATCATCTTTAAATTTTTCTTTTATCTCTGTGATCTTTGGCTGCAAAAGCTGCATCTTCTTCATTGAGTACAAGCTGCTTTTAGTCAAAGGATAAAGAACAATTTTTATTATCAAGGAAAAAACGATTATTACAAAACCATAGTTTGGAATAAAAATATTTAAAAAGTTAAAGAGTGGAAGAAGTACGTATTCAGCAATCGGTCTAACTATAAATTTAAGTCCGAAGAAGCTTCCGAAGTCAACTATCTTTTCTAAATTGTTTCCTTCTTTTTTCAATATATCATAATCAACCGGTCCAATGTAAAGAGAGAATTCGTGTTTTTCAGAGTTAGGATTCCTAAGCGGAATAATAAGCCTCGTGGTGTAGATCTCCTTAATTCCTTGATTATTTAAGGAAACATGCTCGCCTTTAATATAACCACCATCTATATTGTTCGGATTTTTCGGAGAAATTATTGCTGTAAAATATTTGTTTCTAACCGCAATCCAATCAATCCTTCCTGTAAAATCTTTCTCAACCACTTCTCCTGCGGATGAAGCATCGACAATAACTTGTTCATCACCATAAAAAATGCTTGCATTAGAATATGTGGCTTCGTCAACCGTATTTTCCTCAACAAACCGGATCCCATTATTCCAAACAAGATCAATTTCCCCGTTGCTGATTATGCTTTCCATTTCGTCAAGTTCCACATCCGTATTCAGAACATACCTGTCGCCATAAGCGGTGAACCGTTTTATAATCTTTTTGTCCTTATCAACATTTAGGGAAAATGACAACGTGATTGAATCGTTCTTAGACAGGTTGTAATAATTTTTGTTTCCCGAAAATGCAAAATCAAGATTACCGGTGTTAATTGCTTTTCCATCAGAAGTAACAAAAGAAAGGTTATAATCTCCGCCTTTAGAATAGTTTATAAGCTGAACGCGTTCGTAATAAAAATTCTTTTCTTTATCTACATCGATCGAATACCAATTCTTAAATTTCTTTAAGTAGTATTTTTTAATGTTCCCGCCGCGTGTTGAAAGTTCCATTTTTATTAAGTCATTTTCTACTGTAATAATTTTTTCTCCGCCGCGAGGCGCAGTAAAGAACGTCCCAAATTTCAAACTATCAGGGGCTTGCTTTAGATCGCTTGGCTTGGTATTCAGGTCGGACTTTTGTTTTGTTTCTTGAATCTTCTCATTAGCAAGATCTTTTGAAACGAGGGTGGAATCGGCAGCTCTTTCTGTTGGAGCTGGCGGCTGAGGAGAACTTATAAATAACCAGACTATCAGAATAGCGCTGATAAGAACAAACGCTATTATTGTATTTCGATCCATATTAATGTTCCATTATTCTATTGGGTCGTAACCGCCCTTGTTAAACGGGTTACATCTTATAATTCGCCAAATTGATTTAGCTCCGCCCCTTACAATTCCATATTTTTCCAAAGCCTGAATCGAGTACTCAGAACACGTTGGATAAAAACGGCAAGATGGCGGCAGCAAGGGAGAAATAACTTTTTTGTAGCCCTTTATTAAAAGGACAAAAATATTTCTCATTTATAATTTTTCTTTTAGCTTAGTAATAATTTCTTTTATCTGGGGCTCTATTTCGCTAAGCCCAATACGTCTATTATTAATTTGATTAAGGGCCTGTGGTGAAAAGATAATTTCAAGAAGAGCATTTTTAAATTTACATTTTTCTAGGAGCCCGATTTTGTTTGATCTATACGCTTCTCTTATTAAACGCTTAATTCTATTTCTCCAAACTGCATTTCCAAGTTTTTTACCGACAGCAACGGCAAACCTCACACCGGAGTAACCCCGGGCAGTGGTCAATTTGTAATTGGCTCTAATTTTATTGTCTGATGAATATGTTGTTTCGCTCCTAGTAAAAATATTTTCAAAATCTTTTCTGCCTTTAATTTTTTCAAAGGCAGAAAGGCCATATTTTTTCAAGTTTTACTAATCATCACTTACGGTTAATTTCTTTCGTCCCTTGGTTCGTCTTCTTGCTAACACAGCTCTTCCGTTTTTGGTTTTCATTCTTTCCCTAAAACCATGCGTGTTTTTTCTCTTCCGATTACTTGGTTGATATGTTCTTTTCATTTATTCCTATTTCCTATTAAAAAGAGTTCAAAAATATACACAGAAGCCCAAACAAACAAGAATATAATCTTGGCTAGTTATTTGGTGATAATAAAAAATATTTTTCTTTAAAAATTAATTTGCTTTGATAGACATTAGTTCATATTTTTTCAGTCAGAGGGTCACCCAAATTAATGTTAGTTGTTTGTTGATAACTTTTTGTTGTGGAAACGTTTCACAAAAATTACGCGAGGGCCGCGTCTTATCATAACAATTTTTTGTGTGTAAATTAATCTAAAGCATCCCGCAAGTTATTTGATTATGGTTTGTTGTGGCTTCAGTTTGATGTTAATAACTTGTTGGCAATGTCTTTTATTGGTCACTTATTTGGGATGAAACCTCTTAAATTCTAATGGTTTATAAAATTTCTTTTTGTGGATAATTCAAGCATGCTTAACATCGGATTGATTTCTAAAGCACCCCCTATAAATCTTACAGAAATATGGACCGATTTCTTAAGGGAGATCAAAAGTAACGTTACACAGATGACATTCAATACATGGTTTCTTCCCATTAAGCCATTGGAAATAAGCAATTCTAATATAAAAGTTCAACTGCCAAGTCAATTTTTCTGGGAATGGATAGACGAACATTACAAAAACTTAATTAGCAAAACCATTCAGAATGTACTTGGTGAACAAATCTCTCTTACTTACATAATTTCTGAGGACGCAGAACTGATTGAACCTGACAAAGAAATTATTCCACAGATTATTGAGAAAACAAAAGCGATACCACCAAAACAAGAATCTAATGCTTTCTTAAATCCCAGATATACTTTTGATAATTTTATCAAAGGCGAAAATAACCAGTTGGCAAGAGCAGCGGCAACGGCAATCAGCGAAAATCCCGGGGGCACTTCGTTTAACCCTTTGTTTTTGTATGGAGGTGTTGGGCTTGGAAAGACCCATCTTATGCAAGCGATAGGAAATAAAATTCTTGAGAATTATTCTGATAAGAGAATTATTTACCTTCCGTCAGATATTTTCACTGTACAATTTGTAGAGTCTATTAAATCCGATAAGGTGAATGAATTTTCCAGCTTCTACAGAAGCATGGACGTGCTTATAATTGATGACATTCAATTTTTAATCGGTAAGGAAAAAACTCAGGATTTATTCTTCCACATTTTTAACACTCTGCATCAAGCACGTAAACAAATTGTTCTATCAAGCGATAAGCCCCCAAAAGATTTGAAGGGTCTGGATGAGCGATTAATTTCCAGATTTCAATGGGGATTATCCGCCGACATTCAATCTCCAGACCTTGAAACTAGAATAGCAATCTTAAAGAAAAAGTCCGAAGATTATGGACTGCTGGTTTCAGATGAGATTCTTGAATATATTGCCAGTAGCATTACTTCTAACATAAGAGAACTTGAGGGCTGCTTGATTAAGCTTCTTGCAAATTCTTCTCTAAACTCAAAAGACATAAACCTTGATTTGGCGAAAAGAACTGTTAAAGAAATTGCAACTGATAGAAAGATAAACGTCTCAATAGATAATATTACCAAAACAGTTTGCTCGGCATTAAGTATAGACGAAAATAAACTAAGAGATAAAACTCGTAAGAAAGAAATTGTACTGGCGCGGCAATTGGCAATGTTCTTTTCTAAAGAACTAACTAAGTCTTCATTAAAAACAATTGGATTGCATTTCGGTGGAAGGGATCATTCGACCGTAATACATTCGTGTAATTCTATTGAAAAAATGCAGCAAGAGGATTCGAGTATTAAAACTCTTGTGGAAAATTTAAGAAGCCAAATCGAATTAGCTTGTTCTTAACCACAAAAATTTATTAACACATCATTGTTCAAAACCGATGTCTTAATTGTTAACAAGTACCTTTTATTAACATTCTGATTTTTGTCTACATTAGAGTTAATATTTACTAACACAATGTCTTTTGATTTTATTTGGTTTATTCGTGATAAATAAATTAAACTATCTTTATTAACATATTAACGTCCTTATTACTACTATTAACTATTTTTAAATATTAATTAATTAAAATAATAAGCTCTTGATGTTTGTGGATATAATCCAACCTTGACTGATGTATTTAATAAAGCGTCAGAATACTTACCTTGAGCATTGAGATTTGAGTGCGTTTTTGTTAATTTTGTACGATTTTTAGGAGAAAAATAAATGGAATTCAAAGTAAACAGCAAAGTGTTGGAGAAGCTTCTCTCCAAAATAATTCCAGCTGTACCAAGCCGTACACCGATGCCAATTTTAGAAAATTTCTTGTTTGAAATAAAAGACGGGGCTTTAGTTGTAAGCGCAACAGACTTGGAAATAGCACTTAAAGCATCAATGAATGTTGCTGCAGAATCTAATATAAAAATGGTAGTTCCTGCTCGTTTGCTTTATGATGTTATTAGAAATTTAGATGAAACCCAAATTCATTTCGAAAATTCTCCTAACTTAAAATTAAAACTAAAAACCGATTTCGGAACTTATAACATTGGGTATTCTTCACATGATGATTTTCCTGCGATACCTTCTGTTAGCCGCGACAAAGAAATTGTAATTGGCGGCAATGATTTGAAAAGAGCAATAGATCAAACTTCGTTCGCTATGAGCAAAGAAGATATGAGGCCTGCAATGACAGGAACTCTTCTTGAATTTTCTATTGATGGTTTAAGATTCGTTACTACAGACGGACATCGTCTTGTTAAATATGTTTATAAAAATATTAAGTCCGAAAAGAACGAGCAGTACATAATTCCTGAGCGAGCCATTTCTGTATTATCTAAGCTGCTGACTGAAAGCGATGTTAAAATTTATTTGAGCAAAACACACATATCATTTCAAATGGGCGAGCTTGAGTTTATTACAAGATTAATCGGAGAAAAATATCCCGCATACGGAAGCGTTATTCCATTGGAAAATGAAAACATATTAAAAATAAAAACCTTAGAACTTCTCTCTTCAGTAAGGCGCATGTTGTTATTTTCAAGCTCCAACTCTAAGCAAGTTAAATTTACTTTGAATAAAGATAACCTCGAAGTATCCGCGGAAGACATAGACCGAGGTTCAAATGCGGTCGAAAATATTTTATGTGACTATAAAGGCGAGACGATGGAAATTGGTTTTAACACTGCGTATGTTAACGATGTTTTATCACATGTGATTAATGAAGAGGTTATTTTCAAGCTGCATTCACCCACAAAAGCATGTATAGTTGAACCTTCCAAAATAAAAGACACCGAAGAACTATTACTGTTATTAATGCCGGTGCGATTGAATAATTAAGAATGATTTTGACCGCTGTTCAATTAAAAAATTTTAGATGTCATAAAGATATTTCGTTAAACTTTTCAGAAAGTCTGAATTATATAGTGGGAGGAAACGGACAGGGCAAAACCGCCATACTCGAAGCCATTTATTATTTGTGCACCACAAAAAGTCATAACACAAATTCAGACAGCGAAGTTTTAAAATTTGGCGAAGATGTATTTGAAATATCCGGGCAGTTTAAAGATTTGGTTAATGATGTTGTGAGAATAATATATTCGTCTGGAGAAAATAAAAAAAGTTATTTGCAAAACGGAAAGCACAAACATCGCCTTTCAGAAATTATAGGAAATTATCCTATTGTATTACTTACGCCTGCCGATCATTCAATTACATTTGGTTATCCTAACGACCGAAGAAAATTTATTGATTCGATTTATTGTCAGGCTTCAAGTGCTTATTTGGGGCTTTTGATTGATTATAACAAGACCGTCAGACAAAGAACATCGCTATTAAACAGCATTAAGGAAAATAGAAATCAAAACACGAGTGAGCTTGATGCATGGACTCAACAATTATTAGAGACGGGGCTTGAACTTATAGAGTACAGAAAAAATTTTTTTGGTGAAATCGAACCCTTTGTTAAACATGCATATAAAGAAATATTAAACGGCGAGGAAAATCCCGGTTTAAAATATTTTTTTCTTGGTGGTTATAACGGGGAAAATATCAGGGAGCGATTCGTTGAGCTGCTGGAAGCTAAACGAGACGATGAACTGAGAAGGTGTGCTTGTTTGGTTGGTCCGCACAAAGATGATTTTGTTTTTGATATCAACGGAATAAATCTTAAAACATTTGGTTCGCAAGGTCAACACAAAACATTTCAGGTGGCATTAAGATTCGCAGAGTTTTTTTATTTGAAAGAAAAAACCGGTAAGTCGCCCATATTTTTATTGGATGACGTATTTGGCGAACTTGATGTTGCGCGGTCGGTTCGTATCAGCGAAAACCTAAGGAAGGTTGGACAAACGTTTATTACACTTACTGATTTTACCAATATTTCTTATTTGAGTAAGCAAAGCACAGATACCGTGATTAGACTTATGAATGGCAAAGCAATTTATGCATGAAGGGTTTTTAAGTATTTCTGAAATTATTAGTAAAGAACCCGGTTTTGAAAAGCTGCGAAAGGTTATCAAACAGCATGACGTGATAAGCGGGTTTCATAAATTATTCCCAGATTTAAAGAAGATTGCAGCGCCGGTTAAAATCGAAAAAAAAGTTTTGCATATAAAGGTGCAGAATGCGGCGTGGAGAAGCGAACTAAAGTTCAATCAGAAAACGATAATTGAAAAAATAAATACTTTTTATAAAGAAGAAATTATCAATGCGATAAGACTCAAATCATAAAACAACAAAAAAGCTTAAAGAGAAAAAAGATTTAATATGACAAACACTAAGGTTCAAAATGATTACAATGCTAAAAGCATAAATGTACTTAAGGGGCTGGAAGCAGTTAGGAAAAGACCTGCAATGTACATCGGCGATGTTGGAACCCGTGGACTCCATCACCTTGTGAATGAAGTCGTAGATAACAGTATTGACGAAGCCCTTGTTGGTTTTGCGGATATGATCAATATTACAATTCACAAGGATGAAACCATTAGCGTGGAAGATAATGGACGCGGAATACCCGTAGATATGCACGCTGAAGAAAAAAAATCCGCACTAGAAGTTGTTATGACTGTTCTTCACGCCGGCGGAAAATTTGATAAGAGTTCCTACAAAGTATCCGGCGGACTGCATGGAGTCGGTGTGTCGGTGGTTAATGCACTTTCAGAATGGCTTAAGGTTGAGGTTAAAAGAGACGGCAAGGTTTATTTTCAGGAATACAAAAGAGGCATAGCGTTAAAACCAGTAAAAGAAATCGGAACTGCAAAAAAAAATGAAACGGGAACCAAGGTAACATTTAAAGCGGACGAGGAAATTTTTAAGGTTGCAAGGTTTAAATTTGATACTCTTGCAGAAAGAATGCGCGAACTCGCTTATCTCAATAAAAACATTACAATTAAGCTAAAAGATGAAAGAAACGGCGGCGAGGAAGAAACCTTCCACTTTAAAGGCGGGCTAATAGAATTTGTAAAATATTTAGATGAACACAGAGTACCATTTCATAAAACGGTTTACATTGAAGGTGAACGGGACAATACCCCAGTTGAAATTGCTTTTCAGTACAGCGACAGTTATACTGAAAACATTTTTTCTTATGTGAACAACATTAATACGCATGAGGGCGGGACACATCTCGTTGGTTTTAAAACGGCACTTACAAGAACATTGAATAACTATGCTACAAAAAATGGTTTGATAAAAGACAATAAAATTCAGTTAACCGGCGATGATTTTCGCGAAGGTTTAACGGCGGTAATTTCTGTTAAAGTAGCAGAGCCACAGTTTGAAGGTCAAACCAAAACCAAATTGGGAAATAGTGAAACCAAATCTGCCGTTGAAACTCTTGTCGGCGAAAAGTTAGCCGAGCATTTAGAAGAAAATCCCGCTATTGGTAAAAAGATAATTGAGAAATGTTTGCGTGCTGCTGAAGCCCGCGAAGCCGCAAGAAAAGCAAGAGATTTATCACGAAGAAAAAATGCCTTAGATAATATGAATCTTCCAGGTAAACTGGCAGATTGTTCAATTACGGATCCTGAGCACTGTGAAATTTATATTGTAGAAGGTGATTCTGCGGGCGGTTCAGCAAAACAGGGGAGAGACAGAAGATTTCAGGCAATACTTCCTCTGAAAGGAAAAATACTAAATGTTGAAAAGGCAAAGCTCAATAAAATTTTAGAGAACAATGAAATCAAGGCAATCATTTCTGCTATTGGTGCCGGGTTAGGAGCCGACTTTGATCAGCTTAAAGCGCGATATGGAAAAATAATTTTGATGACAGATGCAGATGTTGATGGAAGCCACATTAGAACACTGCTTCTCACGTTTTTATACCGCCATATGAATGAACTAATAGTAGCGGGAAAAGTTTATATTGCTCAACCGCCGCTTTATAAAGTAAAAAAGGGTAAACAAGAATTCTACGCATTTGACGAAAAGGAAAGAGAAGAAATAATAAAGCGGCTTAAAGGAAACGGGAAAGAAATTGTCGAAGAAAAACCAGAAGAGCTTACTGAAGAGGGGCACCCCAAGGGATTGGTGATCTCAAGATACAAAGGACTTGGAGAAATGAATCCCGAACAACTTTGGGAAACCACAATGAATCCCGAAACCAGAACTGTTCTTCAAGTAACGATTGAAAGCGCAGCAGCAGCAGACAAAATTTTTGAAATCCTTATGGGTGATGCCGTTGAACCACGCAGAGAGTTTATTGAAAAGCACGCTAAGTATGCGAATTTGGATATTTGACAAGACTCAATTTTATGAGCAATATAAAGCTTGATAAACACTATATACTTGATTTTCTAAAAAGCAAAAAAGAATTCTTGCTGAAGGAATATGATGTAACCGATATTTCACTTTTTGGATCGTTTGCACGGGGCGAAGAGGACAATGAGAGCGATATAGATCTGCTGGTAGAAATGGATGAACCAACGTTCAAAAAATTAGCAGGTTTATCAATATACTTGGAAGAAACTCTTAGACGTGAAATAAATATAGTAAGAAAACATTCACATCTAAAGCCAAGATTTTTAAAAATCATAAGTCGAGATTTAATCAATGTCCCTTGAAATAATTCTAAGTCTATTTGAGGACATAAAAGAATCTATTGAAAAAATAAAGCGAAGATTTAAAAGTATAAAATCTCCCGATGACTTTTTAAAAAATGACTCCGGCTCAACAAACCTGGATGCTATAGTAATGCGTTTACAGGTTATTGGAGAATCCTTGAAAAAGATAGATGCGCTTGATAGTGGCTTCTTACAAAAATATCCCGAGATAGATTGGGCTAAAGTTAAAAAGATGAGGGATTTTATATCTCATCATTATAACGAGCTTGATGAAATTAAAGTATATACTGCGTGTAAGTTCGATATTCCCGATTTAGAAAAAATGGTTAACCGAATAATTAAAGATATCAATGATTTAGGTGTTGTATAATACCCAAAGCAACATAAAAACCAAATAATAAAAAACATGACAACAATATTCGAAAAAATAGTTCCCGTATCCCTTGAAGAAGAAATGAAATCTTCCTACATAGACTATGCAATGAGCGTAATAGTAGCTCGTGCATTGCCTGATGTTAAAGATGGACTTAAACCCGTTCACAGACGGGTTCTTTTTGGCATGCACGAACTTGGGGTTCCGTTTAATAAGCCGTATAAAAAATCGGCAAGAATTGTTGGGGAGGTTCTCGGTAAATATCATCCGCATGGCGATACTGCTGTCTATGATTCGATGGTAAGAATGGTGCAGGACTTTTCACTCCGCTATCCGCTGGTGGATGGACAGGGAAACTTTGGGTCGATTGATGGCGATTCTCCTGCTGCAATGAGGTACACCGAAGCCCGACTCGCACGCATGGCAGATGAAATGCTTAGAGATCTTGATAAAAACACGGTGAATTTTGTTCCTAATTTTGATGATTCACTTCAAGAACCAGTTGTGCTTCCTGCATACTTGCCAAATTTATTAGTTAATGGGTCAAGTGGAATTGCGGTTGGTATGGCTACCAATATTCCGCCGCATAATTTGGGCGAAGTTATCGATGGCTTGGTTGCTTTGATTGAGAATCCTAAACTCAAACCCGAAGATTTAATGAAGTATGTTAAAGCGCCCGATTTTCCAACGGCCGGAATAATTTATGGCTTTGATGGAGTAAGAGATGCTTACACAACAGGCAGGGGCAGAATAATTATTAGAGCTAAAGCAAACATTGAAACTCTTAAGAACGAAAGAGAAAATATTGTAATCACCGAGATTCCTTACCAGGTTAACAAATCTTCAATGATTGAAAGAATAGCAGATCTTGTTCGCGATGGAACCATAGTTGGAATATCAAACATAAGGGACGAATCAGACAGAGATGGTTTGCGTGTTGTAATTGAAATGAAAAGAGACGGTCAGCCTGCCGTAACACTGAACCAGCTTTTCAAGCACACGCAGATGCAAGTTACATTTGGTGTAATCATGCTTGCACTCGTGAATGGTTCACCCAAGGTTCTTAATCTTCAGCAAATGATGCAGTACTTTCTTGATCACAGAATGGATGTGTTGGTTCGTAGAACTAAATTCGATTTAGATGCTGCTGAACGCCGCGCACACATTCTTGAGGGCTACATAATTGCACTGGATAATATTGATGCTGTAATCGAGACAATAAAAAAATCAAAAGATGTTGAGACAGCAAAAGTCAGCCTGATGAAAAAGTTTAAGCTTTCGGAAATTCAGGCGAAAGCAATACTTGATATGCGGCTGCAGCGTCTCACCGGTCTTGAAAGAAAGAAAATAGAAGATGAGTACAAAGAGACAATCAAACTGATTGAAAAGCTTAAGGGAATTCTTGACAATGAAAAGAAGAGAAAACAAATAATAAAAGAAGAACTTTTAATTCTTAGAGAAAAATATGCCGACGAAAGAAGAACCGAAATTATTCGCGACTTCAAAGAGTTTTCTCTTGAAGATACAATTGCAGAAGAAGATGTTGTTGTAACAATTTCTCATCAGGGATTCATAAAA
>Ga0209342_10001383_pt1 | contig 27257 bp, 26 predicted proteins | sample RifCSP16_2_FD_184023 | JGI IMG/M metagenome (GOLD analysis project Ga0209342, IMG submission 184023) | Soil microbial communities from Rifle, Colorado - Rifle CSP2_sed 16_2 (SPAdes) (version 2) | ecosystem: Environmental > Terrestrial > Deep subsurface > Rock core/Sediment | place: Rifle...
GCTGCGCGAGGCCGGCCTGCCGGATGGGGTGTTCAACGTGATCCCCGGCGACAAGGAGGCGGTGGATGCCTTGCTGACGCATCCGGACGTGCGCGCGATTTCCTTCGTCGGCTCGACGCCCGTGGCAAAATATATTTACGAAACCGGGGCGCGCCACGGCAAGCGCGTCCAGGCCCTGGGTGGGGCCAAGAACCACGCGGTCGTCATGCCGGATGCCGACCTCGATTTTGCCGCGGACGCGCTCATGGGCGCGGCCTACGGTTCAGCCGGCGAGCGCTGCATGGCGATCTCGACCGTCGTGGCCGTGGGTGCGGCCGGCGATGCGCTGGTGGAGAAGCTGCGCGACAAGGCGTCGCGGCTGAAAATCGGAGCGGGGGATCAGCAAGGCATCGACATGGGACCGGTGATTACTGCCGCCCATCGCGAACGCATACGGAAGTTGATTGACAGCGGGGTCGCGGAGGGCGCGAGGCTGGTATTGGACGGACGCGGGCTCAAGGTTTCGGGCCAGGAAAAGGGTTTTTATCTCGGGCCGACCCTGTTCGACAAGGTCACAACCACCATGGAAATTTACCAAGAAGAAATTTTTGGCCCGGTACTCATCGTCCTGCGGGCCGACAATATCGATGATGCCATCGGTCTCGTGAACGGCAATCCCTACGGCAACGGCACCGCCATCTTCACGCGCTCCGGCGCGCACGCGCGCCGCTTCGCGCGCGACATCGAGGTCGGCATGGTCGGCATCAATGTGCCGATCCCGGTGCCGATGGCATTTTTCTCCTTCGGCGGCTGGAAGGCCTCGCTGTTCGGCGACCTGCACGTGCACGGCATGGAAGGCGTGTATTTCTACACCCGCAGCAAGGTGGTCACGAGCCGCTGGCCGGTGGACGAGGAGCAGGGACCATCCAATTTGTCCATGCCGACACTCGGCTAGGGAACTTTTGAATAAATCCCTAAAATGCGGGTCTCACGCGAAGACGCGAAGTTCACGACGTTTTTTCTGTTTGATTAACCAGGCGTTTTCTTCGCGTCCTTCGCGGCTTCGCGTGCAAGAAATCCATAAATCAGGACTTTCCTAGCGTCTCAAACTGCCGGACAGCGCATGCCAACGAATCATCGGGAAAATCTTCTGAAGATATTTCAATCCGCGCTCGCCGCGGTCAACGGCCGCGTTTGTGTGCGTGAACGGCTGAAGGAAAGGCCGCTTCCCGGAATGGTATATATGGTGGCGGTGGGCAAGGCCGCCTGCGCGATGGCGCAGGGCGCGCAGGATGTGATGGGCGATCATATCGTCGATGCGCTGATCATCACCAAAAAAGGTTATGCCGAATCGCTTCCCTGGCCGGTGCTGGAGGCGGGACATCCGCTGGTGGACGAGACCAGCCTGGAGGCCGGCCGACAGTTGCTGGCGTTTGTGGACCGGATTCCGCAGGATGCATCGGTGCTCGTATTGATCTCCGGCGGCGCCTCGGCGCTGGTGGAGGCATTGCCACCGCAGATCAGCCTTGACCAGTTTCAGGAAATCAACCGCTGGATACTCGGTTCGGGGCTGGACATCAACGATTACAATCGCATTCGCCGGCGCCTGTCACGCCTCAAGGGCGGCCGGCTCGCCAAACTGCTTTATCCGCGGCGTGTCCTGTGTCTCGTGGTTTCGGACGTGCCGGGCAACGATCTGCGTGCCATCGGTTCCGGTCCGCTGGTGGCCGACGAAGATATGCGCCGGCCTCTGGCTGTACGGGGTCTCCCGGATTTTATTACCGAAGTCCTGAAGCACATGCCGCCGGCGCCGGCACCCGACGACGCCTGTTTCCAGAATGTAAAACGTGAAATCGTCGCTACGCTTGATAACGCCAAGAGCGCCGCGGTGGAAGCGGCCAAGGGGTTGGGTTATCAGGCCATGCTCGAGACCGGTTTTATATCCGGCGATGCCCTGGAGGCGGGAGCCAGGCTGGCAAAAAAATTGTTACGATCGGAACCCGGCACGGTTCACGTCTGGGGCGGCGAGACCACCGTCCGGCTTCCGGGATCGCCGGGTCGCGGTGGACGCAACCAGAGTCTCGCCTTGGCCGCGGCGATGATGCTGCAAGGGCATGACGATGCGTGGTTCCTCGCCGCCGGCACCGATGGCACGGACGGTCCCACGGACGATGCCGGGGCACTGGTGGATGGCGGCACGATTACGCGCGGCGAACAGGCCGGACAAAACGCGAAACAGGCGCTCGCGCGGGCCGATGCCGGGAATTTTCTGGAAGCGAGCGGCGATCTGATCCAAACCGGACCGACCGGCACCAATGTCATGGACATCATGCTGGGATTATTGAGGCGGCATGAATCAACTTGAAACATTTTCGGTGGCCTATTTCTATCTAAGCTCTCGATCGAGGTCGTCTTGCCGCCTCAATAATCGAAAATCATTAATAATTTCGTTATTGACCCGGCATATCCCTGTCGCGATCAAGGCCGGGAAATACTTGTCGCCGGCTTCCTTCGTTCAAGAACAATCATGCCGGATCAATAACAGTGAATCGTGAGACGTGAATCGTGAGACGTAAAACGAAGTGGGCAGGACGTGCCTTGTCCATCCTGCTTTTCTTGGCGGCACTGGTTTCCTGTTCGGAACCGACGACACCGGCGGCCGTGTTGTATTTCGTCGAGCACGAGCCGGGCGCCGAACCCTACCGCACGCGCATGATCGTTACCGCGGGTTTTCTGCGCATGGACGGAGGAGCCGACGACGTGGATTTCCTGCTGTTCGACCGGGCCGACGGGACCCTTTACAACGTCACCGGCGCGGACAGGCAGATTCTGGTCATCCCACCGCGACCGATGGATGCCAAACCCCCGCCCAACCTGACACACAAGGTGGAGCGTGACAGCGCTGCGTTTCCCGCTGTCGGAGGGCACGAAGTCAGCCACTATGAGTTGCTGACGAACGGAAAGCGCTGTTATGACCTTTATGCGGCGGCGGAGCTGATGCCGGATGCGGTGGCGGCGTTGCGCCAGTACCGCGAGGTGCTGGCCGGGCAGCAGGCAAAAACCCTGCCGATGACGCCCCCGGAAATGCAGTCCGCCTGTGACCTCGCGAATAACGTGTTTCTGCCCACGCGCCATCTGGAGCATGGCTTTCCGGTCCGGCTCGTGGACATGACCGGCAAGACGATTGAACTGGTGGATTACAATACGGAATTCCGCGCCACGGCCGCGATGCTGCGCCTGCCGGCGGATTACAAGCGGTTGACGATCGAGGAATTGAGAAAGCAGTGAATAATTAACAGTGAAAAATGAAAAGTTAACAGATTCATCTTTTCACTTTTAACTTTTCACTTTTCATTGATGTTTTAAGCGGCAGACCCTCCAACGCCCAGCCGCGCGCGTCCACGCTGAGTACACTGCCTTGTTCGTACCAGTCGCCGAGCACCATGCGCCACGCGGGTCGGCCGTCGAGATCGAAAACGTGCTCCTTCGGCCGGTGCGTGTGCCCGTGGATCAGGCGCTGCACACGGTGCTCGCGCATCACGGTTTCCACCGCCTTTGGGTTTGCATCCATGATTTCCGGTTTCTTGGCGGCGGTGGAATTTTTGCTGATTTCCCGGAAGTCGCGCACGATCCGGTCGCGCTCGGCGACGGATTTGCCGAGGAATTCCTTCTGCCAGGCCGGGTTCCGCACCTGGGCGCGGAAATTCATGTACTCGATGTCATCGACGCACAGGGTGTCGCCGTGCATGAGCAGGGTGGGCATGCCGTAAAGGTCGATGCGAGAGGGGTCGGACAGGAGTCGGCAGCCGGTGGCTTTTTCAAAACCGTCCGCCATCAGGAAATCGCGATTGCCGTGCATGACGAAAACCGGCGTTCCGCTCGTCGTCAGTTCGCGCAGGCCATGGACAATAGTGCGGAATTCCTCCTGCTCGACAGCCTCGTCGCCGATCCAGTATTCGAACAGGTCGCCGAGGATGTAGAGTGCGTCAGCGGTGCGCGCGCGGCGCTGGAGAAAGTCGAGGAACAGTCCGGTGATGGCGGGGCGGGCGCCGCAGAGATGCAGGTCGGAGATGAATAGCGTAGTGGCCGGCATCTCTCTTCCTGGGTCTACTGGTTTTCGTCGATGACCTGTATTTTCTCGATGAGCACGTCGGACAGCGGTACGTCCTTGTGACCGAGCTTGGAGCCGACGGCAACGCCCTTGATCTGGTCGATGATATGCATGCCGTCAATGACCTTGCCGAACACGCAATAACCCCAGCCCGCCGGCGTGGGCGCGGTATAATTCAGGAAATCGTTGTCCCCGATGTTGATGAAAAACTGGCTGGTGGCGGAATGCGGATCGGTGGCGCGCGCCATGGCGAGCGTGCCACGGGCGTTGCGCAAACCGTTGTTCGCTTCATTCTCGATGGGAGGCCGCGTCATTTTCTGGATCATGCCAGGGCCGAAGCCACCGCCCTGGATGACGAACTTGTCGATGACCCGGTGAAACAGCGTGCTGTCGTAAAAGCCGTCCTTCGCGTAGGCGAGAAAGCTCTCCACGGTCTTCGGCGCCTTGTCCGGATTGAGCTCCAGGACGATGGTGCCGTAATTGGTTTTCATGTGAATCATCAGTGGGCGCTCTTTTGTGCTAATGGCTGAATGAGCCCGCCGCCGGCGGGCTTCTGTACTGAAGTTTACACTGAATTATTGAGGCGGCATGCATTAGCATAAAAAATTTCCGGCCGGTATTCCATGTCATGGCTTTGATCGAGCCCTGCTTGCCGCCTCAATAATTCGAATATCCATATGATTTTTCCTATCGATCCGGCACATCCGCGGCTTCAGAAAGCATGCGGGCGACGGCCGCGGATAGGTGTGTTCGGATGATCGTGCCGGACCGATAGTGGGCCTGTCGTAATGCCGGGACTTCGCCGGGAGGGCGGTTTCCGTTAACATGGCGTCCTTCACGATGACCGCGCGACCCTTCAAGACCCGTTTCGCCCCCAGCCCCACGGGCCTGCTGCATCTCGGCAATATCCGCACGGCGCTTTTCAATTTTCTGCTGGCCCGGCAGGCACAGGGAACCTTCCTGCTGCGTCTGGAAGATACCGACGCCTTGCGTGGACATGAAAAATACGCCCGCGCGCTGGAACAGGATTTGCGCTGGCTGGGCCTCGCCTGGAATGAAGGACCGGAAGCCGGCGGCCAGCACGGGCCTTATGCACAGTCCGAGCGCGGATCGATCTACAAGGAATATTTCGCCGCTCTCGAATCCAGGGGTCTGGCTTACCCTTGTTTCTGCAGCGAGCATGAACTGGCCATCGCGCGCAAAACCGCCCTGGCCGCCCATCGCCCGCCACGTTACTCCGGCAAATGCCGCGCCTTGTTGCCGCAGGAGGTGCAGGCGCGGTTCGCCCGGGCCGAGCCCGCCACCCTGCGGTTCCGGGTGGAAGAGGGGAAAACCGTTGAATTCGAGGACAAGGTGCGCGGATGGCAGGTGTTCAGCACGGATGACATCGGCGACTACGTCATCCGCCGCTCCGACGGCACGCCGGCGTTTTTCTTTTGTAACGCCATTGACGATGCCCTCATGGAAGTGACTCTGGTCGTGCGTGGCGAGGATCACTTGACCAACACCCCGCGCCAGATCCTGCTGCTCCAGGCGCTCGGCCTGCCGCTGCCGGATTATGCCCACATCGCGCTCGTGGTGGGGGCCGACGGCGCGCCGCTGTCCAAGCGCAGCGGCAGCAAAAGCGTGCAGGAATTGCGCGCCAGCGGTTTTTTGCCACTGGCGATAAACAATTATCTCGCTCGTCTTGGTCATACCTATGATGCCAATGCTTTGATGAGCCTGAATGCTCTCGCGGAAAATTTTGGGCTGTCCCGACTGGGTCGTGCGCCCGCACGTTATGACGAAACCCAGCTTATGCATTGGCAGCACGAGGCGGTATTGCATTTACCGTCCGAGTCGCTGTGGACGTGGATGGGCGAAGCGGTACACACACTGGTGCCGATGGAAAAACGGGAGGAATTTACCGCCGCTGTGCGTGCCAATATATCCTTTCCGGCGGATGCGCTACGCTGGGCGCAGATCGTGTTTACGGATCAGCTCGTCGTCAGCCATGCGGCACGGGAAGCCATGACGACGGCCGGTCAGGAATTTTTCGCGACCGCGCGCCAGGCGCTGGAAAAGCATGGCGCCGATTTCAAGGCCGTCAGCGAAACCTTGCGGCAGACGCGGGCCGTGAGCGGGAAGGCGCTGTTTCAGCCCTTGCGCGCGGCGCTCATGGGTGAGCTGGACGGGCCGGAGATGGCCAAGCTCCTGCCGCTCATCGGCGTGGAGCGTGCCCGGAAACGGCTATCAATATAAACAAACAACATTAACAGCAGGACCATGCTCCAGATTTATAACAGTCTCACCAGGAAAAAAGAGCCCTTCGCCCCCATCACGCCCGGACAGGTCCGTATGTACGTCTGCGGCATGACGGTGTACGACTACTGTCATCTTGGGCACGCGCGCGTGATGGTGGTGTTCGACATGGTGGCGCGCTATCTGCGCGCGCGCGGCTATGCCGTGACCTATATCCGCAACATCACCGACATCGACGACAAGATCATCCATCGGGCCAAAGAGAACGGCGAGGATATCGGCGCGCTCACGGAACGTTTCATCCAGACCATGAACGAAGACGCTTTAGCGCTGGGCTTAATTCCGCCGGACCAGGAGCCGCGCGCGACAGCGCACATGCCCCAGATTCGCGACATGATCGCCCGGCTGGTCGAGCGTGGTTTTGCCTATAGCGCGAAAAACAAGGACGTCTATTATCGTGTGCGCAAGTTCGAGCCCTATGGCGCGCTTTCCGGCAAGACCCTGGATGAGTTGAAAGTCGGGGCGCGCGTGGAGGTCGGCGAGGACAAGGACGACCCGCTCGATTTTGTCCTGTGGAAGGCCGCCAAGCCCGGTGAACCGCAGTGGGATTCATCCTGGGGACCGGGCCGTCCCGGCTGGCATATTGAATGCTCGGCCATGTCCACCGCCTGCCTCGGCAGTCATTTCGACATCCACGGCGGCGGCATGGACCTCAAGTTTCCGCATCATGAAAATGAAATCGCCCAGAGCGAGGCGGCCAGCGGCGGGAAATTCGTGAATACCTGGATGCACGTCGGTTTCGTGCGCCTCAACGAGGAGAAAATGTCGAAATCCCTCGGCAACTTCTTCACGGTGCGCGAGGTGCTGAAGAAATTCGATCCGGAAGTGGTGCGCTATTTTATCCTGGGCAGCCACTACCGCAGTCCGCTCGACTATTCCGACGAAAACCTGCAAGGCGCCAAAACGGCGCTGACCCGCCTGTATCTCGCGCTCAAGGATTTGCCGGCGATGTCCAGGGATGTACCAGTGTCGCGCGAGGCAGGAAGCCGTGAGCGACCGGCCGGCGAGGGGGGTGCGGCGGCCGCGTACGAGGAGAAGTTTCACGCCGCCATGAACGATGACTTCAACACGCCCGGTGCCCTGGCGGTGCTGTTTGAGCTGGCGCGCGATATCAATAAACTGCGCGAGGATGATACGGCCGCGGCCGCTCCGCTGGGCGCGGCCCTGCGCCGCCTGGGCGGGGTGCTTGGTCTGCTACAGCACGATCCCCAGGCCTTCCTGCGCGGCGGTGCTGCCGATGGCCTGAGCGACGCACAAATCGAGGCCCTGATCGTCCGGCGTTCTGAGGCGCGCCAGAACAAGAATTGGGCCGAATCGGACCGCTTGCGCGACGAACTCAAGGCTCAGGGAGTCATTCTGGAGGATACTGCCGGCCGGACCACCTGGCGGAGACAATAAAAAGCCTGGATTGCTGTATTTCCTATTGACCCTGCGGATACTTATAAGTAATTTCTTATTTTTAAACCGGCAACCGCCAAGGCCCGCGCGCCCGGTATGGGGCGTACGCGGGTTTTTATTTCCCTTGAGGTTTTTGTGGAATTAACTGGCGCAGATATTTTTGTCCGCTGCCTGGCTGACGAAGGCGTGGAATTCGTCTTCGGCTACCCCGGCGGCGCGGCGCTGCACATCTACGACGCGCTCTACCGGCAGGACAAGGTGAAGCACATCCTGGTGCGGCACGAGCAGGGCGCGGCACACGCGGCCGACGGCTACGCGCGCGCCACCGGGCGTCCCGGCGTGGTGCTCGTGACCTCCGGCCCGGGCGTGACCAACACCGTGACCGGCATCGCCACGGCGTACATGGATTCGATCCCGCTCGTGATATTCAGCGGTCAGGTGGCCACCAGTCTGATCGGCGACGACGCGTTCCAGGAAGTGGACGCCGTCGGCATCACGCGCCCGTGCGTGAAGCACAATTTTCTGGTGAAGGACGTTCGGGATCTCGCCAGCACGATCAAAAAGGCCTTCTACATCGCCAGCACCGGCCGCCCCGGTCCGGTGCTGGTGGATATTCCGAAGGATGTCACCGCGCACAAGTGCGAGTACGCGTATCCCAAGAGCGTTTCCATGCGTTCCTACATTCCGGTGAGCGAAGGCGATCCGGGACAGATCAGGAAGGCGGTGGACCTGATGCTGTCGGCCAAGCGCCCGATGATCTACACCGGCGGCGGGATTGTGCTCGGCGAGGCATCGGCGGCGCTCACGGAGCTGGTGCGCCTGCTCAATTACCCCTGCACCAACACGCTCATGGGGCTGGGCGCCTATCCTGCGACCGACCCGCTCTTCGTCGGCATGCTCGGCATGCACGGCACCTATGAAGCCAACATGGCCATGCACGAATGCGACGTGTTGATCGGTATCGGCGCGCGCTTCGACGACCGCGTGACCGGCGACCTCAACAAATTCTGCCCGCACGCGCGCATCATTCACGTGGACGTGGACCCGGCCTCGATCTCGAAGAACGTCCCGGTGGAAGTCCCGGTGGTGGGCGCGGCCGGACCGGTGATGCGCGAGATGATCAAGCTCATCAAGGCTTCAAAGCAGCAGCCCGATCAGGCTGCTCTGTCGGCCTGGTGGAAGCAGATCGACCAGTGGCGGGCGTTGAACTGTCTCGACTACGATCATGACAGCAAGCTCATCAAGCCGCAGTACGTGCTGGAGAAGCTCTACGAAATCACCCAAGGCGACGCCTATATCACCTCTGACGTGGGTCAGCACCAGATGTGGGCGGCGCAGTACTACAAGTTCGACAAGCCGCGGCGCTGGATCAACTCCGGCGGTCTCGGCACCATGGGCTTCGGCCTGCCGGCGGCCATGGGCGTGAAGATGGCATTTCCCCAGGCGACGGTGTGCTGCGTGACCGGTGAGGCCTCGATCCAGATGTGCATCCAGGAACTCTCCACCTGCAAGCAGTACGATCTGCCGATCAAGATCGTGAACCTCAACAACCGCTACATGGGCATGGTGCGCCAGTGGCAGGAGTTCTTCTACGACCGGCGCTATTCGCACTCGTACATGGACGCGCTGCCGGATTTCGTGAAACTGACCGAGGCCTACGGACACGTGGGCCTGAAGATCGAGCAGCCCGGTGACGTGGAGGGCGCGATCAAGGAGGCGCTCAAGCTGAAGGACCGCCTCGTGTTCATGGACTTCATCACCGACCAGACCGAGAACGTCTACCCCATGATCGCCGCCGGTAAAGGTCATAATGAAATGCACCTCAAGCCCTGCAAGGCGGTGGTGCCCACCGACCGGGAGCTGGCCTAGATTATGACCGGACGAACGAAGCGAAGCGTAGTAGGTAGACATTAATTTATGACCGAACGAACGAAGCGTAGCGTAGTAGGTAGACATTAATGCGGCATACGATCTCCATGCTGCTGGAGAACGAGGCGGGCGCGCTGTCGCGCGTGGCGGGCCTGTTTTCCGCGCGCGGGTACAATATCGAATCGCTCACCGTGGCCCCCACGGAGGACGCAACCCTGTCGCGCCTGACGCTCGTGACCAGCGGGTCGGAGGACGTCATCGAGCAGATCACCAAGCAGCTCAACAAGCTGGTGGACGTGGTCAAGCTGGTCGATCTCACGGAAGGGCAGCATATCGAGCGCGAAATGCTGCTGATCAAGATCAAGGCCAGCGGCGCGGCGCGCAACGAGGTCAACAGGCTGGTGCAGGAATATCAGGGCCGGATCATCGACGAAACCGACGCGACCTGCACCATCGAACTGACCGATACCAGCAGCAGGCTGGATGCCTTCGTGAAGGCCGTGAACCACGCGGACATCATCGAGGTGGTGCGCTCCGGCGTTTCCGGCATCGCCCGCGGCGAGAAAAGCCTGCGGGTTTAATATTAATTTTGAAACCGCAGATAAACGCAGATGAACGCGGATAAAAACATCTGAATTCTGGTTTTTATTTTTTAATCTGCGTTCATCTGCGTTCATCGGCGGTTACATAAATATTAGAGGTTATTAATTATGAAAGTTTTTTACGACAAAGACGCTGATCTTTCGCTCATCTGCGGCAAGAAAGTCGCCATCGTGGGCTACGGCTCCCAGGGCCATGCGCACGCGCTGAATTTCAAGGACAGCGGCGTGCGTGTGACGGTGGCGCTGCGCGAGGGTTCGAACTCGGTGCCGAAGGCGAAGAACGCCGGTCTTACCGTCAAGAACATTCCGGATGCGGTCAAGGATGCGGATCTGGTGATGATTCTCGCCCCGGACGAACAGCACAAGAAGCTCTATAAGGAGCAGATCGAGCCGAATCTCAAGAAGGGCGCGACCCTTGCCGTGGCGCACGGCTTCAGCATTCATTTCGGCTTCATCCAGCCGCGTGCTGATCTTGACGTCATCATGATCGCGCCCAAGGGCCCGGGCCATCTGGTGCGCTCGACCTTCACCCAGGGCGGCGGCGTGCCGTGCCTGATCGCCGTCAAGCAGAATGCCTCGGGCAAGGCGCGCGACGTGGCGCTGTCCTATGCCTCGGCCATCGGTGGCGGGCGCGCCGGCATTATCGAGACCACTTTCAAGGACGAGTGCGAGACCGATCTTTTCGGCGAGCAGGCGGTGCTGTGCGGGGGCGCCACGCATCTGGTGCAGGCCGGCTTCGAGACACTGGTGGAGGCGGGCTATCCGCCCGAGATGGCGTACTTCGAATGCCTGCATGAGCTGAAGCTCATCGTGGATCTCATGTACGAGGGCGGCATCGCCAACATGCGCTACTCGATTTCCAACACGGCCGAGTACGGCGACTACACTCGCGGCCCGCGCATCGTCAACGAGCAGACCAAGGCCGAGATGAAGAAGATTCTCAAGGAAATCCAGTCCGGCCAGTTCGCCAGGGAATGGATGGCCGAGAACGAAACCGGCGGCAAGCGTTTTCCGGAAATGCGCGCCCAGGCCGCCAAGCACCCGATCGAAGAGGTCGGCGGCAAACTGCGCGATATGATGCCCTGGATCAAGGCCCACCGCATCGTCGACAAGGCCAAGAACTAATAATTTTGGAACCGCTGATGAACGCAGATAAACGCGGATAAAAGCTAAAGATTCGAAAATAATAATCTGCGTTCATCTGCGTTAATCTGCGGTTTCACAAATCTTATAAATTCATGGACGACGGCAAATACCCCATCCTGGCCCGCGAGGGCCGGTGGCACATGCTGCTTGCCGCGGGCGTGGCGGCGGCCGTGCATTATCTTGCCGGCGTCGCCTGGGCCGCGCCTTTTTGGATTTTGCTTGTCTTCATCCTCCAGTTCTTCCGCGATCCTCCCAGAAGCATTCCTGACACGCCTGACGCGGTGATTTGTCCCGCGGACGGCAAGGTGATCGCGCTCGGCGAGGTCGAGGACCCCTATCTCACGCGCCCGGCCCGGCGCGTGAGTATTTTCATGAACGTTTTCAACGTCCATTCCAACCGCAGCCCGGTAGCGGGAAAAATTATGGAACGCTGGTACAGTGCGGGCAAATTCGTCAACGCGGTGCTCGACAAGGCCTCGCTCGACAATGAGCGCAATGCCTTGTGGATAAGGACCGATGACGGCCAGGACATCGTGGTGGTGCAGGTTGCCGGTCTGCTGGCACGGCGTATACTCTGTTATGTGCACCCGGGCGCACGGATCGCGCGCGGCGAACGTTATGGATTCATCCGGTTCGGGTCGCGCGTGGATGTCTACCTTCCACGAAACGCGCAATTCGAGGTCTCGCTGGGTGACAAGGTGAAGGGCGCTGCCGACGTAATCGCCCGCTTCGCGCCGCCGGCGCAGGAGAAATAATGGATCATTTTGACGAAACACCCGCCCCCGGGGAAAAGCAACGGCGCCGGGGTATTTACATCCTTCCCAGCCTGTTCACCACGGCCAGCCTTTTCGCCGGTTTCTACGCCATCGTGCAGGCGATGAACGGCAATTTCGAATATGCACCGCTCGCCATTTTCATTGCCGCCATTCTGGATGCGCTCGACGGGCGCATCGCGCGCCTGACCCACACGGAAAGCGATTTCGGCGCCGAATACGACAGCCTGGTGGACATGGTGTCCTTCGGGCTGGCGCCTGCGCTCATCATGTATGAATGGGCGCTCTCCGGCATGGGCAAGCTGGGGTGGCTGGCGGCTTTTATCTACACCGCCGGCGCCGGCCTGCGCCTGGCGCGTTTCAACACCCAGGTGGGTGTAGCGGACAAGCGCTTCTTCCGGGGCCTGCCGAGTCCGTCCGCCGCCGCGCTGGTGGTCGGCCTGGTCTGGGTGCTGCACGCCAATGGCGTGCCGGGCCGGGAGATCAGCATTGCGGCGCTGATCATGACCGTCATGGCCGGCATGTTGATGGTGAGCAATATCCGCTACCGCAGCTTCAAGGACGTGAACCTGCGCGGGCGGGTGTCCTTCATGACCATCCTGTCGCTCCCGCTGGTGCTGGTGTTGCTGTTCCAGGACCCCCCGCAGGTGCTGTTCCTGACCTTTCTCGTGTATGCGCTGTCAGGTCCCTTGGGGTTCCTGTTCCGGCGGGCACACCGCGAGGCCAAGGACCATCCCGAAAAGCACCCCCACGGCCGGGTTTAAATTTGTCCCGGATTGATTTAAGCTTTGGTTATGCAGGGCTCATCCTCCATCTCCCTCAGCACCCGACAGCACCGCCGCGTGGTGGCGCCGATTTGTGCGCTTTTCTCTCTGTCAGCCCGACTGCTGCTGCGCCGCTAGGCGCAAACCAACCCCCTTCCTGGCGAGGAATATAATACGCAACCCAGAACCTGTTTTTAGCCCGCATGATTTGAAAGAATCATGCCCGCGTTATGAATGACAGGACGAGCGAAGCAGGGCTACATTTTCGCAGAGAGAAGACCATGAACGACCAATTGATCGTATTCGATACGACGTTACGCGACGGTGAGCAGAGCCCCGGCGCCTCCATGACGCGCGAGGAAAAGGTGCGCATCGCCAAGGTGCTGGAGCGCATGCGCGTGGACATCATCGAGGCCGGATTTCCCGTGGCCAGCCCGGGCGATTTCGAGGCGGTCAGGGCCGTGGCCGAGGCGGTCACGGACAGCACCGTCTGCGGGCTGGCGCGCGCCGTGGAGAAGGATATCGACCGCGCCGCCGAGGCCATCAAGCCGGCGAAACGCGGCCGCATCCACACCTTCATCGCCACCAGCCCGATCCACATGCAGAACAAGCTGCGCATGACGGAGGAGCAGGTACTGGAGCGCGCGGTGTGGGCGGTCAAGCGCGCGCGTCAATACACGGACGATGTCGAGTTCTCGCCGGAAGACGCCGGACGTTCGGAGATCGATTTCCTTTGCCGGGTGCTCGAGGCCGTGATCAAGGCCGGGGCCGGCACGGTGAACATCCCCGACACGGTGGGCTACAACCTTCCGCACCAGTTCGGCGCGCTCATCAAGACCCTGCGCGAGAAAGTGCCTAACTCCGACAAGGCGATTTTCTCCGTACATTGTCACAATGACCTCGGACTTGCCGTGGCCAACTCGCTCTCGGCGGTTTTGAACGGCGCGCGCCAGGTGGAATGCACCATCAACGGGCTTGGCGAGCGCGCGGGCAATGCCTCGCTCGAGGAGATCGTCATGGCGGTGCGTACGCGCCGGGATATTTTCTCCTGCGACACACGGCTCGACACGACCCAGATCGTGCCGGCCTCGCGGCTGGTATCGAACATCACCGGTTTTCCGGTGCAGCCGAACAAGGCCATCGTCGGGGCGAACGCGTTCGCGCATGAATCGGGCATCCATCAGGACGGCGTCATCAAGAAGCGCGAGACTTACGAAATCATGCGTGCCGAGGACGTCGGCTGGGCGGCGAACCGCATGGTGCTCGGCAAACACTCCGGACGCAATGCCTTCAAGAGCCGTCTCAAGGAACTGCGCATTGAATTCAAGACCGAACAAGAGCTGAACTCGGCATTTGAGCGGTTCAAGGATCTGGCCGACAAGAAGCATGAAATCTTCGATGAGGACTTGCAGGCCTTGGTGACCGAGGCGGATCTGGAGCAGGAGAACGAGCACTTCCGCCTGGTGTCGCTCAAGGTCTGTTCCCAGACCGGCGAGACGCCCTTTGCCAATGTTACTTTGGCCGTTAATGGGTCGGAAAAGAAGGCCGCTGCGCCGGGCAGCGGCCCGGTGGACGCCGCATTCAAGGCCATCGACAGCGTGGTGGGCAGCCAGGCCCAGCTGCTGCTGTATTCGGTCAACAACATCACCAGCGGCACCGACTCGCAGGGCGAAGTGACGGTGCGTCTCGAGAGGGGCGGGCGCATCGTCAACGGCCATGGGGCCGATACCGACATCGTCATTGCCTCGGCCAAGGCCTATCTCAATGCCCTGAACAAGCTGATCGTGCCGGCGGCGCGCACACACCCGCAGGTGGACCAGCCGATATGACGAAGAAACAGGGCACTAAGGAAGGTCTGATTAATTATAATTATTTGACGCCAAGGCGCGAAGGCGCAAAGAAAAAGCTCGGAAAAATAACTGAAAAAATCTTTGCGTCTCTGCGTTGAAAACTAATAAATCAGAGTTTCCCTAAATGACTGTCCTGTTTTTCTCGGGGGGATTTTTGAGACTGATAAAATTCGACCACTTTTTCCGTGATCTGATTTGCGGTTTCACGCTGGTTGCGTTGATGAATACGGCGGCGTTTGCAGAGGATGGCCCCGGTCCTTCCGAAAAAGTGATTGCTGAAGCAGGGTGGAAATTCCGTGTAGCGGCGCAAAATCTTCCCCAGATAGACAATCTGGCCATGGCCGACGACGGCTCGCTTTACGCCACGCAGGAACTCCCGTTCGGGGCCGGTAAGGTGATACGGCTGGATCGTGGCAAGATCACCACGGTGGTGTCCGGACTCAGTCGGCCAGATGGTTTGTTGCTGCACGGGAAATGGCTGTTTATCGCGGAAGAAATATTCAACGGACGGTTGCTGGAATACGACCTTTCGTCCAAGAAACTGCGCACCCTCGCGGTTCTGAATCACCCTGAGGGCATTGATATGTTTCCGGACGGGGATCTCGTGGTGTCCGAGGACGTCATGGAGGGGCGCCTGCTGCGCGTACGCCGCGATGGTCAAAATCTGACAGAAGTGATTCTCGACGATTTGAAGCGCCCGGAAGGCCTGATCGTTATGCCGGATGGCGCGATCGTATTTGCCGAAACCGCGACCGGTCGCGTGTTGTCCTACCGGAACGGCGAAGTCAACGTAGTGGTGGATGATCTGGCGGACCCGGACCAGGTGGAATGGGCGCCGGACGGCGCGCTGTGGATCACCGAGGATGTCGATTCCGGTCGCCTGCTGCGATTCAAGAATGGCACGATCGAAACGGTGCTTTCCGGTCTGCGCTCGCCACAGGGAATGGCCTTCGGCACCAAGGGTGCTGTGTGGCTGGCCGAGCGCGGGCGTCAGCGAATCCTGGTTATCCATTCTCAGGACAGGCCCTAGCTTGCTCGTCTTGTATTTCACCGCCCCTGCCTTATGCTTTAGGCCATGAACACAGTGGAATTACGCCGTCGGCAATATCTCGATGCGCTGGGCATTACCCGCTGGGAGCCGCGTCATGCCCCGGTTTCGGCCACGCCGGAAATTCTGAACGCGGCGACAGAAAGCCACGGCGCTCTGTCGAAAATTCACACTGAACCGATTCTCTCCGGGAGGCCAGATGATGCAGCGGATAACTCCCGTGACTGGACGGAGCTGGAAGCGGAGGTACGCGCGTGCACAAAGTGTTCCCTGCACGCCACGCGCACCCAGACGGTTTTCGGCGTCGGTCATCGCCATGCCAAGTGGGTGTTCATCGGCGAGGCCCCGGGGGCGGACGAGGATCGCCAGGGCGAGCCGTTTGTGGGCAAGGCCGGCCAGTTGCTCAATGCGATTCTGTTTGCGCTGGCCCTCAAGCGCGAAGAGGTGTACATATGCAACGTCTTAAAATGCAGGCCTCCCGGAAACCGCGACCCCCGGCCGGAAGAAGTCGCGCAATGCGAACCGTATCTGCTGCGCCAGATCGGGTTGATCAAGCCGCGCCTGATCGTGGCGCTCGGACGGCACGCCGCGCACAGCCTGCTCAAGACCGAAGTTCCGTTGGGAAAATTGCGCGGGCAACGCTTGTCCTACCACGGCACGCCGCTGTTCGTGACGTATCATCCGGCCTACCTGCTGCGCAACCCGGCCGACAAGCGCAAGGTGTGGGATGATCTGTGCCGCGCCAGGGCCGCGATGGAGAAGATGGAAAAATCATGAGCGCCCTCGTCATCTCGAACCAGCCGCTACTGCGTCCCATGACCGGGCATGACCTGGCGGCGGTGATGGAGGTGGAAAACGCCGCCTACGAATTTCCCTGGACCCTGCCCATTTTCCGCGACTGTTTGCGCGTGGGCTGCCACTGTTACGTCTACGAATCCCCGCAGCAAGGCATCATTGGACACGGCATCATGTCGGTGGTCGTGGGTGAGTGCCATATCCTGAATATCTGTATTCATCCGGATTATCAGCGACTGGGGCTGGGCGAGGACATGGCGCTGTTCCTGCTCGATTTTGCCCGCCAGAAAAAGGCGCGCGTGGCGCTGCTGGAGGTGCGTCTGTCCAACACGGCCGCCTACCGGCTTTACACCAAGCTCGGCTTCGATGAGGTCGGTCTGCGCAAAAGCTATTACCCCGCGCGCCACGGCCGCGAGGATGCCATCATCCTGGCGCGAGACCTGACCGTCGACAAACCATTCCGGGAAATCTACTAGGGAGGTTCAGATTTATAGATTTTTTGCACGCGAAGCCGCGAAAGACGCGAAGAAAAACCCTGATGAATCGAACAGAAAAAACTTCGCGAACTTCGCGTTTTCGCGTGAGATACGCATTTCAGGTACTTTTTCAGAGGTTCCCTAGATCCCCAGGACCTCAATGGTCCAGCCCGTGCCGCCCGCCGTGGCTTCCGGGTGACGCCGGTATATCAGCTCCTCGATTTCCGCCACCCGCTGTTTGGGTATATCCACCATGAGCAGCACCTCGTGGTGCGACAGCACTCCGCGAAACTCATCGAGATGCGTATCCGGGACGCGCGTCGCGAACAGGAAACCCGCCGTCAGCGTGAGCACCATCACGGCGGATGACAGGATGGTTCCGGTCAAGGAGCCTTGAGCGACGGAAACGATCAGGCCGATCCCGCCCAGGGCAAACACCACCAGATTGCCCAGCCACAGGGCCTGTTGCAGGCGCCACACGGTATCCCGCCGTTGTCGCTCGTTGGCGGGGGGCAATTTTTCGAGCGTCGTGCCTTTGCCGGCGATCGCGTGGATGTGCCGCCGGTCCACGCCGGCCGTCTCCAGATCGGTGACAATTTTCACTGCCTGGGGTTCGTCGGGAACGATAAAATACAGTCGGCGATGAAACATGGCGCCTCCTTGTACCGGCTGTGATCGTCGTGATGCGACGTCCGCGCGCCGATTTCCACCACGGCCGCCGGTACTTGTTGCCAGAATCAGTTTTTTATAATGAGGCAGAAAAGAGGAATTTCAACAAGGCAAAAAACGTGAGAATTCAGACCGGCGCAGTAATGACGGTAATTCGTGGTTATGGCGTGTTGCCCGGTTTGCGGTATTCCATCTCCGCCCGCGGGATAAGTCCTTCGATCTGCCGGATGCGCTGGTCGTCGAGCGGGTGCGTGCTCAGGAATTCCACCTGCTTCCCGCCGCCGTGTTTGCTCTTGTATTCGGCAAAACGCTTCCAGAACACCAGTGCCTCACGTGGCTCGAATCCGGCGCGCGCCATGTACAGCACGCCAAGACGATCAGCCTCCAGCTCTTGTCCACGTGAATGCGGTAACGCCACACCGATAGTGGTGCCGATGCCATAGGCTTGCTGCATCAGCACACGACTGGCCTCGGAGCGGCCGAGTGTCGCCTGTTCCAGCAGCTGGCCACCGAGCTGAATCAGCATGGCTTCGGACATGCGCTCCGCACCGTGGCGCGCGACGGCGTGTGCTACTTCATGGCCGATCACGGTCGCGAGTCCGGCGTCGTCCTTGGTGATGGGCAGGATGCCGCTGAAGACGCCGACCTTGCCCCCGGGCAGACAAAACGCGTTGGGGGTGTCGGGCTTGTCGAACAGGACGAACTCCCAGCGCGCATTGGGCAGCGGCGCCACGGCGGCGATGCGCTGACCGACGCGCTGAAGCTGGGCATTTGCCGCCTGATCCTTGGAAATGGGCACCGATTTTTTGAGTTTTTCGAATTCCTGAAAACCGAGCTGGGCCTCCTGGGCCGGGCTGACGAGGAGCAATTGTGAACGTCCGGTCTCGGGGGCCGTGGCGCAGGCGCCAAGGAATGCACCGACTGTCAGCGCGGCGAAGCAAAGCAAAACGAATCGTGGGTGGCGCATGATTCCCTTAGTCCGGCATATATCCCTGCTGTTCCCCGGCACGATATATCTTCAAGGGTAAACGATCGTCGATTTACCCGCTGCTTTCCGCTGCTCCCGCTGTTTGCCCGCAGCAGTCACGGGCTGGTTTTGCCGGTAGAATGTCATTTTGACGTTCCGTTTGCACCAGCGAGGGGGAAACGTGACAGACAGCGAAACTGTTGTTTACCGCGGGAAGATCATCGACCTTTGTCTGGAGCATGTCACGCTCCCGAATGGCGCGGTGGCCGAACTCGAAATCGTGCGCCATCCTGGTGGCGCGGCTGTTGTGGCGCTCGACCCTGAAAACCGGGTATGCCTGCTGCGCCAGTACCGGCATGCGGCGGGCGGGTGGCTGTGGGAGTTGCCTGCCGGCAAGCTGGATCCCGGTGAACCGCCGCTTACGACAGCGCAGCGCGAGTTGCAGGAGGAGGCAGGTTTACACGCCGCTCGCTGGGAACCCCTGGGTAAAATCATCAGCTCACCCGGCGTTTTCACCGAAGTCGTGCATCTGTTTCTGGCGCGTGATTTCAGCCGCGTGCCGGCCAACGCCGAGGCGCATGAGGTTTTTGAGATACATTGGGTTTCCTTTGCTGAGGCGCTGGCATGGGCCAGCGTGGGTGAAATTACCGACGCCAAAACGCTGGTAGGTTTGTTCCGCGCCAGCCGCATGAGCCAAAGCCGTTGAAGAGCTGTAATCCCGTCAGCTCACGGCGGCTTCCGGTTTGATATGGAGCGAACCGAGCCAGAAGGACAGGTCCTTCTCCATGAATTCCTCGACCGGCATGTAGTGTGAGCCATCGCAGGAGAAGGTAAGACCCACCAGACCGTTCATGATGTTGATGGAGCTGGAGCGCAGGTAAATGGTTTCATCGGCAAAACGCAGGGCCTTGAGTTCATTCAGCACATGCCGGATCTGTTCCGGCGAGACCTTGGCGTTTGCCGGGTAGGGGCAGACCGGGTAGGCCAGGCAGAAATCCGGATTGATGATTTCGTCCACCCGGTGCAGACGGTAGTTATAGGGGTCGTTAAACAGCCACAACGAGCAGCGCCCGCTGGAAAAATGGATTTTGCTGTGAAACACGCCGTGGTGGCGCATCAGGCGGTGGATGAGATCGAGCACCTCGTCAATGTGCTGGTCCAGCAGGCTGGGTACGCGTTCCTGCATGAATACCGTGCCGCGCACCGCCGGATCGCCGCGAAACTGTTGCCAGTGCATTTCGGGCGCCGTCAGGCGCGAGTCGTGCAGCAGATCATCCAGCGCGAAATCCGCGGCGATGAACCCGAGCAGGTTGTTGTCTTTTGTCACGGCCTGCAGCGCGGTGATGCATTGCCTGGGCAGGTACTGGCTCATGTACACCGACGACAGCATCACACCCTTGAACGGCAGGTGATTCTTCAGATAGGGCCGTTGCGACAGATCGCGCCCGCGCCAGGAGGGGTCGGCGCCGCTCGCCTGGACCATGGACGATATTTCAATGCCGTTGAGGTCCCAGGCATAGAGCAGATGGCAGTGCGGGATGGACTCAATAGCCTCGCGCAAGAGACGATCAAGCGCATCCGCGTCGGGCCAGACGTCGGCGCAGCGGTTGCCGAGCCTTGCCATCGGTTCGCTGATGGTGTCGGCGAGTGCTGCTTTTTTGGCCAAAACGGCTTGCTGAATGAATGACATGATTTCCTGGTGCGATTAAAAACTCTTTATGGGGGTCTGGATGAGGGATTCCAATGGATTATTCAGGGACAATCTTTGAACCGATTCTGTTTATCTGATAAATAGGCATGGCGTTTCAGGATCGGAGACAGCATGAACCGTAAACCCCTCAGCGATGACGCGCTGGACACCTTGTTTCGTTCCGCCCGCAGCCACAGTCACTGGCTCGACCAGCCGGTCAGCGATGATTTACTCCATGAACTTTACGAGCTGATGAAGTGGGGTCCGACCAGCGGAAATTGTACACCCGCGCGGCTGGTTTTCGTACGCAGTCAGGAGGCCAAGGAGCGCCTCAAGCCCTGTCTGGATACCGGCAATGTCAACAAATCCATGACGGCGCCGGTCGTGGCCATCATCGGCATGGACATGGAGTTTTATGAAAAACTCCCGCGTCTGTTTCCGCACAACCTCGAGGCGCGTTCCTGGTTCGCGGGCAAGCCGGAGAAAATCCAGGAAACCGCCTTTCGCAACAGCTCGCTGCAAGGCGCCTACTTCATCCTGGCCGCGCGCAGTCTCGGCCTCGATTGCGGTCCGATGTCGGGTTTCGACAAGCAAAAGCTGGACGCGGAGTTCTTCCCCGACGGAAAAATAAAATCGAATTTCATCTGCGCCTTCGGCTACGCCGATTACTCCCGGGTTTATCCACGCGGTCCGCGACTTGATTATGCCGAGGTGTGTCGAGTCGAGTGATTGTTCAGTAGCGCGCCGGTATCCGGTTTTACCGTTTCCGCCGTCTCTGCTCCGGGACTCATTCGTATTTATTGGTGGGAACCGCGCAGGCAACTGTGCGAAAAAGATGGTTCGTTTTGGCCCCAACTTAGTGCAGCACTTGATTTAGCAGGGCCCGGTACCGCTGAACACGTTCGTCATTTCCCCCCAGCAGACTGAAGATCGCGAGCAACCCGTCACGGCCGGCCTGATGGCGAAAGGCATTGTCACGTCGGACGATTTCCAGCAGCTGTTTCATGGCTTCTTCGTACTCGTCTTGTGCCATCTTTATCGCGCACAATTGATAACGCGCCTCGACGTCGTCAGGATTATCAGTAATGGCGCGCTCCAGTATTTCGACAGGCGGGGCCTCATGCGCTGTGCGGATAAAGCTCACGTGCACGGACAGATTGCGGATTTCCGGATGTTGTCGGACTTCTTCGGGCAGCGATTTTAAAAGTTCGTCGGCCTGGATATAACGCTGTTGCAGCATGAGCAGTTTAACCAGATCGATCGCGAGACGCGGATTATCCGGTTCGGTCAGTGCCGCCTCCGCCGCCTGGGTCACGGCCTTGTCCAGCTCGCCGCGTTGATAGGCCTGGAGCGCGGCGGCGTATTTGCCGTCGGCCTCGCGCGCCACGTGTCTTGAAATGAACTCGCGCAACACCGTTTCTGATTCGGCGCCGTGCAGTGTGTCCACCACCTTGCCGCGTCGGAACAGCTTGACCGTGGGAAGGCTGTTGACGCCGTGCTCGCGCGCCAGATGCCCGAACTCGTCGGTGTTGAGCATGACGAGCAGAAAGCGCCCGCCGAACTCGGTGGCGAGACGGACGAGGCGCGGCATCAGCATCAGGCAGGGTCCGGCGCGCGGCGACCAGTAATTCACCAGCACCGGTCCTTTATCGGAATTTTCCCGCACCAGCGTGTTGAAATTCTCCGCGCTAGCGTCGAAGACGTAAGGGGAATTGGCCATGGGTTTACGATATTACAAATACCCGGCAGGAGTACAAGGAAGCACCCGGGTCCAGGAGGGTCTATATTGAAGAGTAAGTCCCTTGTTGTGGGAGGTCATGATGCCACATACCTATCCGACGCCGCGTGACATAGGCCTGAAAATTTCACCCCATCTGCGGGAAACCCGTTTCAATGCCGGTTTCAAACATGCCCTGAAGGGCGGTCACCTGACGGAGGTCGAGTATTTCCGGCGTTCGTTCCGGCTCGGGTTCCGGGCCGCCAAGCTGTATCTGCGCGAACTGCGCCGGCACCGCGGGATACTGGATTTCCCCATGCGGGCGCGGTTCCGCCTGCGCGCCCTCTGGCGTGGCGTTTGATACCCGGCTTTCAGGGCTGCCGGGGCCGAGCCTACGGCCCCGACCGATTGGTGGCTTTTCACCCGTCGATCGGCTATATTATTTAGGACTGCAGTTTGTTGTCAGTATTTCGGTGGTTCCGCTGTAAATATCACCCCCGTAAATTCCTTTCACGCTCTGCATCACAACACCAACTTTTATTCGAGGTTATTTAATGCGTACTGGTACAGTTAAGTGGTTCAACGATTCAAAGGGCTTTGGCTTCATCAAGCCGCAGGATGGCGGCGAAGATGTGTTTGTACATCACTCCGTCATCCAGGGCAGCGGTTTCAAGTCACTGGCCGAGGGGCAGAGCGTGAGCTTCGAGTCCCAGAAGGGACCGAAAGGCATGCAGGCGACCAAGGTCGTCGTCGACGCCTAAGACTGGCATAAGCCGTCTGTTTGGAAACCCCGCTACGGCGGGGTTTCTTTTTTGGAAAAAATTATATGATTATCTGCCGCAAAGACGCGAAGGACGCAAAGAAAAGCTCAGGAGAATGAAACACAGGGAATCTTTGCGCTCTTTGCGCCTTTGCGGCGAAAATTCATAAATCAAGATGTTATTTTTGAATATCCGCGCACTTTATTTTTCACATCAGGCATGACCGATTTCCTGTCCGAGATCGCCCGGCGTCGCACGTTCGCCATCATCTCCCATCCCGACGCGGGCAAGACCACGCTCACCGAAAAGCTGCTGCTGTTCGGCGGCGCGATCCAGCTTGCGGGCTCGGTCAAGGGACGCAAGGCGGCGCGGCATGCCACGTCCGACTGGATGGAGCTGGAGAAGCAGCGCGGCATCTCCGTGACCTCCTCGGTCATGCAATTTCCCTATCACGGCCACATCATTAATCTGCTCGACACACCCGGCCACGAGGATTTTTCCGAGGACACTTACCGCACCCTTACCGCTGTGGATTCGGCGCTGATGGTGATCGACGGGGCGAAGGGCGTGGAGGAGCGCACCATCAAGCTGATGGAAGTCTGCCGCTTGCGGCACACGCCGATCATGACCTTCATCAACAAGCTCGACCGTGAGTCGCGCGATCCGGTCGAACTCATGGACGAAGTTGAAACCGTGCTCAAGATTCGTTGCGCACCGGTGACCTGGCCCATCGGCAGCGGCAAGCGCTTCAAGGGTGTATATCACCTGGCCGAGGACAGCGTGCATTTTTTCAGTCCGCAACATGGCGGCAAGATTCAGCAAGGCGTGATCATCCGCGGCCTGCACAATCCGGAACTGGACGATATCCTCGGCGAGCAGGCTGCGGAGCTGCGCGCGGAAATCGAGCTGGTCAAGGGCGCCAGCCATGAATTCGATCCGGAGCAGTATTTGCGCGGCGAGCAGACACCGGTATTTTTCGGTTCGGCCATCAACAATTTCGGGATACGCGAGCTGCTCGACGACTTCGTGCGGCACGCGCCGCCGCCGCTGGCGCGTACGACCAACACGCGCACGGTCGCGCCGGACGAGGCGGCGTTGACCGGCTTCGTGTTCAAGATCCAGGCGAACATGGACCCCAAGCATCGTGACCGCATCGCCTTTTTTCGCATTACTTCCGGTAAATATGTAAAAGGCATGAAAATGCATCAGGTACGCCTGAATCGCGGCGTGCAGATCGCCAACGCGATTACTTTCATGGCCCGCGAGCGCGAACAGGTAGACGAGGCCTATGTCGGTGACATTATCGGCCTGCACAACCACGGCACGATCCAGATCGGGGATACCTTCACCGAGGGCGAAGACCTGAAATTCACCGGGGTTCCGTATTTCGCGCCCGAGCTTTTTCGGCGCGTGGTGCTGCGCGACCCGCTGCGCATGAAGGCGTTGCAGAAGGGGCTGGATCAGCTGAGCGAGGAGGGGGCCACGCAGATATTCCGCCCGCTGATCAGCAACGACCTCATCCTCGGGGCGGTGGGCGCGCTGCAATTCGACGTGGTGGCCTATCGCCTGAAACACGAATATGGCGTGGAATGCACCTATGACAACATTGACGTAACCACCGCGCGCTGGATAGACAGCGACGAGCCGAAGAAACTCGAGGAGTTCCGTCGCAACGGCGAGACCCGTCTTGCCCTCGACCGGGCCGGCAACCTGACCTACCTGGCGCCGACGCTGGTCAATCTCCAGCTCACGACGGAGCGCTGGCCGCAGATCCGTTTTCTCGCCACGCGCGAGCATTGAAAAAACAAAGCAACCGCAGATGAACGCAGATGTATACGATAGATAAACGCGGATGGTATTGACTCGATACAATCCTTGGATTCAACTCCGAAGTGCAACTCTAACCTAAACGGTAGCGGGTTTTACCATAACGTGCTCACCATGCAGAAAATGAATCTGGAAGACCGCATTGCCTTGACCCGCGCCGTGGTCGGCCTGCTGGACAGTTGGGGTGTCGGCGCCGCCGGGCAGATCGCCTTACTGGCGCTGCCGGCAGGCACGCGTCCCGGCGCGGTGCGCCAGTTCCGCCAGAACACGGCGTTTCCGGAAAGCGAGCAGGTGATGGAGCGTATCGAGCATCTGATCGGCATCGCCGACGCCCTGCGCACGTCCTATCCGCGCAATGCGCACATGGGAAACATCTGGATGAACCGGACGAATCACCGTTTCGACGATCGTACCCCGCTGGCCGCCATGCTCGAGGATGGATTGGGCGGCATCATTGCCGTGCGCACCCACCTGGATTGCGCCTACGACTGGTATATCAGCGGTTCGGACGGCGCATCGAGGTAATAACCGGAAACCTGGCCATTCCCTGCCCGGCGCTGGTGGAGGACATGACCTCCTACAAGCTCAGACGCCGGGGCTGAGAACCTCTTTACTACTATTTCTCTTCCCTGGTTTGCGCGCCTTCGGCGTCGCTCTTCACGGAAAGCAGTTCAATATCGAAGACCAGCGCTTCATTCGGGCCGATCGCGCCGCCGGCGCCGCGCGGGCCATAGGCGAGGTCGGCCGGAATATAAACCTGCCACTTGGCGCCTTCCTTCATCAGCGGCAGGGCCTCCTGCCAGCCCTTGATCACGCCGGCCACCGGGAAGGACGCGGGCTCGTTGCGCTGGTAGGAGCTGTCGAACTCGGTGCCGTTGATCAGCGTGCCGCGATAGTGGGCGACCACGGTATCGGTGCCCTTCGGTTGTTTGCCCTTGCCCTCGGTGATGACCTTGTATTGCAACCCGCTCGATAGAGCGACCACGCCTTCTTTTTTCTTGTTCGCCTCCAGGAAGGCCTGCCCGGCCTCCAGGTTTTTCTTTGCCTGGGCCTCCTGCTTTTCCATGTCCTTTTTCTGCTGGGCCTGGACCGCCGCCTGCATTTCCTCGGGCTTGAGGCGTGGTTTCGCGTTGGTGATGGCGTCCTGCGCGCCCTGACTGAAGGCCTTGGAATCCAGGTCGAGGTTCTGGCGCTTCAGGTTTTGCCCGATCTGGTAACCCGCGGTGTAGCTGAATTTCTGTTTGTCTGTCTTGAAACCCGCTGGCTCCTTGCCCCAGGCGTTCAGGGAAAGGGAGAGGGCGAGCAGGCCGAACACGATACCGGTTTTCATGGTGACTCCTTGTGGTGAATGTCAGGGACAATGTTGCGCCGCCGGCTCAGCCCGGCAACGCCTCAACCTTGCTGTGCTGGTTTCGCAGATTGACCAGCGCCGTTTCAAATTGCCGGACGCGGCTTTCCTCCTGTTCCACCACGTTCTTCGGCGCGCGCGCGACGAAATCGGGATTGGCCAGCTTGGTTTTGGCCTTGGACAGGTCCTTTTCGATCTTTTCCATTTCCTTGCCGAGCCGCTCGAGTTCCGCCTGCTTGTCGATCAGCGAACCGAGCGGGACGAGCACCTTCATATGGCCGACCAGGGCCGTGGCGGACTCGGGCGCCTCCCGCCCCTTGTCGAGCCAGGTAATGGATTCGGCCCGCGCCAGCGCCGCGAGATAAGGACGGTTGGCTTCGAGATATTTTTTGTCAGCCGGAGAACCATCCTGGAACAACAGCGGCAGCGGCTTGCCGGGGGAGATGTCCATCTCGCCACGGACATTACGCACGCCGGTGATCACCGCCATGGTCCAGCGCATTTCTTCGCTTGCCCCGGTATCGATCAGGTTCTTTTCCGGTCGTGGATAAGGCTCGCGCATGACGGTGGCGCCGGTCTTGCCCGCGAGTTTCGCCACGCGTTGCCATACCTCTTCGGTGATGAAGGGCATAATGGGGTGCAGCAGGCGCAGCGCGGTCTCCAGCACCTGTACCAGAGTCCGGCGTGTGCCGCGCAGCTGTTCCGGCCGGCTATTCGTGTCGGTCAGCACGACCTTGGAGAGCTCCAGATACCAGTCGCAGTACTCGTGCCAGATGAAGCTGTAAATCGCCTGCGAGGCCAGATCGAAGCGATATTCCCGGAACGCGGATTCCACTTCCGCCGCGATTTCCTGCTGACGCGAAACAATCCAGCGATCGGCGGCATTGAGTTCGACAGCGCCACTCATGCCACAGTCCTGACCTTCAGTATTCATCAGCACGAAGCGCGCCGCATTCCATAATTTGTTGCAGAAATTGCGATAGCCGTCGATACGGCCGAGGTCGAACTTGATGTCACGCCCCTGGGTGGCCAGGCTGGCCATGGTGAAGCGCAGGGCGTCGGTGCCATAGGCGGGAATGCCATGCGGGAACTCCTTGCGCGTGGCCTGTTCGATCCTTTTCGCCATCTGCGGTTGCATCAGTCCGCTGGTGCGTTTGGTAACGAGC
>Ga0209342_10001384_pt1 | contig 27248 bp, 29 predicted proteins | sample RifCSP16_2_FD_184023 | JGI IMG/M metagenome (GOLD analysis project Ga0209342, IMG submission 184023) | Soil microbial communities from Rifle, Colorado - Rifle CSP2_sed 16_2 (SPAdes) (version 2) | ecosystem: Environmental > Terrestrial > Deep subsurface > Rock core/Sediment | place: Rifle...
CTGCCGGGCCGCCTCCAGGTACAGGCCATCGGCGAAATCACATTCCGCCAGGTAGTACCTGACCTGCGCCAGGGTGGGGGCGCTCGCTGGCAGCCCCCCTTCCAGCAGGCGGAAGGCGTCCCGCGCCCCGGTGCAATCGCCGCGCCGGTAGTGCTGCATCGCCTGGACCAGGAGCGTATCCACCGCCACCATGGGGACCGGATCGGGCGATCCCCCGCCACAGGCGCACAGCAGCGCCACCCCAAGGACCACCACCGGTGTGCGCCCTCGGGACCACACCCCCGCCGCGGTCATCGGATCACCGCGCCCGCGTTGGCCACCTGGTTCAACTTGTCGGCGGCGATCTGCGCCAGCGAATCACCCGGCGCCGCGTCGGCCAGTGCCCGCTGGTAGGCCTCCGCCGCTTCGGCATAGGCTCCGCGGGCGAACAACACGTCGCCAATCCCGATGTACGCCGCCCGCGCCAACGCATCCCGCTCATCGCCCGCCGCCGCCCGCCGGAACCATTCCTCAGCCCGTTCCGCCTTGCCGGAGTCCAGGGCCTGCCGGCCCAGGGCCAAGGCACAGCTCGTCAGGCGCCGTCGCGCGGGCGCCGTGACCGCGGGCTCCCGTTTCCGGCGCGCGACCGCTTCGAAGACCGGCACCGCTTGCTCGCAGCGACCGAAGCGCTCCAGGGCCGAGGCATACACGAACATGAGGGAATCCTCGCGCCGCGCGTCGCCGGCCGCGGCCGCGGCATAGGGAAGGACGTTCAGCGCCTCGGCGGTCCGGGGCTCCGTCCCCGCCGTCTGGGCCAGTTGCCGGGCGAACGCGCCCAAGGCCCGGCCCGGCGCGACCTCCCGGAGCCCGGTCAACGCGGCGGCCAACCCCGCCCGGTCGTCGTGTTCCACCGCGGCTTTGGCCACCAGCTCCAGCCCATCGGCACCCTCGGTGACCCGCTGCGGCCCGCCTTCTTCCGCCAGTGCGCGGTATTCCTCGGCGGCGGCGACCAGGTCACCCACGTGGAGCGCGGCGGCCCCGGCCTTGGCCCGAAGGAGCGCCGTGGAGCCCTGTTTCACAGCCAGCCGGTACTCCACCAGCGCATCCGCGAAATGGCCTTCGGCATAGGCGCGGTCGCCCAGCCGTTCGTGGTCCGCCGCCGCCCCGGTGCACCCCGCCAGAAGCACCACCGCCGTCGCCACCCAGGCGCCCCGGACCACCCGCATCATTTCGTCCCGCGCTTCAGCATGCTGAGGTAGGCCTTCACCCGCGTGTCCCCGGGCCGTTCCTTGGCCAACGCGGTCCAGATGTCCCGGGCGGCCGTCACGTCGCCGGCCAGATAGCAGGCCAGGCCCAGCGCGGCTCGCCCCTCGACGGACTGGGGGCGCGCGCCGACCAGCGTCTCCAGCTCTCCGCGGGCCTCGGGCGCCCTCCCGGCTTCCAGCAGTAGTTGCGCCAGGCGGTAGCGAAGGTCCTGGAACGACGGCCCCAGACGCAGCGCCGTCTGATATTGCCCGATCGCTTCCCCTGGCACCCCCGCCGCCGCGTAGGCCTCTCCCAGCGCGGCATGCTGGTTCGCCAGCTGGGAGGCGTGGTGCGCCGGCATCCCACCTCGATCCCCGCCTCCCGCGGCGCGGGCGGCCTCAAACGCCTGGTCCGCTTCCTGGGCGCGCCCCAGCGCGCTCAGGATGACGCCGCGGTGCATCAACGCTTCCAGGTATCGCGGGTTGAGTTTGAGCGCATCGTCCACCGAGCCCAGGGCTTTCTCCGCCTGGCCCACCAAGAAATACGACAACGCCAACAAATGATGGGCATCCGCGTACGCGCGACCGGTTCCCACCAGCTCCTCGAGCAGGTGGACGCAGCCGTAGTAGTCTTCGAGCGCGAAACGCTCTTTCGCCTGGTCAAGTAACTGCGACGGGCTCACGTCCATAGACCACCTCGTACCAGCGGACGAACTCAGGGATCCCCACTTCCAACGATACCGTGGGCGTCCAGCCCAAGATGCGCCGCGCCCGGGAGATGTCCGCTCGGGTCCGGGGCGCATCGGCCGGGTGCACCCGCCCGGGCGCCACCGCCGGCTGCGTGCCCAGCGCCTTGGCCAGCAGCGACACCAGCTGACTCAACCGCGTGGCGCGACCGCTGCCGATGTTGAACGGCTCCGCCCCCGCCGCCACGGCCCCGGTCCAGCGCACCGCGGCCTCCACGGCCTCCGCCGCGTCACCGACATAAGTGTAATCCCGCTCCGAGGACCCATCGCCAAAGAGCGGCAGCGATCCGCCCTGGGTGGCCCGTCGCGCAAACCGGTGTAACACCTGATCCGGACGCTGACCGGGGCCATAGACGCTGAAGAACCGCAGGATCCCCGCGCGCAGGCCGCGAGCGGCGGCGAACTCGCGGCAGAGCTCCTCACCTTCCCGCTTGCTCGCCGCGTACGGCGACGCCGCCGGTGGCAACCCGGCATGCTCCGTGAACGGAGGCGTCGTGGCGCCGTACACCGATGAAGAGGACGCGTACACCAGGCGCCGCACCCCGGCCCGAGCGCACGCATCCAGGACCGTCCGGGTCCCGCCGACGTTGAGATCCCGGTACGCCGCCGCCCGACCCACACTCTCGCGCACGCCGGCGCGCGCGGCCAGATGCACCACCGCCGTGGCGCCTTCCAGACACCCGGCCACCGCCGTCGGATCGCGCACGTCCGCCTCCACGAACTGGAATGCCGGCGACGCCAGCAAGGGCCGCAGAGCCAGCTCCTTGAGCCAGCGGGGATAGCAGGTATCGAAGTTGTCCAGTCCGACCACGCGCCACCCCGCCCTGAGCAGCACCGCGCAGGCGTGCGATCCGATGAACCCGGCCGCGCCGGTGACCACCACCCGTGGCGTCACGCCACGACCTCCCGGAAGTGCTCGATGGTGCGGCCCAGTCCATCCTCCAGCTCCACCGCGGGCTCCCACCCCAGCACCCGTTTGGCCCGGGAGATGTCCGGCCGGCGCTGCTTGGGGTCGTCCTCGGGAAGCGGCCGGAACATGACGGGCGCCTTGGTGCCGGTGAGCCGGACCACCAGGTCCGCCAGCTCGCGCACCGTGAATTCTCCGGGGTTTCCCAGGTTCACGGGGTCCGATCCGGCGCGCTCGAACGCCAGGACGATGCCCTGGACCAGGTCATCCACGTAGCAGAACGAGCGGGTCTGGGAGCCGTCGCCGTAGATCGTGAGCGGCTCGCCCTGCAGCGCCTGCACGATGAAGTTGGACACCACCCGTCCGTCCTGAGGCCGCATCCGGGGACCGTAGGTGTTGAAGATGCGGACGATGCGGGTGTCGAGCCCGTGACTTCGGTGATAGGCCATCGTCAGCGCCTCCGCGAAGCGCTTGGCTTCGTCGTACACGCCCCGGGGGCCGATGGGGTTGACGTGCCCCCAGTACGCCTCCTGCTGGGGATGCTCTTGCGGGTCGCCGTACACCTCGGACGTGCTCGCCAGGAGAAACCTGGCCCCTTTGGCCTTGGCCAGACCCAGGGCGTTGTGGGTCCCCAGGGAGCCCACCTTGAGCGTCTGAATGGGGAACTTGAGGTAGTCCACCGGACTCGCCGGAGACGCGAAATGCAGCACGCCGTCCAGGGGGCCGTCCACGGTAATGTAGCGGCTCACGTCGTGCGCGATCCAGGTCACGGCCGGGTGGCCGGTGAGATGCGCAACGTTCCGGGCATTCCCGGTGATGAGGTTGTCCATCCCCACCACCGAGTGCCCCAGCGCGATCAGGCGGTCACATAAGTGGGAGCCGAGGAAGCCCGCCGCTCCCGTGACCAGGATCCGCATCAGGCGGGCACCCGCCCGATACAGGTGTACGAGAACCCGAGCGACCGCATCTTCTCGGCATCGTACAGGTTGCGGCCGTCCACAATCACCGGCCGCCGCAACAGGGCCTTGATCCGCGGGAAGTCGGGATTCCGGAACTGCAGCCATTCGGTGACGATGACCAGGGCGTCGGCGCCTTTGAGGGCGTCGTACTGGTGCTCGAAGTAGCAGATCCGATCGCCGAACACCTGCTTCGCCTGCCCGATGGCCGCCGGGTCATGCACATTGACCGTCGCCCCGGCGTCCAGCAGGCCGGCAATCAGGTGGATCGCGGGGCTCTCCCGCATGTCGTCGGTTTCCGCCTTGAAGGCCAGCCCCCACACGGCGACGGTACTGGTGGCGAGGTCCGGTCCCAGCAGCTGTGTCAGCTTCTCGAGCAGCCGCCGCTTCTGCCGCGTGTTCACCGCCTCGACCGCTTTGAGGAGGTCGAAGGGCACGCCGCTGTCGTCGGCCGTCTTGATGAGCGCCTTCACGTCCTTGGGAAAACAGGAACCGCCATACCCCGGCCCCGGGAACAGGAAGGCGGAGCCGATCCGCCGATCGCTGCCGATGCCCTTGCGCACCAGCGTCACGTCGGCGCCCACGCGCTCGCACAACTCCGCGATCTGATTCATGAACGAGATCCGGGTAGCCAGCATGGCGTTGGCCGCGTACTTGGTGAGCTCCGCGGAGGCGACGTCCATGAAGAGCAGCGGGTTGCCGGTACGCACGAACGGCGCGTACAACTCGCTCAGCACCTGGGCCGCCTCATCCGAGTCCACGCCGATGACCACGCGGTCCGGTTTCATGAAGTCCTCGACCGCCGCGCCCTCCTTGAGGAACTCCGGGTTGGAGCACACGTGGAACGGCTCCGACGTGTGCTGCGCGATGGCCTCGCGGACTGTTGTGGCCGTCCCCACCGGGACCGTGCTCTTGGTGATGACCACCTTGGGCCCATGCATATGCCGGCCGATCGTGTGAGCTACCTCCAGCACATGCTGCAGATCCGCCGACCCGTCTTCGCCCGGCGGCGTGCCCACGGCGATGAAGATCACCTCCGCCGCGCGGACCGCGGCGCCCACATCCGTGGTGAAATGCAGGCGGCCTTCGGCCTGGTTGCGGACCACCAGCGGCTCCAGGCCGGGTTCGTAGATCGGGAGCTGATTGCGCTTGAGCTGCGCGATCTTCCCTTCGCTCACGTCGGCGCAGACGACGTCGTTGCCGGTCTCCGCCAGGCAGGCCCCCACCACCAGGCCCACGTACCCGGTCCCCACAACGGCGACTTTCACGCGCGGGTGTACGCGCTCAGCACGTGGCGCGTATCCACGATGGCGCGGGCTTCACGGCACAGCATCCGGTAATCCACGCCGGTGTGGTCCGTAACCACCACCACGCAGTCAGCCGCACGCACGGTCTCAGGGCTCAGGGGAATGGACGTGAGCCGGTGGCCGTCCTCATGGAACTCGGCCACGTGCGGATCGTGATAGCTGACGTCCGCACCCTGCGCGAGCAACAACCGAATCACGTCCAGCGCCGGGCTTTCACGCAGATCGTCAATGTCCTTCTTGTAGGCCACACCCAACACCAGAATCCGGGAGCCGCGGACCGGCTTGGAGTCCTGGTTCAGCCGCTCGGCCACCTTCCGGACCCAGAAGGCCGGCATCTCGGAGTTGACTTCGGCCGCGACTTCGATGAAGCGGGTCTTGTAATTCAGGCCGCGCATTTTCCACGCCAGGTAATGCGGGTCAATGGGAATACAGTGACCGCCCAGCCCCGGTCCGGGCGTGAACTTCATGAACCCGAACGGCTTGGTCGCCGCCGCCTCGATGACCTCCCACACGTCCACGCTCAGCTTGTCGCACACGATGGCCATCTCGTTCGCCAGGCCGATGTTCACGCTGCGGAAGGTGTTCTCCAGCAGTTTGGTCAGCTCGGCGGCCTCGGGCGAGGATACCGGGACCAGTCGCTCGAACACCGGCCGGTAGAGCGCCATCACCACCCGCAAGCAGGCCTCCGTCAGGCCGCCCACCACCTTGGGGGTGTTGCGCGTCTGCCAGGTGGGATTCCCCGGGTCTACCCGCTCGGGACTGAAGGCGAGGAACCCGTCCACGCCCACCTTGAGGCCCGCGTGCTCGAACACCGGCTGGAACAGCTCCCGCGTGGTACCCGGGTACGTGGTGCTCTCCAGGATCACCACTTGTCCGGCGCGGACCACGCCCCGCAGCGACTGGGCCGCGGCCATGACGTAGGAAATGTCCGGGTCCTTGGTCTTGGAAAGCGGCGTGGGCACGCAGATGGACACCACGTCCGCTTCGGCCAGGCGGTTCGCGTCGGCGGTGGCCGCGATCCTCCCGGTCTGCGCCAATGGCGCCAGCCGCTCCGACGGCACATCCATAATGTGCGAGCGGCCGGCGTTGATGCCGTCCACCACCTGGCGGCTGAGGTCGAACCCGATCACCCGGTAACCGGCGCTCGCCACCTCCACCGCCAGCGGCAACCCCACGTAGCCCAGGCCGATAATGCCGAAGACGGCCTGCCGGGACTCCGCCTTTGCGATCAGATCTTGCTCGGCACTCACGATCACACCGCCTTCGCCACGTTGAGCGCAACCGGCCGGCCACCCTGGGCAAGCGATTGCGTAGCCGCGGCCAACACCCGAACCACCTCGACGCCGCTCTCCGGGCCGGATCGCGGCGGCTGCTCCCCTCGCGCGACCGCCAGGAAGTGCCTCAGCTCCGCCGTGAGTGGCTCCACGTTAGGGATCCGCGGGAGGAAGATGTCCCCCTCCCGGATGGACAGGCTCTCCCCGTAGGAGGCGTATTCCGGGGGGCGGTCCACGCCCTTGTCGTACACTTTGAGCTTCTCACGCGGTTGCATGTCGTCGAACACCACCATGCGCTTCGAGCCCACCACCGTGAGCCGGCGCTCCTTGTGCGGGTCCAACCAGGACATCTGCACGTGCGCCATGACGCCGGACTCGAACTCCATGGTCAGGAACACCACGTCCTCGATCCCGGGTTGCAGGTAGCTGTGACCCTGGGCGGCCACCCGCGCGGGCGGACCGTCCACCAGGTGCAAGGCCACCGAGACGTCGTGGGGGCCAAAGCTCCAGAGGGCGTTCTCGTCCGGGCGCACCTGTCCCAGATTCACCCGCTGACCGTAGAGGTAGTACAATCGGCCCAGCTCCCCCCCGGCGAGCATGGCTCGCAGCCGTTCGACCACCGGGTGGAACAGCAGCAGATGGCCGACGACCACCGGTACGCGCAGCGCGTCTGCCCGCGAGGCAATCTCCTCGGCATCGGCCACCGACAGCGTGAATGGTTTCTCCACCAGGACCGGCAAGCGCCGCTCGATGACGGCCCGGCACAGCTCCGCATGGCTGCCCGCCGACGTGGCAATCACCACCGCCTCCGCCCCCCGCAGGGCCGCTTCCAGGTGGTCGGTCACCAGCACGCCCGGATACTGCCGTTTCATATCCTCGCGGCGGGCCGGGCTCAGATCACACACCGCCACCAGGTCCGCTTCGCTCAACCCGGCCAGGGTACGCACGTGATTCCGGCCCCAGGCGCCCGCTCCCAGGACTGCCACCTTGACCTTGCTCATGCGTAGAAGCTCCCCACGGCGTCCACCACCTGGTCCTGGAGCCCGTCGGCAAGCTCCGGATACACCGGCAGCGACAACACCTCACCGGCCGCGCATTCCGCCTGGGGAAACCGGCCCGGCCGGTATCCCAGGTGGCTGAAGCACGGCTGGAGGTGGAGCGGTACCGGATAGTACACGGCACATCCGATGCTCAGCGTGCCAAGGTGCGCCTTGAGCGCATCCCGCCGCTGCGCCCGGATCGTGTATTGGTGATAGATATGCTCGTTGTCGGGATCCACGACGGGCGTGCGGAGGCCGTCCACGCCGGCCAACGCCTCGTCGTAGCGGGCGGCCCGCTGGCGGCGGCCCTCGCTCCAGGCCGCCAGGTGCGGCAGCTTGGCAAGGAGCACCGCGGCTTGGAGCGTGTCGAGCCGGCTGTTGGTGCCGATTTCGTCGTGGTGGTACTGCTTGGCGCCGCCGTGGGTGCGCAGCCTGCGCAGTCGCTCGGCCAGCGTCGCATCCTGGGTGACGATCAGGCCGCCGTCCCCCCACGCCCCGAGGTTCTTGCTGGGGAAGAACGAGAAGGCGCCGGTCGTGCCCAGCTCACCGGCCATCTTCCACGCGCCCTCAACCCGCCGCCGCGCGCCGATCGCCTGGGCCGCGTCCTCGATGACGGCGAGGCCGTGCCGCTCGGCGAGCGCCATCAGCCGCTCCACGGGCGCCATCTGGCCGAACAGGTGGACCGGAACCACGGCCCGGGTCCGGGGGGTGATCGCCGACTCGACCTGTGCGACGTCGAGGGTATACGTGTCCGGGGCAATGTCCACGAACACGGGCCTGCCGCCCGCATTCCAGATGGCACCCGCGGTGGCAAAGAACGTGAAGGGGCTGGTGATGACTTCGTCACCGGGTTGTAGGTCGAGCGCTTTGAGCGACAACAGCAGAGCGTCGGTTCCGCTGGCGCAGGCAATGCCATGACGGGCGCCGGACAGGCCGGCAATGGCTTGCTCCAGTTGGCCCACCTCGTCCCCCATGATGAACTGCTGCCGCTCCACCACGGACAGGAGGGACGGGAGGACTTCATCACGAATGGCGTCGAACTGGGCCCGAAGGTCGAGAAGCGGGACCGGCAAAGCGGCTCCAAGTCCAAGAAGCAGAGAAGCTTAGCGTACCCCTACGGGTGGGTCAACTCGGCCGGAGAACGCTCGGCCGGAGAACGCCCTCACGCTCCTCATACGCCGAGTCGCAGCGTTCACAGCGCCCTTTGCCCCCCGTCACGTGCAGGCGCTCGCCGCACTGACACATCCAGCCCACACGGCGGGCGGGCACGCCCACCATGAGGGCGTAGGCCGGGACGTCCGACGTGACCACCGCCCCGGCGCCGACGAAGGCGAATTCGCCCAGCGTCACGCCGCACACGATGGTGGCGTTGGCGCCGATGGAGCCACCGCGCTTCACCAAGGTCTGCCGGTACTCGTCCTTGCGGGACACGTGGCTTCGCGGGTTGAGGACGTTGGTGAACACGCAGGACGGTCCGCAAAAGACATCGTCTTCGAGGACCACGCCCTCGTAGATCGACACGTTGTTCTGGATCTTCACGTTGTTGCCGATCCTGGTGCCCGGCATGACCACTACGTTCTGCCCCAGGCTGCACCGCTCCCCGATTGCTGCGCCCGGCATGATATGGCAGAAATGCCAGATCTTGGTGCCCCGGCCGATCCTGGCGCCGTCGTCGATGTACGAGCTTTCGTGCGCGAAATAGTCAGCCATACCCGTCCTGCCCGGTAAAGAGCAACCCCAACCCTCACGGTGACCCGGGGATGGAAGACGATGGAGGACGATGGACGGGGATGACGCGGTCGCGTTTCGCATCCCCCTCCATCCCCATCCATCGCCTTCCATCCCCGGTTGCCTGCTGGTACCACTCCTGGAGGCAGCGCACCGAGCCTCGGCGGCTCCTCAGCGCCAGCACCGCGTCGCAGGCGGCGCTCGCGGCGGACATGGTGGTGGTGTACGGCACGCGGTGCTGCAGCGCCGTCCGGCGGATGAAGTAATCGTCCCGCTGGGTCAGTTTGCCGAGCGGGGTGTTGATGAGGAGCTGGACTTCGCCGGACACAATGAGATCCGCGGGGTGAGGACGGCCTTCGGACACCTTGAGGACCCGCTCGGCCGGAATGCCGCGCGCGTTCAGGTAGCGCGCCGTACCATCGGTCGCGAGAATCCGGAACCCCATTTCGTGGAACCGGCGCACGATGGGCGCCACGGTCGGCTTGTCGTGGTCGTTCACCGTCACCAGGATCCCTCCTTCGAGCGGTAGCGCGCCGTCCGCGCCGATCTGCGCCTTGGCGAACGCCATCCCGAACGAATCCGCGATCCCCATCACCTCCCCGGTGGACCGCATTTCGGGGCCCAGCAGGGTGTCCACGTTGGGAAGTTTGGCGAACGGAAACACCGCCTCCTTGACGGCGACATACGGCATGGGGACTTCGTCCGGCACGGCCAGCTCGTCCAGCGACTTCCCCACCATCACGGCCGCCGCCAGCTTGGCGAGCGGCACGCCGGTGGCCTTGCTCACGAACGGGACCGTCCGCGACCCGCGCGGATTGACTTCGAGCACGTACACCACGCCGTCCTTGACGGCGTACTGCACGTTAATGAGACCCACGACACCGAGCGACAGCGCGAACTGGCGAGTGTGCTCGCGCATCCTGACCACCGCCGTCTCTTCAATCAGATACGGCGGCAAGACGCACGCCGAATCTCCCGAATGGATGCCGGCGTCCTCGATGTGTTGCATGACGCCTCCGATCACGCACCGGCGGCCGTCGCAGAGGGCATCCACGTCGGCCTCGAAGGCATCCTCGAGGAACCGGTCAATCAGCACGGGGTGCTTGGGCGAGACCCGCGCGGCCGTCTCGAAATACGTCCGGAGCGACCCCTCGTCGTACACGATCTCCATGGCCCGGCCACCCAACACGTACGACGGCCTCACCAGCACGGGGTAGCCGATGCGGCTGGCGACCGCCACCGCCTGATCTTCGCTCATGGCCGTCCCGGCCGCCGGCTGGGCGACGCCGAGCGACCGCGACAGCTCCTCGAAGCGGCGGCGGTCTTCCGCGATATCGATGGCCTCCGGGGTGGTTCCCAGGATGGGGACGCCCGCCGCCTCCAGCGCCTTGGCCATCTTGAGCGGCGTCTGCCCGCCCAGCTGGATCACAACGCCCTTGGGCCGCTCCAGCCGGACGATCTCCAGCACGTCCTCCAGCGTGAGCGGTTCGAAGTAGAGCTTGTCGGAGATGTCGAAATCGGTGGAGACGGTCTCCGGATTGCAGTTGATCATGATGGTCCGATAGCCCAGCTCCCGGAACGCCAGGCCCGCCCGGACGCAGCAGTAATCGAACTCCACGCCCTGGCCGATCCGGTTGGGCCCGCTCCCCAGGATCACGATCCCCTGTTCGCCCAGCGGCTCGGACTCGTTCTCGTCGTCATAGGACGAGTAGAGATACGGGGTGCTCGAGGGGAACTCCCCGGCGCAGGTATCCACCATCTTGTAGCTGGGATGGATGCCCATGGCCCACCGCTGGGAGCGGAACTCGTCCTCGCCGATCCCCCGGAGGTCGGCCAGCTGCCGGTCGGAGAACCCCATGCGTTTCATTCGCCGCACGGCCGCCGCGTCCGGCTCCGGCAAGGCGGCAAACGCTCGCTCGGCCACGACCAGCTCGGACAACTGGCTCAGGAACCAGGGGTCAATGGCGGTGCACTCGGCGATCTCAGGCACGCCGAGGCCGGCGAGCATGGCCCGCTTGGTCTGGAAGATCCGTTCCGGCGTGGGGGTCCGGAGCGCGGCCTTGAGACTCGCGGCATCCTCGCTTTCCAGCCGGTCGTCTCTCAGGGCGGCGCCGATCACCCAGCCGGGCCGATCAATCTCCAGCGCGCGGATCCCCTTCTGGAACGCTTCCTTGAAGGTCCGGCCGATGGCCATGGACTCGCCCACCGATTTCATCTGGGTGGTGAGCGTGACGTCCGCCATGGGGAACTTCTCGAACGCGAACCGGGGGAACTTGACCACCACATAGTCCAGCACCGGCTCGAACGAGGCCGGCGTGGTCTTGGTGATATCGTTGGGCAGCTCATCCAGGGTGTACCCCACCGCGAGCTTGGCGCCGATCCGGGCGATGGGAAACCCCGTGGCTTTGGACGCGAGGGCCGACGAGCGAGAGACCCGGGGGTTCATCTCGATGACCAGCATCTCGCCGTTGGTGGGGTTCACGGCGAACTGGATGTTGCAGCCGCCGGCGGCGACGCCGATCTCGCGGATGATCCCGATGGCGGCGTCCCGCATCACCTGGTATTCGCGGTCGGTCAGCGTCATGGCCGGAGCCACCGTGATCGAGTCGCCGGTGTGCACGCCCATGGGGTCGAAGTTCTCGATGGAGCAGATCACCACGACGTTGTCGCGGCAATCCCGCATCACTTCCAGCTCGAACTCCTTCCACCCCAGCACCGACTGCTCGACCAGGGCCGCGTGGGTCGGTGAAAGATCCAGCGCGCGACCGATCCGCTCCTCGTACTCCGCGCGGTTGTAGGCCACGCCGCCGCCGGTGCCGCCCAGCGTAAACGACGGCCGGAGAATCGCCGGGTAGCCGATCGCCTCGATCGCCTCGATCGCCTGGTCCAAGGACCCCACCACGATCCCCTGCGGCACGCGAAGGCCAATGCGCTGCATCGCCAGGCCGAACTCCTTGCGGTCCTCCGCCATGCGAATGGCCCGCTGGTCCGCCCCGATCAGCTCCACGCCGTACTGGGCCAGCGTTCCATTCTCGGCCAGCGCCATCGCCACGTTCAACGCGGTCTGCCCGCCCATGGTGGGCAGCACGGCGTCGGGACGTTCCCGCTCGATCACCCGCGCCACCCACTCCGGCGTCACCGGCTCGATGTAGGTGCGGTCGGCCAGCTCCGGATCCGTCATGATGGTTGCCGGATTGGAGTTGACCAGGACGACGCGATAGCCCTCTTCCTTGAGCGCTTTGACCGCCTGCGTCCCCGAGTAGTCGAACTCGGCGGCCTGGCCAATGACGATCGGCCCCGAACCGATGATGAGGATGGTCTCGAGATCAGTTCGCTTGGGCATCCACGACCTCGGCCAACACGTCCTCCAGCGACACCTGCGGTAACCAGCCCGTGGCCGCGCGGAGCTTGGCGGCGTCCCCCACCAGGTAGGGGATGTCGGCGGGCCGCACCAGCTCGGGATCCGGCTCGGCGATCACCCGATAACCCACGACGTCCATGAGGCGCTCGAGCAGGTCACTCAGCGCAATGCCTCGGCCGTTCGCCACGTTATAGACCTCCCCGGGGCGCCCACCGGCGAGCAACCGGCAGTAGGCATCCACCACATCGGAAACGTGCATGAATTCGCGCACCGGGTCGAGGTTCCCGACCTTGATCGCGGGCGCGCGCGCGCGCTTGGCGATCAGCAGTCGCCGGGCGAGCGCCGGAATCACGAAACGCTGGTTTTGGCCCCGGCCCGTGTGGGCGAAGGCCCGCGCCACGATCACGCGCAACCCGGTCCGCCGGTGCACTTCGAAGGCCGCGATCTCGGCGGCCAGCTTGGAGGCGGCGTACGCCGAAACCGGCCGGATGGGATCGGACTCCACCCGTGGGGTGCTCGGCCCGGGGCCGTACACCTCCGCGGTGGACACCACCACCAGTAGCGGGTTCCCCCTCCCCGCGCTGACCACGCGGCCCAACTCCTCCGCCAACCCGGCCGTCCCCACGGCGTTCACCTGCCAGGCCGAGCCCGGATCGCGCCGCGCGTCGGTTCCGGATGCCACGGCGGCCAGGTGTAATACCACATCCGGGCCCGTGGCGACCGCGGCACGGATGGAATCGGGATCACCGAGCTCCAGGGGCAGGCTCGGTACGCCGGGCGCCAGCCCCACCTCGCCGGCGGACCCCGGGGGCGGGCGTAACGCCGCGACGACCGCGTGGCCTTCCCGCTGGAGCCGCGGGATCAACCAGGACCCCACGAATCCGTCGGCCCCCGTGACCAGGACCTTCAACGCCGGTGGGAAAGCCGCTGGAGGTCGGCTTCAACCATCATCACCACCAGTTGTTCGAACGAGACCTCCGGATTCCATCCGAGCGCGCGCCTTGCCTTGCTCGGGTCGGCCTGAAGGACATCCACCTCCGCCGGCCGAACCAGTGCCGGATCCACCTTCACATACTTCTGCCAGTCCAACCCCACGTGCCGGAAGGCGAGATCCACCAGCTCGCGGACCGCATGCGTGCGGCCGGTCCCGATCACGTAGTCGTCCGGCTCCGGCTGTTGGAGCATCAGCCACATGGCGCGCACGTAATCGCCGGCAAACCCCCAGTCGCGGCGCGCGTCCAGGTTGCCGAGCTTCAGCTCGTTGGCCAGCCCCAGCTTGATGCGGGCGACGCCGTCGGAGACCCGCCGGGTGACGAACTCGAGGCCGCGGCGCGGCGATTCGTGGTTGAACAGGATCCCACTCACCGCGTACAACTCATACGACTCCCGGTAGTTCACGGTGATCCAGTGCCCGTACACCTTGGCCACGCCGTAGGGGGATCGGGGGTAGAACGGCGTCCCCTCGTCTTGCGGCACGCGCTGCGCCTTGCCGAACATCTCGGACGAGCTGGCCTGATAGAACCGGGCGCCCGGATGTGCCAGTCGCAGCGCCTCCAGAATCCGGGTGACGCCGAGGGCGGTGAACTCTCCGGTGAGCACCGGCTGGGTCCAGCTGGTCGGAACGAAACTCTGGGCCGCGAGGTTGTACACTTCATCCGGCCGGACGTCGCGGATCACGCTGGTGAGCGAGTGTTGGTCCAGCAGGTCCGCAGGGACGATCTCCACCCGGTCCAGCAGGTGGCCAATGCGCTCGTAGGAATCGTGCGACGTCCGCCGCACCACGCCCACCACGCGGTAGCCCTTGGCCAGCAGAAACTCGGCCAGGTAGGAGCCGTCCTGTCCGGTGATGCCGGTGATCAGGGCGCTAGGCATGGTCGCGCAGCTTGTCGTCAGCCGCCAGGCCCGCTACGTTTAGCATCTTCGATTCCCCGACAGAGAGTGGTCGCTGATGGCTCGAGTCTGCGATATCTGTGGCAAAGGGCCGAGGTTCGGTCACAACGTCAGCCACGCGAACAATAAGACCGGACGGCGGTGGTACCCCAACCTCCAGCGCCTCCGCGTCCTGGTGGACGGCAAGCCCAAGCGCATCCGGGCCTGCACCCAGTGTATCAAGTCCAACCGGGTTCAGAAAGCGCCTCGCGGGGCCGCCCTGGCCCAGGTCGGGTAAAAAAAACGGGGACCCGAGGGTCCCCGTGGTCGTTTCTGGGCGTCTCCTTCGCCGTCACTCCGCCACCAACTCGATCCGGGCCATCTCGGCGCCGTCGCCGAGGCGGTGTCCGATCTTGACGATCCGGGTGTAGCCGCCGGGCCGCGCCGCGAACCGTGGGCCCAGCTCCTTGAACAACCGGCCGGAGACCGCGCGGCTCTTGATCCGGCGCTCCACCTGCCGGCGGGCATGGAGCCCGCCCCGGCGCGCCAGGGTGATCAGCCGCTCCACGTAGGGCCGCAGCTCTTTGGCCTTGGCCTCGGTGGTCACGATGCGATCGTGCTCGAGGAGCGAGGTCGCCAGGTTCGCGAGGGTGGCCCGCTTGTGGCTCGCCGTCCGCGAGAGCTGTCTGCCGCGCGCGCGGTGGCGCATCAGCTCTCCTCGCCCGCTCCCGCGTGGGCCGTCGGCGCCGCGCCGGGATTGGTCACGACCAGGTTGCCTTCGCTCTCTTCGAACGCCATGCCGAAATTGAGGCCTTCACGCCGCAACAGCTCGGCGATCTCCCCCAGCGCCTTCTCGCCCACGTTCTTGACCTTGAGCATGTCCTCTTCGCTGTACCGCACCAGGTCTCCCAACGTGTTGATGGAGGAGTTCTTCAGCGAATTGATGGACCGGACCGAGAGGCCGCACTCGTCAATCGGCTTGGCCAGGAGATCGCGCAGGCGGGCCGCGTCGGGCCCCGCGTCGCCATTGCCCTGCGCCACGACCATGGGCACCCGGCCGAAGTCCACGAAGTAGCGGAAGTGCTCCTGGAGCAACGCGGCGCCGTAGGCCACCGCGTCTTCCGGGGTAATGGCGCCGTTGGTCTCCACCGTGAGCGTCAGCCGGTCGAAGTCGGTGCGCTGACCCACCCGGGTCTCGGTCACGGTGAAGTTGGCGCGGCGCACCGGATTGTAGATGGCGTCGATCCGCACCAGGTCCACCGGCAGCGACCGGTCCACCGGGTGCTGGGAGGCTTCGACGTACCCCCGGCCTTTGTTGACGTGCAGCTCGCCGTTGATGTCGCGGTCTTCCTGCAGCGTGAACAGCACGTAATCCGGCTGCAGCACCTGCACCGAGCCGTGCGGCCCGATGTCCCGGGCACGTACCGGACCCGCTTTGGACGCCTTGATGTGGAGCACCACCTCGTCCACGTCCTCCGCCAGCACCAGGGTCAGCGCCTTGAGACGGGCGATGATCTGGTGAATGTCCTCGACCACGCCGGGGACGGTCTGGTGCTCGTGCACCACGCCGTCCAGCCGGAAGGCCCACACGGCTCCCCCGCGCAACGAGGAGAGCAACATGCGCCGCAGCGCGTTGCCCAGCGTGTAGCCGTAGCCGCGCTCGAGCGGCTGGAGCCGGAACTCCGCGGCAAAGGGGTTGTCCTCCCGCTTGGTCATCTCCACCAGCTGCGGTCGGACCAGTCCAGTCAGATCAATAGGCATAGGTTACTTGGAGTACAGTTCGACGATCAGCTGTTCCTGCGCGGCGACCGGAATCGCGTCGCGCGTGGGCCGCTCGGTGATTTTCCCCGTCGCCTTCTCGGTGTCCACCGCGATCCAGGACACCGGGGCCGCGCGGGACAGCGCGGCGAGCGACGATTGCACGCTGGCCAGCTCCCGGCTCGCCGGCGCGACCCGGACTTCGTCGCCCGGGTTCAGCCGATACGAGGGGATGTCCACCGTCCGGCCGTTGACCTGCACGTGCCGGTGCCGGGCCAGCTGCCGCGCGGCCTGCCGGCTGGCGGCGAATCCCATGCGATGGACCACGTTGTCCAGCCGCAGCTCCAGCTCGATCAACAGGTTCTCGCCGGTCACCCCGGGCTCGTGGGCCACGCGCTCGAAGATGTTCCGGAACTGCCGCTCGGTCAGCCCGTAGATGCGCTTGACCTTCTGTTTCTCGCGCAGCTGCTTGGAGTATTCCGACTGTTTGCGCCGCCGTCCCGAGGATTGGCCGTGCTGCCCGGGCGCGTAGGCGCGGCGGTCCACGGCGCACTTCTCCGTCAGGCAGCGTGAGCCCTTGAGAAACAACTTGGTGCCCTCTCGCCGGCACAGCTTGCAGACCGGCCCGGTATAGCGCGCCATGGCGTTACACCCGCCGCTTCTTGGGTGGCCGGCACCCGTTATGCGGAATGGGCGTCACGTCCTTGATGGACAGGATATGGAGCCCCGCGCTGGAGAGGGCCTGGATGGCGGACTCGCGGCCGGCCCCGGGACCCTGCACCCGCACGTGCACCCGCCGGACCCCGAGATTGAGCGCCTCGCGGGCGCAGGTCTCGGCCGCCACCGTGGCGGCGAACGACGTGGATTTCTTGGAGCCCTTGAACCCCGACTTGCCGGCCGACCCCCACACGATGGCGTTGCCTTTGCTGTCCGTGATGGTCACCAGCGTGTTGTTGAACGTGGCCGTGATATGCACGATGCCCTCGGCCTCGACCACGCGCTTGGCACGCTTGGCCGCGGGCGCGGCAGCCGGCTTCGAGTCGGCCGGGGCCGGCGGCTTCACCTCGGGGGCGGGTTCGGGAGCTTGGGGTTGGGTCATGGGCTACTTCTTGGCCATCACTTTCTTTTTGCCGGCAATGGCCCGGCGTGGACCCTTCTTGGTCCTGGCGTTGGTGTGGGTGCGCTGCCCGCGCACCGGCAGCCCGCGCTTGTGGCGGCCGCCGCGGTAGCTCCCGATGTCCATCAGGCGCTTGATGTTCATCGCGATTTCGGTGCGCAGGGCCCCTTCCACCTTCACCTCGCGCTCGATGACCTGCCGCAGGCGGGCCACTTCCGCGTCCGAGAGGTCCCGGACCCGGGTATCCGGACTCACGCCGGTCTTGTCCAGGATCCGCTGCGAGGTCGGCACGCCGACCCCGTAGATGTAGGTCAGGGCGATCTCGACCCGCTTTTCCCGCGGGAGGTCAACGCCGGCGATGCGGGCCATGTGCGCTTAGCCTTGCCGCTGCTTGTGCTTGGGATTCCGCTTGCAGATGACGCGGGTGACACCGCGACGACGGACGACCTTACAGTGCTCGCAGATGACGCGGACGCTGGAACGGACTTTCAAACGGACGGCCTCCCCACAGCATGATTTTTTCGTATCCAGTCTGATAATATAGAGGGGGCCTAACTACGCCGCAAGTGAGGGGTTAGGGGACGATTCGCACCTCCCGCACCCGCCATTGGCCTCCCTTCTGCCGGAAGCCCACGTACACGGTCTCCTGGCGTTCTTCCGACGTCCCCGTCACCACGTACCGGCGGCGCCCCTCCGCATACCCATGGTCCGCCTCGGCCAGACGCACGCCCTGGAGCTCAAAGCCAATCTCCCGCGCCGTCTCCAAGTAGCGATTCAGCAACCGGGCCGCCTGGGCCGGGCCCAGGGCCGAGGAGAAGCCCATCCCGGGAAGTTGCAGCCGGATGGTGTCGCTGCCCGAGACCAGTCCCGCAACATCGTGCTCCAACCACTGCGCGCGAGCCCGTTCCGCGGCCTCCTCCAGGGTGCCTTGCGCCGCGACGGGCGCCACCAGCAGCGCCATCCAGCAGAACATGCTCCCGAACGCCGAGCCCCTTAGCCGATAGCCTCGCATATCCTCTGATACACCTCTCGGGGCTCCCGGGCCCCGGTGATGGGCCTCCCCACCACCAGGTGGGTGGCCCCAGCCGACACCGCCGCCTTTGGCTCCGCGCTCCGGTGCTGGTCCCCGGCGTCGCTGCCGGCCGGGCGGATGCCCGGCACCACAATCCAACGCTCCGGCCCCGCCACCGCGCGAACCACGGTAATCTCGTACGGCGAGGTCACAATGGCATCTACCCCCGCGCCCACCAGCAGACGGGCCAGCCGTTCCACCTCATCCCCGAGCTCCACGCTGGGCTTGCCGACCGCGTGGCGGAAGCTCTCCGCCGTGTGCGACGTCAGCACCGAGACTCCGGCCACCCTCATGCTGCCGCGCGCCTCCACCGCCGCCCGAACCATCGCGTCGCCGCCCAACCCATGCACCGTTGCCAGCTCCACGCCCAACGCCGACGCGGCGCGCACCGCGCCGGCCACGGCATACGGAATGTCGTGCCACTTGAGGTCCAGGAACACGCGCACCTCGCGCTCCCGACATTCCCGCACCAGGGCCGGCCCCCCCACCAGGAACAACATGGGGCCGATCTTGGCCCAGCGAAGGCCGGGTAGCCGGTCCAGCAGCCGCCGGGCATCGTCCGCCGATAGCACGTCGAGCGCGACAATCAGCTCCGCCAATGCCGGCTCCACCACGCCGCCAGACGCTCCGGCACCCGCGGGTCCGCCAGGGCGGCGGTCCCGACGGCCACCAGCGCCGCCCCGGCGTCCAGGTATTGCTCTACATCCTCAGGGGTCCGTATACCCCCGACCCCGATCACCGGCTTGCCGGTTCCCTCGCGGACCCGCCTGGTGGCCAGCACCCCCACTGCGAGCAGTGCCGGGCCGCTCACCCCACCCTGCCCGTGGCCCAGTCGCGGCGTCCGGTGCCCGTCGGCCTTCTGCGACAGGGTTCCCGGGATGGTATTGACCACCGTGAAGCCGTCCGCCCCGGCCTCACCCGCCGCTCTCGCGGTCCGCGCGATATCCGGCAGTGTCGGGGCCAGCTTCGCGATGAGGGGCTTGGGCGTGGCGTCGCGACAGCGCCGCATCAGATCGCCGAGCACCGCGTCGTCGGCGCCGAATTCCTCGCCCCCTCGGGACGTATTGGGACAGGAGACGTTCAGCTCGAACGCGCTGATGATCGGGACCGCCGACAAACCGTTCACCACCGTCACGTAGTCGTCCACCACCGAGCCGACCACGTTCACGATCACCCGGGCGCGAGCCAGGTGCCGGGCGAGCCAGGGCAGCTCGGTCTCCCGCACGGCCTCCAAGCCGGGGTTCGCCAGCCCCACGGCGTTGAGCATCCCACCGTCGAACTCCGCCACCCGTGGGCCGGGGTGCCCGCGGCGGCGCTCCGGACTCACCGCCTTGGTCACCAATCCGCCCAACGCCTCGAGCGCGATGACGCCGGCCACTTCGCGGCCAAAGCCCGCGGTGCCGGACGCCAATAAAATCGGGTTTTGAAAGGTGGTGCTGAAGACGGCGATGGGCGATGGCGCGGTGCCCACCGCGGTCATTGGGGGCTGGAGAGGTCGATCTTGCGCTCGTACTGCACCAGGTACGCCACGATCCCATCCGCGATCGCTCGGGCCAACCGGCCCTGCCCCTCCAGAGACGCCAGGAATCGGGCATCCTCCCGGTTGGTGCCAAAGCCGGTTTCCACCAGGATGGCCGGGCGCCTGGCGGTGCTCAGCACGATAAAGCGCGCCTGGGACACGCCGCGGTCGTCGCCAGGATGCACCCGCGCCCCGGTCTTCTGCACCGCCTCGGCCAGCGCCGCCGACTCCCGCAGGTACTCGTTGGTCTGGAGGTCCTTGAGGATGAACGCGAACTGGTTGTCGCGGCTCGGGTCGTACCCGGTGTCGTACCGCAGGGCCTCGTTCTCCATGGCGGCCACTCGCTGCGCCTCGGCGGTCCGCGCCTCGTTCAAGAAGTAGGTCTCGAACCCGCTGACCTGCTGGTAGCCGCGTCGTGGCAGGAGGCTGTTGACGTGGATGCTGACGAACAAGTCGCACTCGCCGGAACACGCGCGGGCCCGTTCCTGGAGATCGATGAGGACGTCGGCCGTGCGCGTGAGCAGGACCCGGACACCGCGCCGCTCCAACTCCTCCTTGAGCGCCTTGCTGATCGCGAGCGTCACGTGTTTTTCCTGCACGCCTCGCGGCAGCGCCAGGCCGGGATTCCCCGCGTCTCTCCCGCCGTGACCCGGGTCCACCACCACCGTATGCACCGCGTTCAGTGGACTCCCGGGGGGCAACGTCGGCCGTGGCACCGCGGCCCTGGGTGCGACCACCGGGGGCTGGGGAACCGTTCGGATCAACGGAGCCAGGTGAGTTTCCTCAAAGCGGAACGCCAGGGGGTCGTATCGATACGCTTCACGGAACACGCGGGGCACGTAGTCGGTCAACCACTGCAGCGGCAGGAACACGGTGTCCTGGCGCAGGTACGCCCCGCCCACCAGGGGCACCGCCAGGTCGCCGTCCAGGAAGAGCGCCGCGTCGAGCAGAAACCGGAACCGCTGCCCACCGAAGGTGACCACGGCCCAGCCGGGACTGGTTTCGAGGTGGAGCGGCAGGAGTTGTGCCAGCCGTACGGCCGCCAGCGCTGGATGCCCGTGATCCGACCGCACCGGCACCATGCCCTCGCCACGTGCGGTCGCGACGGTGAGGGCGGACGGGGCGAGCGAACCCGCCGGCCGGCCCGGGGCCCCGCCGCCAACCAGCAGCAGCAGCAGCAGCGACAGGGTCATCGGCGGGGGCTCATCTCACGCGCCAGCTCACGCTCGGCATCGCGACGCTTGAGGTCTTCCCGGCGGTCATGAAGCTTCTTACCCCGTGCCAGGGCCAGGGTGACTTTGGCCCGGCCGTCGGACAGGTGGAGATCCAGCGGGACCAGGGTGAGGCCCTTCTGCTCGACCGCGCCAATGAGGCGCCGGACCTCCCGTTTGTGCAGCAGCAACTTACGGCGCCGCACGGGATCCTGGGGCGCATAGCCGGAGAACTGGTAGGGCGTGACATGCATGCTCTCGAGCCACACTTCACCATTCCGGACCGTCCCGTAGGCTTCCTTCAGGCTCACCTTTCGATTCCGAACAGACTTTATCTCGCTCCCGGTTAGCACCAGGCCCGCCTCCCACGTCTCTAGTATGTGGTAGTCATGGCGGGCCTTCGGGTTCCGGGCCACGATGGTGCCGGACTCTCCCGGCCGACGTTGGGCAGACACGAGCTAAGTGCAAGATAGGTAATCGTTTCCGAGCGGTCAAGGAACAGGGTTGACGGGCCGTCCCGGGGGCGCGAGTTTTCGCAGCCCGCGTGAGTGGGCGACTGGGCCGAAGTGGTGGAACTGGTAGACGCGCTGCGTTCAGGGCGCAGTGGGCAATAGCCCGTGGGGGTTCGAATCCCCCCTTCGGCATGGAACAGTGGGAAGGGCAAACTTGGCCCCTTACGCAGTCGCAGTCCCCGCCTCTCAGTATCGCGCCATCGCGGGATCTATCTCCACCGCCCACGCATCCACCCCACCCTGGAGGCTTCGTACCCGGCCGAAGCCCGCACCCTTCAAAATGTCCCGCGCCGTGAGCGAGCGGTTCCCCCGGTGACACAGGGTCACGATCTCTCGGCGTGGGTCTAAGTCGCCCAGCCGGCCGGGTAACTCACGCAGCGGGATGTGGAGGGCCCCTTCGAGGCCACAGATCCCCAGCTCGAACGGTTCCCGCACATCGACCAGCAGGACGTCGGCCTCCGGCAGCCGTGCCGCCAACTCTCGGGGCGTGATTTCGGCTTCGGTCATGGCCTGCTCCCCCCCCAATCCGCAGAAGGCCTCGTAGTCAATCAGCTCGCGCACCGTCGGGTGTTCGCCGCACACCGGACACGCGGGGTCTTTCCGCAGCGCCAGCTCACGGAACCGGAGCGTGAGGCCGTCCACCAGGACCAGACGGCCAACCAACGACTCGCCGACACCCAGAACCAGCTTGAGGGCCTCCAGCGCCTGCAGTGAGCCCACGATGCCGGGAAGCACTCCCAGGACGCCCCCCTCGGCGCACGAGGGCACCAGCCCCGGCGGCGGGGGCTCGGGGTAGAGACAGCGGTAGCACGGCCCCAGGGTGGCGTGGAACACTGACGCCTGCCCCTCGAAGCGGAAGACCGCGCCGTACACGTTGGGTTTGCCCAACAACACGCAGGCGTCGTTGACCAGGTAGCGCGTGGGGAAGTTGTCGCTGCCATCCAGGATCACGTCGAAATCCCGCAGGATCTCGAGCGCATTCGCGGATGTGAGGCGAGCCTCGAAGGCCTCGACCCGCACGTGCGGGTTCAAATCCCTGAGGCGCGCCGCGGCGGATTCCAGCTTGGATCGCCCCACGCCGGATGTGCCGTGCAGAATCTGGCGCTGGAGATTGCTGAGGTCCACCGAGTCCGAGTCCACCAGGCCCAACGTGCCCACGCCCGCGGCGGCGAGATACAGGGCGGCCGGTGACCCCAGTCCTCCGGCGCCGATCACCAGCATCCGCGCTGCCCGCAGCCGCGCCTGGCCGTCCGGACCCACTTCCGGCAGCAACAGGTGCCGCGAGTACCGGACCGCTTCCTCGTGCGTGAGGTCGGTGGGATTTCCGAGTGTTTTGTTCGCCATTGTTCACAGAACGACAGGACGCAACCTACCGCGCCGCGTCAGACGGATTGGCCCACCAGTTCTTCGACCGCCGCCTCGCCACGCGCCAGGTCCGCCAGCGACACACTGTCCAGCAGTTGGTCAATCCGAACCTGGAGCGCGCGCCAGACCGGACGGATGGCACAGTCCGCGTCTGGAGCGCAGCGGTTGGCGTGGACCTGATGGGTGTCGCAGTTGACCTGGAAGGTCCGGCGCTCGGCGGCTTCGATCACATCCCGTACGGAGACACGCTCTGGCGCACGGGCCAGCGTGTACCCTCCCCGCGCCCCGCGCGCACTGCGCACAATGCCAGCACGGCGGAGTTTGAGCAGAATCTGCTCCACGTAGTCCGCCGGTAATCCTTCTTGACCCGCCAGCTCGCGCGCCGGCACCGGGATCTCCGAACCCCGCCGCGCCAGGTGCGCCGCCACGATCAATCCGTATTCAGCCCAGGTGGTTACCCGCACAACTACCTCCCGTTGGGCGCAATATCCGGGTCGCCCGCTACGAAATCAAGCATGTCGCGCGCCCGGTACTCCGATCTCCGTCATCGCGACGAGATCGAGCACTTCGTCAAGCTCTTTCCCTTTTAAGATCCCTTTATCCATGACCAGCTGGCGGACGGTGAGATTCTTGGCGACCGCTTCCTTCGCCAGCTTCGCCGCTTCGGCATATCCGATCCTGGGCGCCAGCGCCGTCACCAACGCCGGACTGCGCTCCAGCCAATACGCGCATTGTTCCGCGTTCGCTACGATGCCCTCCACGCACCGCTCGGCCAGCACCCCACACGCATTCGCCAGGATTCCCATACTGAAGATCAGATTGTGCGCGATCACGGGCATCATGACGTTCAACTCGAGCTGGCCGGCTTCGGCGGCCGCCGCAATGGTGAGGTCGTTCCCGATGACCTGGTAGCACACCATGTTGACCATCTCGGCGATGCTCGGGTTGACCTTCCCGGGCATGATGCTCGAGCCGGGCTGCACCGCCGGCAGCAGGACCTCGTTCAAGCCGGTCCTGGGACCCGAGGCCAGCAGGCGGAGATCGTTGGCGATCTTGTTGAGGTCCAGGGCGAAGGTGCGCAGCACCGCGCTGAAGGCCGCCGCATCGCCCATGGACTGCATCAACTGCACGCGGTCCGTACCCACCCGAAGCTTGAACCCGGTCATCGCGTTCAGGTGCTTCACCATCAGCTCCGGGTAGCGTGGCTCGGCGTTGAGCCCCGTGCCAACGGCCGTGCCGCCGATCCCGACGTCCCTCAGGTCGTCCGCCGCGCGGCGGATCCGCTCGAGATGCCGTTCCACGGTGTGACCGTAGGCGGTGAATTCCTGGCCCAACCGGATGGGGGTGGCGTCCTGGAGGTGGGTGCGCCCCGATTTCACGATCCCGTCGAACGCCTTCCCCTTCGCCAGGAAGGCGCCCGCCAGTCTGGTGAGCGCCGCCTCGACCTGGGGAACCATCGCCAGCGCCCCCAGCCGGATGGCGGTGGGGATGGTGTCGTTGGTGCTCTGCGCCATGTTGACGTGATCGTTGGGATGCACCGGCTGATACTCGCCGCGCTTCCCTCCCAGCATCTCATTGGCGCGGTTCGCGAGCACCTCGTTCGCGTTCATGTTGTGGCTGGTGCCCGCACCCGCCTGGTAGGGATCCACCACGAATTGGTCCCGATGCTGTCCCTGCAACACCTCGTCGGCCGCCCGGATAATCGCGTCGGCCAGCTTGGCCTCCAGGCGCTTGGTTTCCTGGTGCGTGAGCGCCGCGGCCTTCTTGATCCAGACCATGGCGTCCACGAACGCGGGCAAGGGGGTCAAGCCGGAAATGGGGAAGTTCTGGCGCGCCCGCTCGGTCTGCACGCCGTACAGCGCCCGCGCCGGTACGGCCAGCTCGCCAAGGGGATCGCGTTCGCTGCGGGTCTCGGACATGGGATCTACCCGTCCTTCGAGTGGTCCGTCGGTTGCCAGCCAGGAATCTTGCATCACCTAGTCTGAACAATCGCCCAGTGGATAGATGAACCCGCAGTTAGGACACGGGTTCTTGCAGCCCCAGGGCTTGGGCCTGACGACGAAGCCGCACCGCTGACACCGCGGCTCCTGGCCCGCGAGCGGTGGACGATGGGCCGGGGGGTGGGGGACCTGGTCCCGCCGGGCAACGGCCGGCGTCCGACCCTTCCCACCCCGCCTACCGCTCACCGCTCACCCCACAATCCGCGCCGCGCCGGTCAGGAACGGATTGCCCCGCCGTTCCGCACCGATGGTGGTTGCCGGACCGTGACCGGGATACACGATGGTGTCGTCGGGCAGCGTGAGCAGCTGCTCTCGGATGCTGGTGAGCAGCGTTTCGGCATCGCCGCCGGGAAGGTCGGTGCGGCCAATGGAGCCGGCGAACAGGGCGTCCCCCACCACCGCCACCCCGTGTCCCACGAACGCGACGTGGCCCGGCGAGTGCCCCGGTACGTGCCGCACTTCGAAGGTGAGCCCGCCGAGCGACAGCCGGATCCCGTGGGCCAGCACCTGGTCCGGCGGAGGCGGCACGTTGGGCGTGAGCCCCAGCCAGGCGCTTTGCTGCGGCAGGGCGTCGTACAACGGCCGGTCATCGGGATGCAAATAGAGCGGCACGCCGGTCGTCTCCACCACGTGGGCGACTCCCAGGATGTGATCGGCGTGGCTGTGCGTGAGCCACACGGCCTTGAGGGTGACGCGCTCCGTGGCGATGCGGCGGAGAAACAGGTCGGCTTCTTCCCCGGGATCGACGATGACCGCGTCTCGCGCGTCACGGTCTACCAGGATGTAGCAGTTCTGCGCGAACGCGCCGTTGGTCAGGGTGATGACGTCAAGACGCGCCAACGGCCGCCTGCTCCCGGCGTTCCGCAAGGTACTTCTCCACCGCGATCGCGGCGGTGGTGGCGTCGCCCACGGCCGTGGTGATCTGGCGGGTGAGCTGCACCCGGACGTCCCCGGCCGCAAACAGGCCCGGAATCGACGTCATCATGTTGTTGTCGGTCACGATGTAACCCTGGGCGTCGTGCTCGAAGTGCTCCTTGACGATGCCGGTGTTGGGCCGGAACCCGATGAACACGAACACGCCGCCCACGGGCAGCTTCGAGACCTCGCCCGTGACCGTGTCGCGGAGCCTGAGCTGGGTAACGCCCCGGGCTTCACCCTCGATCTCCTCCACCACCTTGTTCCAGACCAACTCGATCTTGGGGTTGTTCCGCGCCCGCTCTTGAAGGATGGCGGACGCCCGCAACTGATCGCGGCGGTGCACGATGTACACCTTGGACGCGTAGCGCGTGAGATAGTCGGCTTCTTCCACCGCCGCGTCTCCGCCGCCCACCACGGCCAGCACCTCGCCCTTGAAGAACGCGCCGTCGCACACGGCGCAGTACGACACGCCGCGTCCCGCGTATTCCTGCTCGCCGGGCACGCCCAGCTTGGTGGGGGTGCCACCCGCCGTCACGATGACGGCCGGGGCGCGGTACGTCTTCTCCAGCTCGGTCCGCACCGCGAAGGTGCCGTCCGGCTCGCGCTCCACGACGGACACCGTGTCGGTCACGATTTCGGCGCCGAACTTCTGGGCGTGCTTGGTCATTTTCTCGGCCAGGTCCCGCCCCAGGATGTGCTCGAAGCCGATGTAATCTTCGATCACCTCGGTATTGAGCAGCTCCCCGCCCGGCAGGCCCCGCTCGACGAGCAGGCTCTTCAGCATGCCGCGTCCGGCGTACATGGCGGCGCACAGGCCCGCGGGCCCGCCGCCCACGATGATCACGTCGTACCGGCCATTGGTCTCAACCATCAGTCCGTCCTCAGTCGCAGTTGGGGCGCCGGACCTGCCTGTCGCAGCGCCACAGCCAATTCCGCGCACAGGCGTTCGGTGTCGAACTCCACCGCCTGGTGCTGCGGCCCGGCGAGCTTGTCCAACGCCGCCTCTCCAACAACGCGCACCCCGTGAGAGTTCCCGCGCTTCCGGTGGAATAAGGCGGCGGCGGCCTGAATCAATCCTTGAAGCACCTTGGCTTCGCCTTCATCCGGGACCGAGCGCCAGATCTGCTCCAGCGCTTCGTGCGCGTCCCAGAACTTCGCCTGATTGAACAACTCCACGGCGCGACGGGCGCAGGCTGGCCGGTCAATCGGGTCTGGCCGCACGCGCCGCGCGGGCCGCTTCTCGGGTTTGCGAAACATAACCGTTAGGAGCGCACCGCCTCGGTGCGGTTGCGCGCCAGCTGGCCGCCGTCCACCACGGCCGTGGTGCCCGTCACATAATCCGAGGCCACGAAGTAGCGGATCGCC
>Ga0209342_10001385_pt1 | contig 27248 bp, 26 predicted proteins | sample RifCSP16_2_FD_184023 | JGI IMG/M metagenome (GOLD analysis project Ga0209342, IMG submission 184023) | Soil microbial communities from Rifle, Colorado - Rifle CSP2_sed 16_2 (SPAdes) (version 2) | ecosystem: Environmental > Terrestrial > Deep subsurface > Rock core/Sediment | place: Rifle...
GTCCCGCGCGCACTTTGCGGGGCAAGGTCCCGCGCGCACTTTGCGGGGCAAGGTCCCGCGCGCACTTTGCGGGGCAAGGTCCCGCGCGCACTTTGCGGGGCAAGGTCCCGCGCGCACTTTGCGGGGCGTTCTCTGCCAGGCGCCGGGGAGGCGCCCGTGGGCATCGCCAAGGAGGAAGCATGGCTCGATCCAGACGTGAGCTTCGTCGGGATAGGGCACGTCGGAGCCGAACCCGCTCGACACTTGTATGGGGCGGCCTTGGCGCCGCCGCCCTCGTCATCGTGGGGGTTCTGCTGTGGAACGCGGCCCGGCCCCTGGCCGGCGTCGCGGTGCCGGTGGAGGGGGCCGATCATGTCGAGGAAGGCACCGACCCCAGCCCCTACAACTCAGATCCACCCACATCCGGGAGGCACTACGCTAGCGAGCTCGATGCCGGGTTCTTCGACGAAGACGGAGTAGCCAGCCTGCCTCCCCACCCCGAAGGATATCTCGTCCACAACCTCGAGCACGGCTATGTCATCTTCTGGTACAACTGCGCCCTTCTCGATCAGGCGGCCTGCGACGAGATGAAAGCCGAGATCCAATCCGTGATGGACGAATTCGACGGTTTCAAGTTGATCGCCTTCCCGTGGCACTCAATCGACGTCCCCGTCGTGCTCACCTCCTGGGGGCAGACGCAGCCCATGGAGCAGTTCGACGCCCGTCTTGCGCGTTCGTTCATCCGACGCAACCGCAATCAGGCTCCTGAGCCGAACGCGCCATAGTCGCGAGGCGGGGCCCTTCGGGAGTGAAGAGGCCTCCCACTTCGTCAAATCCCCTTCGATCATGCCGGCCGCGCACAGCGCCTGGGCGGCATGATCGAAGGCGAGCCGGCCCAGTCTCGGACTGGCTTCCCTGAAAGTTCTCCTAGGCTCGCAGCGCTCGAAGCGGCCCGCTCAGGAGCCACCGTAACTCCGGCTGGATCGGAGCACGAGCGCCTCCGCCGACGCGTCTCTCTGCGGAGGCAGGTCAAGCCAGCGAGAAGGCAAACGTAGCGGCGCGGCGGCGAGGCGCTAGCCCGCCAAGGCTCCTTGTGAATAAACGCGCAATTCGGCGCGGCCTGGCTCGGGCCATTGCCCCCCTCCCTGCACGCACCGAACTGCATACCCTTGGGCTTGGTAGTCAAGCCATTCACGAGGAGCGAAAGCGATGGAAAGGTTGATGACACGCAAGGGACAAGTAATCCAGGACCCGCCGTTCGTCCAGAGGCTTCTCAACACCCCCTGGGCAGGCTGGATCTGGCTGCCGTTCCGGATCTGGCTGGGCCTGAAGTGGCTCACGTCAGGGCTGGGGAAGGTTAGCAACCCCGATTGGTTTCAGAGCGGTGAGGCGCTCCGTGGGTTCTGGAGCTTCGCCGTGAGCGTCCCCGAGAGCGGCCGTCCGCCGATCGCCTTCGATTGGTACCGGGCCTTCATTCAATCCCTCCTCGATGCCCAGGCCTGGACGTGGTTCGCCAAGCTGGTTGTGATCGGGGAGATCGTCATCGGCGCGGCGCTGATCCTGGGCGCGTTCACCGGGATCGCCGCGTTCGCCGGAGGCCTGATGAACTGGAACTTCATGATGGCCGGGTCGGCTAGCGTGAACCCGGTGTTCTTCGTAATCTCCGTGGGCCTGATCCTGGCCTGGAAGGTGTCGGGGCGCGTCGGGGCCGATTTCTTCCTGCTCCCATGGATTGGCACGCCCTGGAGGCGCCCTACAGCAGAGACCGCCTCCGCCCCTCGCCCCGCTCCAGCGGAACCCACTCCAGCTTGAGTGCGTGTGGAAGATACGCCGGCGCCGGCTGAAGCCTCGACTCCACTTGCGGGTCTACCGGAGTCGAGGCTTTAGCCGGTCGGGGCCCGGAGGCCTCGCGCGCCGCCGCGTGCGCCCCCACCGCATCCAGCGCAAAGGTTCCTTGGCCGGTTCACATGCTCTATGCGCGGTGGGAATACTCAGCGAACGGGAGGGCCTAGGCTGATCGCCGAGGCCCCTCGTTTCCGGGGCCGCGGAGAGTGCGTCCAAGCCAGCCCTACTCTGCCAGAAGCGCCTCGATCCGCTCCTCCAGCTCCGGCGGGCGCAGGGGGCCGATCTTCACGCCTCGGAGCTGGCCATCCCGATCGACGAAGAAGGTCTCGGGAACGCCCTGGATGCGATAAGCCTGGGAGATGCGCGTCCCGATGTCGGGGCCGTTGAGGTAGGTGATGTCGAACTCGTCGATATACGCCAGGGCTTCCGGCTCGGTGTCGACGTAGTCGACCCCGACAAAGACGACGCCGCGCTCGCGGAATTCGCGCCAGGTGGCCTCCAAGTAGGCGGCCTCCTCCCGGCAGGGTGGGCACCACGAGGCCCAGAAGTTGATCACCACGACCTGGCCGCGCAGATCGCTCAGCGTCAGCTGCTCGCCGTTGAACCCAGTGAGGGTGAAGTCGGGCGCATCGCCGGAAGACCTCGGCCCGCCGCTCGTCTTCACCAAACCCCAGCCGAGCAATCCCAGGAGGGAGAAGACGACGAGCCAGCTCGCCAAGCCGCCAATCCTCATCCCTCTGTGCGCCCCGGGCTCCTCGGCCACGGGCGGCGCGATTTCCGAGGGGCCTTCTTCGCTCATTCGCCGCCGGCCTCCGTCCGCGCCCCGGCGCGGGGGCGCGGCGCGGACGCGTGATCGTGCGCGGCGTGATCCCGGCCCATTAGAGCCATCATCACCACATGCGAGACGGGGCAGAGGATCACCAGCCCGTAGATCAGGACGCTCGTGGCCGGGATCTTGAAGACGAAGATTGCCGCCAAGGCCGCGACCGGAATCAGGCAGCAAAGAATCATGAGGAGCACATGTTTCCTGGTCATCGATTCAACATCCTCCCCGCTCGCCCAGCGCCTCGATCGCCTCGACATACGCCGGATCTTCTAGCGACCGGGCCTCGAGCTCGGCGAGCAGCGTCTCTCGCGGAAAGAAGAAGGCCTTCCAGCGGTCGAGCTCCGTCTGCGTTTCACTCCGGGAATACCCTGCCTCGAGCAGATGCTTGGCGGCTCCATACAATGCCCGATGGTGGCCGCAGCCGCAGTTTCTCTCCTCGTCGGCGAACGGCCGCTCGGCACCGCAGCAGGGAAGGCGGATATCCAGCCCCTCGTAGTCATCCGCCCAACGCGCCGCCGGCCGCAGGTGATTGTTCCACTCGATCAGCGTCGAGTACCCAACCTCATCGAAGGCGAGCCCGTAGCCGGTCTCGGACCCCTCGCCGGGGATCAGCTCCGCCTCCACCCTTTCCAGCATCTCCATTGGCGTCAGCGACGGCTCAGGATGCACCCACGCGCCGCATGACGATACCGCCGCTGCAGAGGCAAGAAGCAGAACGGACCTGCGCAAAGACCGCTTCATCGTTCTCCAGGCACCGCCGCTGCCGGCGGGTCCTCGACGCAAGCCGCCCACCCCGCCACTCGCGTCCCAACCGTCCACTTCGACTCTACCCGGACCTACGATCTCCGCAGCGCGCCGAATGGCCCGCCGAGGTGGACCCTCACCCGCGGCTAATCTTCGTGCCGCGGCGCCGGACGTCACATCGGCGCCGTGACAATCCTTACTATTCCTATGCCGGAAGTCGGGAATACACTCGCGGGGGAAGCCAACAGGCACTTGTTCTTCTTCCAGCAGGGAGGGGATCCGCGTGGTACGCCAACTGAAGCAGCGCCGGCTCCCGGCTCAACTGACAGCGCGCCTGCGTCTCGTCCAGTGGGCGCTCCCCTCCACCATCGGCCTTGTGGCCGTGATCTATCAGCTGGGGCCCGCCCGCTGGGTTCAGGAGCTCTCCGGCCACGCCGCCCACTACACGATTGAGATCCTGTTCTACGGCTCCATCGGCCCCCTGGCGACCTGGCTCACGCTTCGCTGGGTTCGGCGACAGCTGGAGGAGAAAGAGGCGGCAGAGAGGAGCGCCGCCGAAACCCAAGTCTACCTCGCCGCGATCACGACGGACTCGGCGGATGCCATCCTCAGCCTCGATCTGGGACAGACCATTCGCACCTGGAACCGCGGGGCGGAGCTCATGTTCGGCCACACGGCTGAGGAGGCCGTCGGCAGGTCACTGGATCTCATTGTGCCGCCGGAACTCTCGGCGCAGCGAGAGCCCGAAGAGATCCTCGCCCGGGTTCAAGAGCAAGGTTTTGTCCGCGGCCTGCAGACGGAGCGCCTCGCCAAAGGCGGTCGCCGGCTGACCGTCGAACTGACCTCGACCCTTCTACGCGACAAAGAGGGGCAGCCGACACGTTTCTCCCTCGTCCTGCGGGACGTCACCGATCGCCACCAACATGAGCTTGCACTACGGCACCTCAGCCAGGATCTGGCCGAGCGCGTGGAGGCTCGCACCCGCGAACTGGCGTCAAGCAATCGTGAGCTTCAGCGCGCCAATGCGGAGCTCCAGGAGCTAGACCAGCTCAAATCGGAGGTCGTTTCTCTGGTCACGCATCAGCTGAGCGCCCCTCTCACCAACATGCGGGGGGCGATCGAGCTCGTCCGGAATCGTTGTGCCACGCCCAACACAACCTGCGTCCGAATGTTTGGCCTGCTGGAAACCCAGTCGGCCCGGCTCAACCGGCTGGTCACGGACATTCTCAACGTCTCACGGCTGGAAGCGGGACAACTCGCTCTTCAGCTCTCCGCCGTGGACCTGCCGCAACTGGCCGACCGCGTCGTCGACGAGATCGCTCCCCACCATCCCGACCGCAGGATTCACCGGCCGGGCGATGGCCGAGAGGCCATCTCCCCTGCGCTGGCAGACCCCGACCGCGCCCAGGAGATCATCGCCAACCTCCTGGACAATGCTTTGAAGTATTCTCCCCCGGGGAGCCCCATCGAGGTGCGGGTTCGGAGCACCCCGGAGGGGATCAACCTCTCCGTCACCGACTATGGCCCCGGCATCCCTCCGGGCGAACAGGAACGGATCTTCGAGAAATTCCATCGCCTCGAACGGGGAGACGCCCAGGAGACCTACGGTCATGGGCTTGGGCTGTACTTCTGCCGGAAGCTGGTGGAGGCCCAGGGCGGCCGGATCTGGGTGGAATGCGCCCCGGGCCGCCGGACGACTTTCGCCTTCACCCTTCCCGCCGCGCCTCAAGGGGGCCACGAAGCCGGATGACGCACACCGACACACCCAAGCGCGTGCTTGTGATCGATGACGATCCAGCGTTGCTTGAGGTGCTGAGTGAGCACCTCAAGGACGCGGGCTACCTTGTCTACCTTGCCGAAAGCGCCGCGATCGGCATCCGGCGCTTGTTCGAGTCACATCCCGACCTGGTAGTTCTGGACGTCATGATGCCGCGAATGGACGGGTGGGAAGCATGTGCCCGGATTCGCGAAGCCACAGACGCCCCGATCGTCATGCTCACGGCCAAAGGGGCGCCCATCGACAAGCTCCGCGGGTTTCGCCTTGGGGTGGACGACTATGTGACGAAGCCTTGCGATTTCGCCGAGCTCCTCGCCCGCATCGCCGCGATCCTGCGCCGCATCCCTCGCCCACCCTCTGTGCCGGAGGTCTATACCAGCGGCGACCTGACGGTCGATCTGACCGAGCGACGCGTCTTGCGCGCCTCCCGGGCCATCGAACTCACCCCCACAGAGTTTCGCCTGCTGGCCGTCCTGGCCCAGAACCAAGGGCGGTCGCTCTCACATGAGCAGCTGCTGGAGGCCGTCTGGAACCCAGCCTTGCGGGACGACCCGCACGGCATCAAGCGCTACATCTGGTATCTGCGGCAGAAAATCGAGCCCGATCCGTCCAACCCTCAATTCATCCTGACCGATCGCGGCTTCGGCTACCGTCTCTCCCGAGACTGAGGCGCCAGGAAACCGGAAGGGCCCGAACGCCCCGGGGCCCACTCGGCCTTCCCCTCGCACCAGTCCCCGACCCCCTCCGGACCAAAAGCGGACTTGCGCGTGCTATGTTCCTGAATGACGCCTTGCGCGCAGCGCTTGAGGCGCGCCAGGAGCGGAGCAAAGGAGAATGCCTATGAACAGGAGGCAAGTCGCCGCACTCGGGCTGGGGCTGGGCCTACTCGCGACCAGTGGGGGTGCCATGGCCATGGCTCAGGCCACCGAAGACGCCCCGGCCGGAGCAGTCAGAGCAGTCGATCTGGTTGGCGCTTGGGTGGATGCGGGTGCTCCCGAGACGGAGCTGTTTGCCTATGTCGGGGATGACGGCGGGGAGTACGAGGCCACTTTCTCCGACGACGTCCTTCCCCTCTTCACCCAGGCCAACATCTGGTTCACGGGCGCGCAGGCCTGCTCCACCTGCCACACGTCGGACCTCGAATCCTCGGCGCACGAGCTGGACCTCTCCTCCTACGAGGGCATCCTGGCCGGCGCCGACCGCCTGGAGGCCCCTCCAGGCGAGCCGATCGTCATCCCGGGCGACTGGGATGGATCCTCCCTGCGCGGCCGCCTGCGCAACAATCGCATGCCCACCGGCGTTGATCCGACCGTCGCCCGCAACGGGCCTGAGCTCACGGTCAATGGCGGTCCGGTCACAGTCGTAGACTTGATCGGAGCCTGGGTGGAGGCTGGCGCCCCGGAAGTCGAAGGCTTCACCTTCCAGGGCACGGATGGCAGTCCATACGAGGCCTCCTTCTCGGGCGACATCTTGCCCCTCTTCACCCAGCCGGACGTTTTCACTCCGGGCTCCCTCGCCTGCGCTTCCTGCCACACCGCCGATCTCGAGACGTCCGCCCACGAGCTCGACCTCACCTCGTATGAGGGCCTCCTCGCGGGAGCCGACCGCCTCGAAGAACCGCCGGGCGAGCCGATCATCGTCCTCGGCGATTGGGAGGGCTCAGCCCTCCGTCGTCGCCTGCGCAACAACCGCATGCCCTCCGGGATTCCTGCGACCGTCGACCGCGATGGCCCTCTGGTGCTCCACGGGGAGGCAGTGAGCGTTGCGGAAGGCGAGGCGACGCTTCTTGTCACCGGTGAGGGAGAAACTCACGCCGTCGAGCTCATCGGCGCGTGGGCGAGCGCCGGAGCTCCGGAGAGCGATCCGTTTACCTTCGTCGGTCTCGATGACCAGACGTACCGGGCGACCTTTGAAACCGACGTCCTTCCGCTGTTCACCACTCCGAACGTCTGGTTCGCGGGCGCCCAGGCATGCTCGCTCTGCCATACCGCAGACCTTGAGTCTTCCGCTCACGAGCTCGACCTGACCTCCTATGAGGGGATTCTGGCCGGGGCCGACCGGCTGGAAGCGCCGCCCGGCGAACCCATCCTCATCCCGGGAGACTGGCAAGCTAGCTCCCTGCGCAGCCGCTTGCGCAACAACCGGATGCCAACCGGGGTGACCCCTAACGTGCCCCGAAATGGCCCGGAGATCACGATCAATGGCGGCACCGTGCTTGTGGTGGACCTCATCGGCGCCTGGGTGGACGCCGGCGCTTCTGAAGATCAGCCCTTCAGCTTCACGGGCTCGGACAGCGCCTCTTATGAGGCGACGTCTGCCGATATCCTGCCGCTGTTCACCGCGAACGATGTGTTCTTCGAGGGGGGCGTCGCCTGCTCAGCCTGCCATACCGCCACTCTCGAGACGAGCGCCCATGAGCTCGACCTGACCTCCTACGAAGGGATCCTGGCCGGGGCCGATCGACTGGAGGACCCCCCCGGCGAGCCGATCCTCGCCCCGGGTGACTGGGACGGATCGTCGCTGCGCGGCCGCCTGCGCAACAATCGCATGCCCAGCGGGATCACCAGTGCGATCGAGCGGGACGGGCCCGTGGTGATGGCCGGGACGCTCGTTCAGGCCCCCGGCGAAACGGAAGCACTTCCCACGGATACCGCCTCAGCTCCCGCCGCCACGGCGGAGCCGGAAATGGGTGGCGGGCTCTCCGGTGGCACAATCGCGCTGATCGTCATTGGGGTGCTGGTCCTTGGCGGAGGAGCCTACTTCTTGTTCGCCCGACCGAAGCCGCAGAGCTGAGACTCCAGGGATCTTCGTTCCTGGGTTGCAAGGAGAAGCCCCCACGAGTGTGGGGGCTTCTCCTTTCTCTCGCGCCAATCGGTCCCAGGAGAGGGCGCATGTGGCACCGCTTCGCAAGGCCCCTTCAGGGGTCACGGAACAGCATAGGCATACACCCGGCCGTCCGCCGCGGCCACAAAGAGCCGCCCCTCATCCACGACCAGCGGCGCTCGGGCCAGGATCTCTGTCTCCATCGACCAGATTTCCTGGCCCGTCGCGGCGTCGAGGGCCACGATCTGCGAGTGAGTGGTGATGAAGTACAGCCGCCCACCTTCGAGATCCGGCCCGCCGATGATGTAGTTGAACATCCCCTCCAGCTGGTGCCGCCACACCTCGCGCCCGGTCTCCACCGCTACGGCAAAGACGGTTGAAGTGGCCGAGCCGAAAAAGGTCAGGCCATTGGCCGTGGAAAAAGACTCCACCCAGTTACCCGTATCGAACTCCCAGAGGAGGCGCCCATCTCGTGCGTCCACCGCGATGAGCGCATCCCGGTAGCCCATCAGGCCCAGAACCCCCGAATCCAGGGTGAGATTCTTCGGCAGTCCTGCCGCAACCTCGGCCTCCCACACCAGGCCTCCATCGTCCAGCCGAAGGGCATACAGCCTCGTGTGGCCGCCTTCCTCATCATCCTCCGTATCGGGGAGATAGGGCCCGGCGGCGTAGACCACACCCTCGCCGGGGTCAGGCACGGGGCTGCTCAGTAGGTAGCTGCCGCTCGTGAACTGCCACAGCGTCTCCCCCGAGTCGGCGTCCAGAGCGAATAGCACCGCCCGCCCTTGAAAGTCCGCCTCGATGTCGGTGCCGACGAAGGCTGTGGGAACAAGAACGACGGACCCTGAGGCGACCGGTGGAAAGGTGACCTCAATTCCCAGGGTTCGTTCCCAGCGCGGCGAACCGTCCGATGGGTCCAGCGACAGGAGCCTGCCACCTTGCGCTCCCAAATAGATCGCGGCCTCGGTTGCTACGAAGGATAGGTCCCACAGCCGACCTTCGAACTGGGCCTCCCAGATCAGGCCTCCATTCTCGGCTGAGAGGGCGATCACGCGGCCATCCTTCGCGGCCAGGTAGACTGTCTCACCGACGCCCTGAGGAGCGCGCGCGAAGGAAGTCTCCAGGGCCCGGCTCCAGAGAAGCCTCGGCATTCCAGTTTCCGCGAAAGGGCCCGTCTCCGCAGCTGGAAGAGGATCCAGAGGCGAGCACGCCGCCAGCCACACCAGAGCCCCGAGGACCAACCGTCGCAACATGACAAGACCTCCGCTCCACGTCACTCTAGCACAGGAATGGGCTCCTCCGATCTCCGGTGCCTCTCCGGGACCGTCGCCCGACTTTCCTCGGACCGAAACCGGACCTGGAAGTGCTATCGTGATTCGTGTGACCTATCGTGTGGAAGCTCCGGGCCTCGAGTACTACCAAAGAAGCATCAAGTGCCAGGCAGCCTGTCCCGCTCGCACGGATGCACGCGGTTACGTCACCGCCATCGCCGCGGGCCAATTTGAGCGTGCCTACCGCATCGCGAGAGAATCCAACCCCCTAGCCTCCATTTGCGGCAGGATCTGCAACGCGCCCTGTGAGGCTGCCTGCCGGCGAGGCAGCCTCGATGAGCCGATCGCCATCCGGGCGCTCAAGCGATTCGTCACAGAGCGATTTGGCGTCGAAGCCCGCCGATTGCTGCCGGTTGCGCGAGAGACGCCTGGCCGGGGGCAGCTTGTGGGCCCCGGCGACTCCACGACGACTCGCGACCGCATCGCCCTCCTTCGCCTGGCCGCTTCCCGCGCTCGTCTGCGGGGCCGAATTGCGATCGTCGGTTCGGGGCCCGCCGGCCTGGCCTGCGCCCACGACCTGGCCCTTCTCGGGCATCAGGTGGTCATCTACGAGTCCGGCCCGCAACCAGGCGGGATGCTCCGTCTCGGCGTCCCACCCTACCGCCTGGATCGTGACGTGCTCGACCTGGAGATCCAGGATCTGCTCAGCCTGGGCATCGAGCTTCGACTCGAGACCAGTGTGGGACAGGATGTGAGCCTCACCGGGCTGCGAGCGGAACACGACGCCGTTTTCCTAGCCACCGGGCTCAACAAGGGCCGCGACCTCCGCATCGAAGGCGCCGAGCTGGATGGAGTGCTCAAGGCCATCGATTTCCTGCTGAACGTCAACCTGGGCTACCGCGTTGACCTTGGCCGCAAGGTCCTGGTGATCGGCGGCGGCAACGTCGCCGTCGACGCAGCCCGTATGGCTGTTCGCCACGGAATCGCCCAGGCGGATCTTGGGGAGAAGGCGGGGCTGACCGCTTTGCCTCTCGAGGATGAACACGCCTTGCACTCCGCCTTCGACGTAGCCCGCACCGCACTGCGCACAGGGGCAGCGGAAGTCCACATGATCGCCCTCGAGGACTGGCAAGAGCTGCCCGCCTCGCCTCTGGAAATCGAAGAGGCGCGTGAGGAGGGGATCCAGATCCACACGCGGCTCGGGCCGAGCCGGATCCTCGGAAAATCTGGAAGCGTGGTGGGCCTGGAGACCGTCGGGGTCGCCTCGGTCTTCGATGAGAACGGTCGTTTCAACCCGAGCTTCATTCCGGGCAGCGAGGCCGTGATCGACGGCGACACGGTGATCCTCGCCATTGGCCAGTCCGCCGACCTGGCCACTCTGGAGGGCGCCGCCGACGTCCAGGTGAGCCCTCGCGGGTTGGTGGTTGCCGATCCCGAGACCATGGCTACGACGGCCCCGGGGGTCTTCGCCGGCGGAGATCTGGTCTACGGGCCCCGCATTCTCATCGAGGCGGTCCGCGACGGTCAGCTGGCTGCGCGCGCCATCGACGTCCACGTCCAGGGTCGGCCCCACTCCATCGCCCGACAGGGCCGAATGGTGCCGGTCGGCGTCCACCAACCAACGCGGGGCTACACCACTCGGCCCCGGGCGCCGATCCCGAGGATCCCGCTCGACAGGCGGATCGGCATCGCCGAGGTGGAGGTCGGATACGACGAGGCCACGGCCCGATCGCAGGCGGAGCGGTGCCTGCAGTGCGGCCTGAACACCGTCTTCGATTCAGAGAAGTGCATCCTGTGCGGCGGCTGCGTCGACATCTGCCCGTGGAACTGCCTGCGGATCGTCCGACTGGGCGAAGTGCGCGGAGAGGGAGAGCTGATGGCCATGGTTCGGTCACGGGCAGGATCCGGGCCCAGCGCTGCGATTCTCAAGGATGAGACGGTCTGCACTCGCTGTGCGTTGTGCGCCGAGCATTGCCCAACGGGGGCGATCACGATGGACCTCCTGCAGTTCGATGAGGAGCTGCTGCAGCCATGAAACGATTCCTGGCTTCGATCGCCTCCTCCCGGCCGTGGAGGTCGTTTGTGCGCCATGGCTGGCCCGACAATCCCCTCGACCGATCCTTGATCATGACGAGCAACCTCTTCTTCCACTTGCACCCGGTCAAGATCAGCCGAGCCAGCCTTCGCCCGAGCTACTCCTTCGGGCTGGGCGTGATCTCGATCATCCTGTTCGGATTCCTCGCCGTCAGCGGAACGCTGCTCATGTTCTACTATGTGCCTTCGGTCGAAAGGGCGTATACCAACATCGTTGAGCTCCAGACGGAGATCGGCTTCGGCCAGCTGATGCGCAATGCCCACCGCTGGGCCGCGCATCTGATGGTCGTGGCCGTCATCTTGCACATGCTGCGCGTCTTCTACACCGGGGCCTACAAGCCGCCGCGAGAGTTCAACTGGGTCGTGGGCGTCGTCCTGCTGATCCTGACCCTGAGCGCAAGTTTCACAGGGTATTTGCTCCCTTGGGATCAGCTGTCCTACTGGGCGATCACCGTCGGCACCAATATTGCGGGCTACACTCCGGTTCTGGGAACACAGATACAAGCCCTCCTCCTCGGAGGCCCGGAGGTGGGGCAAGAAGCCCTCACCCGCTTTTACGCCCTGCACGTGATGGGCGTGCCGGGCCTGATGCTGGCGGTCATGTCGCTTCACCTCTGGCGAGTTCGTAAAGATGGCGGCCTTGCGGCGAGCGACCGGGGACCCGACGATGGCCGCTGAAAACCAGCTCCTTCCCCACGACCCGGCCAAGACCTATGGGCTTATGGCCATCGTCCGCGGCGAGGCCCGGATGGCCGACAAGGGACCCGAGGACACGCTGTTCTCCTTCCCGCTGGTCGCGCTTCTTGAGGTGCTGATGCTGCTGGGAACGGGCCTGGTGGTCTTGCTCATCTCCGTACTTGGGAACGCGCCCCTGGAGGAACTTGCCAACCCGGCCGTGACCACCAACCCCGCCAAGGCGCCCTGGTATTTCGTCGGATTCCAGGAGTTGCTGGAGCACATGCACCCGACGTTGGCCGGTGTGGTCGTGCCGGGTCTGGGGCTGACATTCCTGGTTCTGCTGCCGTTCATCGACCATAAGCCTTCAGGGCCCGCCCGCTGGTTCGACGGCCCGCGAGGCCGCAAGCTCACGCTCTTGGCGGCCCTCTACGCGCTGGTAGTGATCCCGGGGCTGATCCTGCTCGACAACTCGTTCAGCCTGCGGGAGATGCTGCGAGGGCGGGCGGCCGACTGGGTGTCCCAGTGGCTGATCCCGTCCCTGGCGCTGGGTATCGCTATCCTTCTCCCGGCCCTTTTCGCGCGCCGCCGGCGAGCCACCACCCGCGAGATGATGCTCGTCCTGTTCACGGTCATGGTCGTAACGGCCTTCGTGCTCACTTTGATCGGCTTTCTGTTCCGGGGGCCCGGTTTCAGGCTGTACTGGCCATGGCAGATGCCAGAAGGCTACAACCCCTTCAACACCCTATGAAGAAGCCGGCGGATTCCTCCGGAGGGCGTCTGCCCCGGCGGGGGTTCCTGATGGCAGCCTGGGGGGCCGCCACGGCGATCCTTCTGGGAGAGGGCGGGGCCGCCTTGCTCCGATTCCTCTGGCCGGCGTCCAGAACGGGGGGCTTCGGCGGGCTGGTTCGCGCCGGCCGCGTGGATGAGTTCGCGGTGAGCTCGGTCAGCCATGTCCGTGCCGGCCGCTTTTACCTCTCCCGGCTTCCCGAAGGGTTCCTCGCCCTCTGGCACCGCTGCACACACCTGGGATGCACGGTGCCCTGGGCGCCGGCGGAAGGCCAATTCCATTGCCCCTGCCACAGTTCCCTGTTCGACGTTCGGGGGGAGGTAACGGGAGGGCCCGCCCCTCGCCCAATGGACCTCTTCCCCATAACGATCGTCGACGGCGAAATATGGGCGGATACCAGCCAGGCGATCCAGCGGGACGAGTACGACGAGAGCCAGGTGGCCCGGGTCTGATGATGCCCACCGAGAACTACGATCGACTGACGTATCTCGGCCTGCTGCTGACGGTGGCAATCGCTCTCCTGGTGGGCCTCTACTGGTGGAGCGAGCCGGCACGGATGGAGGCCACAGCCCAGGAGAGGCGCCTCGCCCGGGCCGAGCGCGGCTCGGGCCTGTATGAGGCCAATTGCGCTGCATGTCACGGCCCAAACGGGGAGGGGATCTCAGGCCTCGGCCCAACCCTGAATGCGCGGGCCTTTCTCGCCGCCGCGGAGGACACGCTGGTCTTTGATACGATTCGCGACGGACGTCCCAACACGGCCATGCCAGCATGGGGGCAGGCGGGAGGTGGTCCGTTCACCGACGAAGAGATCCGCGACCTCACCGCGTTCCTCCGCGCCTGGGAGACGAACGCGCCACCGGCGGCAGCTCCTTCCCTCCGGGCCGATGCCGCTGCCGGCGCGGTGACATTCTCGACCGTCTGCTACGTCTGTCACGGCGTCAACGGGGAAGGGACGGAGATCGCGCCGGCATTGAACGACTTGCAGAGGCTTGCGCGGTTCGAGGACGATTGGTATCGGGAAACCATCCGCGAAGGTCGGCCCTCCCAAGGGATGCCCACATGGGGAAGCGTGCTTTCCCCTCAGCAGATCGATGACCTCGTCGCCTTCCTCCGCAGCTGGCAGACAAGCGCCCCGAGCGCCACGCTGCCGGAGATCTCCGGCGATCCCATCCGTGGAGCGGCGATCTTCACCGCCACATGCATCGCCTGTCACGGCGCCGGAGGCGCCGGCTCCGACCGGGGCCCAGCGCTAAATGATCCTTCCGTCCTGGCCGGCCTCACGGATGAAGACCTCGCGGACATCATCTCGGCGGGGATCCTGGAACGAGGAATGCCTCAGTGGGGACAGGTCCTGTCACTTGCCGAGATCCGTGACCTTGTGGCCTATCTCCGCTCCTGGGGAACCCAGGCCGGAGGGACCCCCGGCACGCCCGGCGATCTCGGCCGCGGGACTGCGGTCTACGCCGCCAATTGCGCGGTCTGTCATGGGGCGGAAGGGGAGGGCAGTGTCGGCCCTCGCTTGAATCCGAACGATTTCATCTCCACCCAGAGCGAGGCGGCCCTCTTGGCCTTTATCGAGGCCGGCCGGCCAGGCACCGCCATGGCAGGGTATGCCGGCCGACTCAGCGCTCAGGAGCTCGCCGATCTCATCGCCTTTCTCAGGGCGTGGACGAGGTAGCAGGCTCCGCCGTCGTCCGGCCCGGAGAGGTTTGCCAGGCCTCGATCAGCGGGGCGTCGCTTCCAGATAAGTAAGGAGGAGTTCATGAAGGTCATCATCAACCACGACACCTGCGAGCACGGCGGCGCCTTCGCTGACCGCTGCCTGGCGGCGACCATCCGCAATCCCCTTGGGCACGAGCGCTACTGCACGGCGGAAGTGGAAGACGACGGCCGGCCGGAGCTGACGATCTCCCTGATCCTTGACGGCCAGGCGCACACGCTCATCCTGCACACTCCAGCCGAACGCGAGGCCGCCGCCTCCGACGGCTGGCTGGCGTTTGCCCCGCCCGCGCCAATGCCCTCCTGAGGCCTGCAAAGCTCAGGTAGCCAATCCCCCGTCCGCCCTCATAGGCGAATCGGCCCGTCCCTCAGAGAGAGGGATGGCGCTCGTGGGTTGGGCCCCCCTTTTCTATACTTAAGTCGAAGGGCCAGCCTGGGTGCCTGAGAGGCTGTGAACGAATTCGGAGGAGGGCATGCACATGCATCCCTCGCATCCAATTGCACTTGTGCAGTGCTCATCATGTCTTATGGCGTTCCACCTCACCCCCTCGCCCCCCTTCGCGCAGCACCCCTTTGGGGCTCCGCATGTTGCGATTCCCCACGCATTGCGCGAAAGCGGAGAGGGGGGTTGAAGGTCTAAGGACGTGTCCTTAGGTAACCTCCCCTCCCCCGGCAGAACCTCATCACTCAGGTGATGGAAGCAACTGCCGGGTGTCCCTCCGCTCACCTGCGCTCACTGGCACTGCGCTGGCGCGCAGCGCCAGTGCAAGTGTGCACCGCAGGTGCAAGTGGCGCTCCGGGATGCACGCGAAGGGGCCAGGGGCCGTCCCCCGCACCTGCGGTTCGGGGCAGGTGTCGCCCCGGCGGGCCGCATCGTCCCGATGTCCTTCGGGAGGGCTTCGCGGCCCGAACGGGGTGGGGGCCATTGCGGACGCGCCAGCCGCAGAGAAGGCCTCTGGGTCGGTCGATGCGGGATGAGCTCACTGGCTCTGAGGATGAGCCGTTGCCGCGAGGTGGAATCGGATGAGCGAAGATACTCTTGAGATCCAGCTTCCCGTCGAAGGAATGACATGCGCCTCATGCGTCGCGCATGTCGAAGGGGCGCTGCGGGATGTGCCCGGCGTGGCGAGGGTGGCCGTCACTCTCAGCCCCGGGAGAGCCAGCCTCTCTTTCGACCCCTCCCGGGCCGGGCTTGACCGTCTCCGCCGGGCGGTCGAGGAGGTGGGCTATCGCGTCCCGACCGCCGAGATCACGCTCGAAATCCAGGGCATGACATGCGCCTCGTGCGTCGCGCACGTTGAAGGCGCCCTCAAGGAGCTGCCCGGCGTGCAGGAGGCCGTCGTCAACCTCGGGCTGGGGACGGCGCGCCTCCGATACATCCCCGGTCTCGTCTCTTCCGGGCAGATGAAGCGGGCGGTGCGCGACGTGGGCTACGAGGCAAGGGAGCGCGATGCCGGCCTCGACGCGCTCGACCGCGAGCGCCAGGCGCGCCAGGAGGAGATCCGCCGCCAGGGCCGCAACTTGCTCATCGCCGCGGCCGTCGGCTTGCTCGTCATGGCGGGGACGTTCTACGACATGCTGGGGCCTTTGAAAGCCATTGTCCCCGCGTGGCTGGCCGAGAAATGGGTGATCGGGCTGCTCACGACGCCGATCGTCTTCGGGCCCGGACGGCAGTTCTTCACCAACTCCTGGCGCGGGCTGCGCCACGGCGTCGCCGACATGAACCTGCTCTACGCCACGGGCATCGGGGCAGCCTACGGGATCGCCGTAATCAATACGCTGTTCCCCCGGGCCGGCTTCGGTGGCGAAGGCGCGACGTTCTTCGAGAGCGCCGCGCTTCTCACGGCATTCATCATCCTCGGCCGATGGCTGGAGGCCCTCACCCGCGGGCGCACCTCGGAGGCCATCCGCAAACTGATGCGCCTGCAGCCCAAGGTGGCACGGGTGGTCCGGGGCGAGGCGGAGGTCGAGGTGCCGGCGGACGAGGTGGAAGTGGGAGATCTGATCCTGGTGCGTCCGGGCGAGTCGATCGCGGTCGACGGTCACGTGCAGGAAGGGTACAGCGCGGTCGACGAATCGATGCTCACCGGCGAGAGCCTTCCGGTCGAGAAGCACGGCGGCGACACGGTCATCGGCGGAACTCTCAATAAGACCGGGGCCTTCAAGTTCACGGCCACGCGGGTGGGCAAGGACACGGCGCTGGCGCAGATCATCAAGCTCGTCGAGGACGCCCAGGCCAGCAAGGCTCCCATCCAGAAGCTTGCCGATTGGGTGGCGGGGCATTTCATCCTCGGCGTGCACGCGCTGGCCATCGCCGTTTTCCTCTTCTGGTTCTTCTTTGGCTACTCGCGGTTCTTCGACCCGGCCAGCTCATTCATCCTCTCGCCCTACCGGCTGGGTGAGATCGGGGTCTTCGGTTTCTCTCTCCTGCTCAGCGTGACGGTGCTGGTCATCTCCTGCCCTTGCGCCGTCGGGCTGGCGACGCCGAGCGCCATGATGGCAGGGACGGGAAAGGCGGCCGAACACGGCGTGCTCTTCAAGGGCGCGGAGGCGATCGAGAACGCCAGCCATCTGCGGACGATCGTCTTCGATAAGACGGGAACCCTCACCCGCGGTGAGCCAAGCCTCACCGACGTGGTCTCGGCCGAGGCGGAAGCAAATGAGGTGGTCCGCCTGGCGGCGATTGCCGAGCGGCGCAGCGAGCATCCGCTGGGCGAGGCGATCGTCCGAGGGGCCGTGGTGAGAGGCATTGCATTGGGCGAGCCAGAGTCGTTCGACTCCATCCCCGGGCAGGGGATCGAGGCACGCGTCGAAAGCCGCCTTGTGCTCCTTGGCAACCGCAAGCTGATGGACGGCCGGGACATCTTGTTCGGTTCGCTCCTGTCGGAGGCGGAGCGCCTGGAGCACGAGGGGAAGACCGTCATGTTCCTCGCCGTCGACGGCCGCGCCTTCGGGCTCATCGCCGTCGCCGACACACTGAAAGATCACGCGGCCGCGGCGATCGAGAAGCTCCACGAGCTCGGCCTGGAAGTGGCGATGATCACCGGGGACAACCGGCGCACCGCCGAGGCTATCGCCCGCCAGGCCCGGATCGACCGGGTGCTGGCCGAGGTGCTCCCCCAGGACAAGGCCGAGGAGATCCGCAAGCTGCAGGCCGCGGGTCGGAAAGTGGCCATGGTCGGCGACGGCGTCAACGACGCGCCGGCGCTGGCGCAGGCAGACGTGGGCATGGCCATCGGGTCGGGGACCGACGTCGCCAAGGAGACCGGCCATGTCATCTTGATCAAGGACGACGTGCGGGATGTGGTCGTGGCCCTCGAGGTGGCCAAGGCGACGATGCGCAAGGTGCGGCAGAACCTCTTCTGGGCTTTCATCTACAACATGCTTGGGATCCCCATCGGCGCCGGCTTGCTCTATCCGCTCTTCCAACTCGTGGTCAGTCCGGAGCTGGCCGGCGCGCTGATGGCGGTGAGCTCGGTGTCGGTGACTTTGAACACGCTTCTGCTGCGGCGCTTCGCGCCCTCGACCCGAACCTCGTCACCGAGCCACGGCCAACGGAGCCTCACGCCAGCCCCCGCGGCCACGAGCGCGTGAGGAAAGGTTCCGATGGACACGGATTCGATCGATCGGGAAATCGCTCGCAGGAGCCTGAGGCTCTATCTCCCCATCTCGCTGGGGGCGGCCCTGCTCTTCTTTCTGGCGGCCACGGGCGGCGAATACCCATGGGTGGCGCGGATCGGCGGCGCGGTCTGGGTGGGGATCCTCACCTTGATCATCGCCATGCCAGTCGTCACCTCTTGGGTGAAGCGTCGAGCCCGCGGGCCGGATCGGGCGGCAGGCAAATCGGCCTCGCAGGCAGGCCGAAGGGAGCCGCAAGGATGAGCCTGGCCTTCCACAACCTTCTCAAAGAGCGACTGCGTTTCGTGCTCAGCATCGCCGGCGTGGCGCTGGCCGTGATGCTCATCCTGATTCTGAAAGCGTTCCTGGCCGGGATGAACCGCCAGATCACGTCCTACCTGGACCATGCGCCGGGATCGTTCGTCGTGGCTCAACAGGGGGTGGGCAATCTCCTGGGGGCGACCTCGATCCTCCCGCTCGGGGCCCAGGCATCCGTTGAGGCTGAGCCGGGTGTGACCGAGGCCGTTCCGATCCTCTCTCAGTTCCTCATCCTCGAGTTTCACGAGAAGAAGCAGCCGGTCTATTTAGTGGGGTATCTGCCCGAAAGCGGCGGCGGGCCGTGGCGGATCACCGAAGGGCGCGCCCCCGACGCCGACGACGAAGTTGTCTTCGACCAGGTGCTTGCCCGCCGCCATGACATCGCTCTGGGAGACCACCTGGAGATCCTGGGTGACGACTTCACCGTGGTCGGTCTCTCCGAGGGCACGACCTCCTGGATGACGAGCTTCGTGTTCCTGAGGCTCTCAGCGGCCGAGAGGCTGCTGCGCGCGCCCGGGCTGCGGAGCTTCCTCCTCGTATCCGTTGAAGAAGGCACCCCGCTCGAACCGATCCGCGCGCGGCTGTCGGGCCTGCCCGGGATGGACGCCCTGCTTCTGGAGGAGATGAAGGCAAACGATCTCCGGCTCTTCGCCCGCATCTTCTCCGCCCCGCTCCGCCTGATGGTCGGGATCGCATTCTTGATCGGTGTCATGGTGGTGGGTATGGTGATCTACACCGCAACGGTGGAGAGGCAGCGCGAGTATGGCGTCCTCAAGGCGGTCGGTGCCCCCAATCACGTGCTGTATCAGGTAGTGGGGGTCCAGGCCCTTATTGCCTCGGCCTCGGGCGCGCTTCTGGGGGTTCTTCTCGCCTACGCCGCCGGCCAACTCATCATGGCCGTCCGCCCCCAGTTCCTGCTCAGCGTGGAGGCCTCCGACATTCTGCGGGCGGTCGGGCTTGGAATCGTCATGGCGCTGATCGCTGCCCTGGTCCCCGCCCGTCTCCTGGCGCGGCTCGAGCCGGCGGCCGTCTTTCGCCGATGAACCGCCTGGCGATCCGCAACCTGGTGCAGAGCAAGCGCGTCGTGCTCATCTCGGTGGGTGGGGTCACCCTTGCCCTGCTGCTCATGCTGACACTGGACGCCATCTTCACCGGAGTGGAGCGGCAGATCACTGCCTACGTTGACTTCAGCGGCGCGGATATTTGGGTTTCTCAGGAGAGCGTCCGCAATCTGCATATGACCACCTCCTCGCTTCCGGCTGGGGTGGCCGAACGTGTGGGCGAGGTGGGCGGCGTGGCGGAGGCCGTTCCGATCCTCTACTTGAGCAACATGATCGTCACCGGCGAGGATCGCCATCTGGCCTACGTCATCGGCCTCCCGCCGGACGCCTCGATGGGCGGGCCATGGAGATTGGCCGAGGGCCGGCCGCTCTCGGGCTCCGGCCAGGCCATCATCGATCGAAGCGTGGCCGAGGGATCGGGCACGTCCGTCGGGGATGAGGTGGAGATCCTCGGCCGCGCGCTCGAGGTCGTGGGGCTGGCCGAAGGCACGGCCAGCCTGGTCAACTCGGTCGCCTTCATCGCCGCCGAGGATTTCGCCCAGCTCCGGGGCGGAGGCGAAGCGGTGAGCTTTGTGCTCGTCCGCGTGGCCGTAGGGGCGGAAACGGCCAGCGAGGTGGCGGCCAGGATCGAGACGGAGGTGGAAGGGGTGACGGCGCTGCCGCGGGCGGAGTTCGCCGCCGAGGAGCGCCGGGTGGTCCGCGATATGAGCACCGACGTCGTCACGATCATGAATCTAGTGGGCTTCCTCATCGGCCTGGCCGTCATGGCACTCTCGGTCTATGTCGCCACGCTGTCGCGCCGGTCGGAGTTCGGCGTGCTCAAGGCGCTGGGCGCAAAGACGTCGGACCTCAACCGCGTGGTGATTCTTCAGTCACTGCTCAGCGTGGGGATCGGGTTCGTGCTGGCCGCCGCGCTCACCTTCGCCCTCTCCATGATCATCCCCAGCCTCAGCGCGAACCTCACGCTTCGCCTGAGCGCCGCCTCCCTGCTCAAAGTCGCCGCAGCCTCGGTCGTGATCGCAGGCGCCGCGGCGCTGATGCCCGTGCGCCAGATCGCCAGGCTCGATCCCGCCATGGTCTTCCGAGGGAAATGAAATGAGCTCATCGACGCTCGAAGTCACCCACGTCACCCGGCGCTACGGCGCCGGCGCCACGGAAGTGGTAGCGGTGCGGGACGTCTCGATGACGGTCGCCCCCGGGGAGATCGTCCTCATCATGGGTCCTTCCGGCTCGGGCAAGACGACCTTGCTCTCGATGCTCGGGGCGCTGCTGCGGCCCTCGGGAGGAACGATCAGCCTGAACGGGACGCCGATCAGCGAGCTGCCCGAAGGCCGCCTGCCGGAAGTCCGGCTGCACAAGTTTGGCTTTGTCTTCCAAGATTTCAATCTCCTCTCCTCGCTTTCGGCGCTGGAGAACGTAGCGATCGTAGCCCAGTTGGCCGGCGCGGGGCCAAGGCGGGCGAGAGAGCGGGCCCGAGATCTGCTCATCGAATTCGGCCTTGGGGATCGGCTGGCGTTTCTGCCGGAGAAGCTCTCCGGCGGGGAGAAACAGCGCGTGGCGATCGCCCGGGCGTTGGTGAATGAGCCTCCGCTCATCCTGGCCGACGAACCGACGGCAAATCTGGATTCCAAGATCGGGCACGAGATCATGCGGCTCTTGCGCCGCGTGGCCAAGGAGCAGGGACGAAGCGTCGTCATCGTCAGCCACGACCAGCGGATCAAAGAGATCGCCGACCGGGTGCTCTGGCTCGAGGACGGCCAGTTCAAAGAGATGGTGACGATGGCCGAGGACCCGGTGTGCAAGATGGCGGTCGAGCGCGAGAAAGCGGCCGACCGGCTCGAGCATGCAGGTGTGACCTACTACTTCTGCTCGCGGGGCTGCCGCAAGGAGTTCGAGGCCGATCCCGCTCGCTACCTCCTGCCCGAGCGGACGCTGCAAGGAGCCTCCGTCTGAGATCCCCAGGATCGTGCGGGCTCGAGCGAGCGAACGAATTCGGACGCCGATCCTCGCCCCCGTGATACAATCCGGACCATCCATCTCTCCAAATAGGCCGCACCGTAGGTCCCGTCCGTCCCTCCTGGGTGACGAAGCGGCCCGGGCCAAGGTTGAGAAGATCTCCGGCCGCTTCACAGGGAGCAGGCTGATGCCAAGGTATCTGGTCGAGACGCCCCACAGCGCTACCAATTGCCGGCTCATCGTCAGCCAGGTCCACGCCATGGGCTATCTCCACAATTTCGACTGGGGATGCGACGCCGGCGTCCATTGCGGCTGGGCGATCCTCGAGGCCGACAGCGAGGCAGAAGCCCGCCTGGCCGTGCCGATGCTGGTTCGCAAAGACGCACGCGTGATCCCGATCGTCAAATACTCACCGGACAATGTGAGAGACCTACACGAGGGCTAGGCGGTCTTGCCGTCCTGTGGCGCACGGCTCATTCCCGGATGAGCACCCGCCGACGTGGCTTAAGGGGATCCGTCCCGAACGCCGATGGGCGTTTGCCTGGAAGACGGAGAGCTGAATCGTGGATGCCGACGTGATTGTCGTGGGGGCCCGCGTGGCCGGGTCCCTGCTGGGATCCTTGCTCGGCAGCTTGGGTCACCGGGTGTTTGTGCTCGACCGGGCCGAGTTCCCCAGTGACACGCTCTCGACTCACTTCTTCCGAACGCCCGCCTTCCACGCGTTCGCGCGGATGGGTTGCCTCCCTGAGATCTTGAACGCGGCGCCCCACCTCACAGCTTACTTCAATGATCTGGACGGGCACACGTTCACCGAGCCGGCGGAGGGGCCGCCCGAGAGCCCCTTCGCCCTATGTGTCCGGCGCGTCACCCTGGATCAGATCCTGGTGCACCGTGCCTCGGCCACTCAGAATGTGACCCTGGTGCAACGGTCTCGAGTGACCGACCTGATCGAGGTGGACTCGCGCGTGATCGGGGTTGTATGGTCCGACGGAGCGCAGGAGCATCGGGCCAGGGCGCGTGCTGTCGTGGGCGCCGATGGGAAAGGGTCCTTCGTCGCATCTCGCCTTCGGCCTGCGCTCGAGCACGCGGAGCCCGTCGGGCGGGCGATGTACTATGCGTACTTCGAAGGGGTGCAGCATCAACCTGGGCCGGCCGCCGAGTTCCACTACCGCGGCGACAACCTGGTGTATGTCTTCCCTAGTGACGGGGGCCTGACCCTGATCGCCGCCTCCGTCCCGATCTCGGAGTTTCCGGCATTCCGCCGCAATCCCGAGGGGAGCCTTCTGGCCGAGATCCAGCGGCGGGATGCGCTGTGGCCGAGAGTGGAGCAAGCCCACCGCGTGGGGAAGGTGCTCGGCAGCGGCAGCATCCCCGGCCGAAAGCGCCGCCCCTACGGGCCGGGTTGGGCGCTGGTGGGCGATGCCGGCTGGGTGATGGACCCGTGGTCCGGCCAGGGCATCGACCAGGCGGCGACCCACGCCCTCTATCTTTCTGAGGCGCTTCACGCGTTCTTGGGTGGAGAAGCCGCGTGGGACACGGCCATGGCCGAATACCATCGGCGGCGCGACGAATTCACGGCCAAGACTTATGATCGGACCTGCCGCTACGCACGGGACCTCACAACACTCACCCGAGGGGCGCTGGTGAAACGGGGGTTGCTCGCCTCAAACTAGTCGGCTCCGAGGCCGATGCTCACGTGGAGTCGCTGGGGCACCGGCCGGCACAAGAAGGCGGGGGTGGCGGGTCCATGCATCAGGCCGTTGCAGCGGACGTCGGCCGCGGAGCCTGGCCCAAGGCTTTCTCCAGGGAGATCCAGCGCGCAACTTCGCGGAAGCCCAGCCGCTGGTACATCCGGAAGGCAATCAGGTTGCGCTGTGGGCTAGCGTGGAGCTCGGCTTCACGGTAGCCGGCCTCCGCCATCGCCGCCAACCCTCCCTCGAGAAGCGCCTTCCCGAGTCCTCGCCCCCTCAGGGAGGCGTCCAGCCGAAGATCATAGAGGGCGGCTCTGCCCGCCTGGCGCATGGGATACCATTGGCAGTGCCCCAGGATCGTCTCGGCCTGCACAACCGCCAATGTGTCGTAGGCCATTTTCCCGTAACGCTCATAGCCGTATCCGGCTGCTTCGCCCTCCACCCAGGCCACCGGGCCGGGCCAGGGATGTTCCCCGCTGACGCGGACGAAGCGGAGGCCTTCCACGAGAGGAGCCTCGAAGTCCCGCCGGCGCAAGGGCATCAGCAGAGAGACTTCCTGCTCCATCAGCGGCTGGTAGCCCTCCGCGATCAGAAAGCCCAAGAGGGCCGCATCCTCGACGGACAATCCAACCATCTCGGTGGATCCACAATACGGCTGCCTCGGTCCCTCTTGCCAGTGGTAGAAAGGCGCCCGCAGGCCATGGATCGAGACGGATTGGCACTGCTCCCTCAGGCCCCGCTCCGCCTCGGTCAGCAGGGCCCGCCCCACTCCTACTCCGCGGCACTCCCTCCGCGCATAGGGCCCAAAGATGAAGCCCTGCCCCACGAGGCTGGCGTAGCGCGGGATGGTCGTGGGCGGCACAATGGCTTGGGCCGCTCCAAGCAGCCGGGCTCCCTCGCCAACGGCCAGCAATAGGCCGCCCGGCTCGAACCCCGGGTGGCGCAGCACCCTGCCCTCGAACTCCTCAGCGACGACGGGAGCGGCCAAACGGCGACCGCTGATCGCCTCGTTGATCAGGTCGATCAGCGGTCCCAGGAAGGCTGGATGGAAGGGCCGGATCTCGAACTTCGTGGGGCACCTCGGCCGCGGGCGGACTTCCTAGCGCGCCTTGGCCATCGCTTCGACGAACTCCGCCATGACCTTCTCGGGAGCGGTGAGCGCTGTGCCAACGACGACCGCATGCGCTCCCGCCTCGATCGCCTGGGCGCACTCCTCGGGCGTCTTGAAGCTGCCTTCGCCGATCACCGGGATCGGGACGGCGCGCACCAGCTCGCGGATGAGGTCGATGGGCGGCCCGGGAACTTTCTCGCCGGGGTAGGCGTAGCGAAACGAGGTCGTGGCGACAAGATCAACCCCCTGCTCGACGGCGAAGACGGCATCCGTCACGCTGGCGATGTCTGCCATGACCAGGACATCCAGCTCGCCTTTGATCCGCCGGATCCGTTCCTTGAGTGCCGCCACGTCCCGGTCGTATTCGGGCAGCACGTGGAGGGCGACCACCTCACAACCCAGGCGGGCGATCTCGGCCGCCGATTCGAAGGTCGGAGTGATGTAGACTCTCGGGTGCTGACTGGGGAGGCGGATCTTGTAGATGCCCAGCATCGGCAGACCGACCTCGCCCTTGATGGCGGCGATATCCATCGGGCCATCGGCACGGATGCCGACGGCGCCGGCCATCTGGGCAGCCCGCGCCATGGCCGCCATGAACACCGGGCCGTGAAGCGGCGCCTCGCGCGCGGCCTGGCAGGAAACGATCAACCCGCCCTTCAATCCCAAGGCATCGATCCTGGCGGTCATGGTCTACCCCCGCCGAAGCTCGGGCTCCTCTCGTCCGGGCGGGAGCATGGCGTCGAGCATGTCGCGCATGACCGAGGGCTCGTCCGGGTTCATCCCTCGGGCCACCGTCCAGTAGTAGGTGAGGAGCTGCATCGGCGGAAGGAATAGGAGAGCCGCCAGGAGAGGATCGGCGCGCTCGGGGATCGTGACGGAAAAGTCCGCCAGGCCCTCCAGGTCCAGGCCCGGCTCCACGACAGCCATGCGATGCGCGCCGAACCTGCCCGCCAGTTGGAGGAGCTGCTTGCTGAGCCGCAAGTCCATTGCGGTCACCAAGGGGATGATCAGCCAATCACGGTCGACTGGGCCGAGAGGGCCGTGGAAGACGTTTCCGGTGTCGTCGGCCAGAGTTGGCACGTAGGCGGTCTCCTGCAGCTTGACGGCCGCCTCCATGGCGACGCCATAGTTGCTGCCGGTTCCGCCGACAACGACCACCTTGTGTGGGACGAGTGTGGGCATCAGCGATCGGATTTCGGGCTCGGCCTTTCCGATGGTTTTCTCCATCTTGGCCGGCAGCGCCCGCAGGGTCTTCAGCCGTTCCAAGGCCTCCTCGTCGTCTGGACTGGCCAACGCCAGGCCCAGGCGCATCAGCAAGCCTGCGCAGGTGACCACGCTCTTGGTCTTGGGGAAGGTGATCTCCGGCCCCTCCTGAGTGAGTAGCGTCACCTGCCCCTGCTGGGCAAGCAGGCTGTCGGCCACGCCCGTCATGGCCACGCCATACGCGCCCCGTTCCACGGCCTCCTTCAGCGCGTTCACCACCCAATCGCGCTCTCCGGAGCGCGAGACCACGACTACAAGCGAGCGCTCATCGATCAGGCGGGAGGCGTAGTAGCCATGCGCCGTCGAAGGCAGAATGTGAACCGGAAGGGAGGAATGGTAGCGGAAGATCGGGGCCGCCATCAAGGCCGCCGTGAAGGAGCTTCCAACACCGGAGACTACCAGCCGCTGAATGCCCCGCCGACGGACCTCCTCGATCAGAGACTGGATGCCGGCCTCGTTGCTTTCCAGGGTTCGGCGCAGGGCTTGAGGGCCCTCGCGGATGTACTCGATCATGTGGTAGGTTTCAGTCACGTCACTGTCCTTTGCCTGGCCGCAAGCCTCGGCCCCTAGGGCCCCTCAGGCGCTCCAAACTCAAGCTTCTTGATTTCGGCGGTGCCGGTGATCATGGAGACGATCTCGTTGCTATCGACGTCTCGGATTCTTCGCTCGCCCTGAACCACACCATGGCGCAGCACGACGACACGATCGGCGACGGAGAAGACGTGCTCCAGGTTGTGACTGATGATCACGGCCGAGACGCCATGTTCCTTCAATCGGCCGATCAGCTCAAGCGCCTGGCGCCCCTCCCGCACCCCAAGAGCAGCCGTCGGCTCGTCGAGCAGGACGAGCTGCTTGCCCCAGCCCACCGCCCGTCCGAGGGCGATCGCCTGCCGTTGGCCGCCGGAGAGCACCTCGACCTTCTCGCGGACGGATCCGATACCGATCTGCAGCCGCCCGAGGATCTCATCGGTCTGCCGTTCCATCTCCCGCGAGCGCAGCACCCGGATCAGCCCCAGGGGCCAGACGCTCACCAGTTCGCGGCCCAGGAACATGTTGGCGACCACGTCCAGATTGTTGATCAGCGCCAGGTTCTGATAGAGCGTCTCAATGCCAAGCGCCTTGGCATCGTCCGGGTTGCGGATGCTCACTTCCCGATCCTGGAAGAAGATCTGGCCGGCGTCGGGCTGCACAACCCCCGACACGATTTTCACCAGGGTCGATTTGCCCGCCCCATTGTCGCCCACCAGGCCGACGATCTCGTTGGATTGGACCCGGAAATCAACATCGACGAGGGCCCTGACGGCACCGAAGCTCTTGTTGATCCCTCTGAGCTCTAGAAGGATTTCGTCTGCCATCCCATCCCTCCTAGCGCAACCGTCCCTTGAGCGTATCCAGCCCCACCGCCACGAAGATCACCATGCCTCGCACGATGCGGTACCAGTAGGGAGAGACGAGGGCCACCGTCAGGGCGGCATTGATGGCGCCCAGGAGCAGAACTCCTCCCAGCGCTCCCACCATCGAGCCCTTGCCCCCCTTCAGGCTCACCCCTCCGATGACCGCCGCCGCCATGACGTCGAAGGTCATGCCCTCGGCCATGCCGGGCAAGGCCGCATCCATGCGGGCCGAGAGGAACCAGCCGGCCACCGCGGCCAGCAGTCCACTCAGAGCGAATGCGGTCACAACGACT
>Ga0209342_10001388_pt1 | contig 27238 bp, 28 predicted proteins | sample RifCSP16_2_FD_184023 | JGI IMG/M metagenome (GOLD analysis project Ga0209342, IMG submission 184023) | Soil microbial communities from Rifle, Colorado - Rifle CSP2_sed 16_2 (SPAdes) (version 2) | ecosystem: Environmental > Terrestrial > Deep subsurface > Rock core/Sediment | place: Rifle...
TGGGCTGGTCCACCGGCGCGGCTCTGGTGGCCGCGGACCGGGTCCTGACCGCCCGACCGCCGGACCGCCCGACCGCGGTGGTAGTCGTGATCGCCCCCGATTCCGGGCTGCGGTATGTGAGCGAGCGCGCGCGGCTTGCGGGAGACGTCGTATGACGCTCGTGCTCGAGCCGCGTCACGCCAACGCGATCTGCCGGCATGGGGAAGCGGACTATCCGGCGGAGGCGTGCGGGCTCATCGGGGGCACGGTGGACGGCGACCGCAAGGTGGCCGTGCAGCTGGTGCCGCTCGCGAACCAGCGGACCGCCACGGCGCGCAAACGCTACTTCATCGATCCCGAGTCGTTCCGGCGCGCGCAGGAGAAACTCGACCGCGACGGGCTCGACGTGATCGGCGTGTACCACTCGCACCCCGATCACCCGGCAGCGCCGTCGGCTTTCGACCGGGAGCACGCCTGGCCGTGGCTCTCGTACGTGATCGTCGGCATCGGCCGCGGGCGCGCGGCGCAGCTGAAGAGCTGGACCTTGTCGGATGATCGCGCGGCATTCGCCGAAGAGCCCATCACCTTTGAGGAACGGAAGATCGTATGGCAGTGACCGTGTTGATTCCGACGCCGTTGCGCGGCTACGTGGGCGGGCGCGATGCCGTCCAAGTCGAGGCCACAAGCGTGGGCGAACTGCTCGAGCGGCTGGCAGGCGAGCATGCCGCCCTGCGCACGCACCTCTTTGCGGAGGACGGCCGGCTGCGCAGCTTTGTGAATGTGTACGTCAATGATCGGGACATCCGGCACCTCTCCCAGAGGGAGACACCGGTGCAGCCGGGTGACACGGTCTCAATCATCCCGAGCATTGCCGGAGGCACGGCCGTGGCCGCAGACCAGCCCCGACTGTCGCACGAGGAGATCCTGCGCTACTCGCGCCACCTGATCCTTCCGGACGTGGGGATCGAGGGCCAGCGGAAGCTCAAAGCGGCGCGCGTGCTGCTCGTGGGTGCCGGCGGCCTCGGGTCCCCTGCAGCGCTGTATCTCGCAGCCGCCGGCGTGGGCACGATCGGCCTCGTCGATTTCGACGTCGTCGACCAGACGAACCTCCAGCGGCAGATCATCCACGGCACGTCGACCGTCGGTCGGCCCAAACTCGAGTCCGCCACGGAGCGGATCCGCGAGCTGAACCCCAACGTTCGAGTGGAGACGTTCGAGACGCGCCTCACCTCCGAGAACGCCCTCGACATCATCCGCGACTTCGCCATCGTCGCGGACGGGACCGACAACTTCCCGACACGCTACCTCGTGAACGACGCCTGCGTGCTGCTCGGCAAACCGAATGTGTATGGCTCGATCTTCCGTTTCGAGGGGCAAGCTTCGGTGTTCTATGCGAAGGAGGGCCCCTGTTACCGGTGCCTGTACGCCGAGCCACCGCCACCCGGACTGGTTCCGTCGTGCGCCGAAGGCGGCGTGCTCGGCGTCCTGCCCGGAATCATCGGCTCGATCCAGGCGATGGAGGCGATCAAGCTGATCCTGGGCGCGGGCGAGTCGCTGATCGGGCGCCTGCTCCTGTTCGATGCCCTGAAGCTGCAGTTCCGGGAGCTGAAGCTTCAGAAAGACCCTGACTGCCCCGTGTGCGGCACGCATCCGACCGTCACGGAGCTCATCGACTACCAGGCGTTCTGCGGCATCGGAGCCGAGCCGTCGTACAGCGGTGCGGAGATTACCGCAGAGGAGCTCGAGGCGGAGTGGCAGAAGAATCCCGATCTGCTCGTGATCGACGTGCGGGATCCGCACGAGTACCAGATCGTGCACATCGACGGCGCCGTGCTCATTCCGCTGGGCGAACTGCCCACTCGGCTGGGCGAGTTCGACGGCCACCGCGAGATCGTCACGCACTGCCACCACGGGGCGCGCTCGCTCAAGGCGCTCGAGATTCTGAAAGGGGCGGGCTTCTCGAAAGTACGGAGCCTGCGAGGCGGGATCGACGCGTGGGCGGTCAACGTGGATCCTGGGATGCCGCGGTACTGAACGGCGGGAGGTTGGACAGGCGGACAGCGAAAGGCGGCGAGCCCTGGTCGCCGCCTTTGGATTTCGCGGACGGCCGACCGGCTGATTCGCGCCGTCAGGAGGGAGAGATTCCGGCGGCGTCGTAACCACCCTTGGCAGGAGAGGGATTGGAGGGGATAGTGCCGAAGGTGGGACTCGAACCCACACGGGCTTGCGCCCACTGCGCCCTGAACGCAGCGCGTCTACCAATTCCACCACTTCGGCAAGCGTGCGGAACGGCGAATATAGACCGCGGTATAACTCCAAGTCAACTCTTGGCTTGACCGCCTCGGACCCGATTTCTATCTTGGCGATGCCCCATGGACAAAGTCTCGATCGCCCGCAATCCTCGAGCGCGCCATGACTACCATCTCCTGGAGACGTGGGAGGCCGGCCTTGTGCTCACCGGAACGGAAGTCAAATCGCTGCGCGCGGGGAAGGCAAGCTTGCGTGAGGCGTACGCCCACGTCCGGAACGAAGAAGTATGGCTCGAGGGGATGACGATCTCCCCGTACCTCCCCGGCAGCTACAACAACCCGCCTCCCGCGCGCCCTCGCAAGCTGCTACTGCACGCCCACGAGATTCGCAAGCTGATCGGCGGCACGAGCCGCAAGGGCCTCACCATCGTGCCACTCGAGCTGTACTTCAAGGACGGCATCGCGAAGGTGGCGATCGCGTTGGCCAAAGCGAAGAAGCTGCACGACAAGCGCGAGGAGCTGAAGCGCCGCGCCACGGAGCGCGAGCTGGCGCGCGGAGTGCGGGGCCGGCGCGGATGATTGCACTGGTCGCGCTTCTGTTGGCCGCGACGCCGAGTCCCGCCCAGGGCGGGGAGATGGTGATCGTGACGCCGCGCGGCGAGACCAGGGTGCCCGCCAGCAGCGAGCGCGGCAGCCCGGCAGTCGCGGCGCCGCTGCTCGAGCGACCCCTCGGCCTCACGGCGGCGCTGGCCGGGACGAGCGCCACGGTCGACCTGGGCGGCGTGGTCTTCGTATTTCAGGTCGGGGCGCCGTTCGTGCGTGCTGGCGACGTCGTCTATGGGCTGGTGGGCGAACCCTACGTGGCGCGCGACACCCTGTTCTTGCCGCTGCACTGGCTCGCGGACTGTGTGCCACGCGCGCTCGGGGCGCGGTATCGCTGGGACGCCGCAGCGACGCGGCTCGAGGAACTCCCGGTCGCGGGGGCTCTGGCTGCAGGCCCGCCCACCCCGGTGCGCGGCCCCACTCCGGCATCCGCTCGGCCCGCTGCCGCGCCGCACCCGCTCACCGGACTGCGGCAGGCTCACGCGGTCGTGCTCGATCCCGGGCACGGCGGCGTCGACCCCGGCAACCCGGGCCGCTACTTCCCGGGCCACCTCGCCGAGAAGGATATCACGCTCGCCGTCGCGCGCCTGCTCCGCGCCGAGCTTGCCCGCCGTGGCATCGAGGCCCTGCTGACCCGCTCGGGCGACACGCTGATCGATCTCGCTGACCGGGGTGCGTTCTGCAGGGCAGCCTGCGACCTGTTCGTCAGCATTCATGTGAACGCGATGCCCGACGGGCGTCGGCGCGACCAGGTAAGCGGTGTGGAGACCTACTTCCTGTCCGACGCCAAGACGGAGGACCAGGAGCGCGTTGCGAAGATGGAGAACGAGGCCATCCGGTTCGAGGCGGCCCCGGTCGGCAAAACGCGCGGGCCGGTCGACTTCATCTTGCGGGACCTCCAGCTCAACGAGTATCTGCGCGAGTCGGCGCGCCTCGCGGCCCTCGTGCAGGACAAGGTCGTGGCAGTACATCCCGGCGGCGACCGTGGCGTGCAGCAGGCGGGCTTCACGGTGCTCACGACCGCGCGCCGCCCGGCGATCCTCGTCGAGACCGGCTTTGCCTCGAACAGGGTGGACGGTGCGTTCCTCGCCTCGAGTCTGGGGCAGCACAAGATCGCGAGCGCGATCGCGGACGGGATTGTCGCGTACCTCATCGAGTTCGAGCGGAAGCTCGCGGTCGGCGCACCCGCGGGGGGCAGGTGAAGCGCGGGTCTATCGTCTGGGTGGCGCTGTGTGGTGCGGTGTCCTGCGCCTACTACAATGCGATGTGGCGCGCGGAGCACTTCGCCACGGAAGCGCGCAGGGCGGAGGCGCGGGGCAGCGCCCTCGAGGCGCGGTCCTGGTGGGCGCGCGCCGCGGAGAAAGCAGAATCGGTCGTGGCGCAGCACCCCACGAGTCGCTGGGCAGAGCCGGCGCTGGTGCTGCAAGGCGAGGGCCTCGCCCGGAGCGGTGCATGTGAGCGGGCGGCGGCGCCGCTGGCGCTCGCGCTGCGGAAGGCGAGCACGGAGGCGCTGCGCGAACGCGCGGCGCTGGCGGCGGCGGAGTGCGCGCTCGACGCGAATGATCCCACCGCTGCGGACCGCCACCTCGGGGGGGTCACGACGTCGCGCGACGCCCGGCGACGCTCCCGAGCGGAGCTCCTCGCGGGACGCGCCGCCCAGCTCGCGGGTGACTACGCGTCCGCAGCGGAGTGGTACCGGCGCTCCGCCGAACCCGCCGCCGGCCCGGCACGCGCCCGCGCGCTCGTCGGGGCGGGCCGCACGGCCGAGGCGATCGCCCTGGTCGACACGCTGGCGCACGGGCAGTTCAGCGAGGGCGACTGGGCGGCGGTGTTCGACGCGGTGGCCCGCACCGCTGGGCCCGGCGTGGCGAGTGAGACTCTGGATCGCATGCTTGCCGGGCGGCGGCTGCCGGCCGGCGCGCGCGCCCGGCTGCTCCTCGCCGATGGTGACCGCCTCCTCGCCGCGGGCGAGGCGGAAGCGGCTGGCGTCCGCTATGCCCAGGTCGCCGGGGTTGTACCTGACTCGACCGAGGGCCATCGGGCGCGCGTGCGGCAGAGCCGCGCCGCTGCCGCCCGCGCCGAGAGCCTCGAGGACCTCGTTGCGATACGCGCGGACCTGACCCGGCTCGCGCTAGGAGGCGGCGCGAGCGCGGCCGCCGCCGAGGCCCGCTCGCTCGAGTTCCTGTTGCGGCTCGTGCTTGATCCGGAGGACCACGAGGAGGGGACGGTGTTCCGCACCGCGGAGACCGTTCGCGATTCGCTCGGGGCGGCGCGTGTCGCGGGCCGGTTGTTAATCGCGTTTGCAGCGGACCGGCCCGCCTCGATCTTCGCGCCGAAAGCCGTCGTGGCCGCTGCGACGCTGCTGCCGGAAGCGCGCGATTCCTTGATCGCCGTTCTCGCCGCGCGCTACCCCGCGTCCCCGTACACACTGGCACTCCGTGGCGACCCGAGTCCCGGGTTCGCCGCTGCCGAGGATTCGCTGGCGCGGGCCCTCGGGGTCGAGACCGCCGCTTCGATGGAGCCGGGCTTCCTGTCGCGTGTCGCGCCGCCCGTGCCGGGTCCGCGCGGCCCCCAGCTCGATCCGCCCGCGTCCGCCGCGACCCGCACGCCCAGCCGGGAGCCCCCCCGCCCCGGGGCGGGGGAGCGCGACGATGCGCCAGGGCGCCGGCCGCCCCCCTCCTCCTCCCCCTCGCCCGGCCAGCTTCGGGACACCTCGTGACGGCGGCCCCATCGCCGGTCTTCGGCGTCGCGTTTCAGAATCCCGTGCTCCTCGCTTCCGGCACCGCCGGCTTCGGCCGCGAGCTTGGGAGGGTGATCGATCTCGACGCGCTAGGAGGCATCGTCACCAAGGCCGTGACGCCAGAGCCGCGACGCGGACACCCCGCCCCCCGCGTGGCGGAGTTCGCAGGCGGGATGCTCAACGCCGTGGGACTCGCCAACCCCGGCCTCGCCGCCGTGCGCGACGCCGAGTTGCCCTGGCTGGCCGAGAACCTGCATCGAGCGCGCGTCTTGGTGAACGTCGCGGGCGCGACCGTCGAGCACTACGTGCAGGTGATCGAAGGTCTGACCGACCTCACCGTGATCACCGCGTTTGAGATTAACGCCTCCTGTCCCAACACGAGTGCCGGCGGCCTGGAGTTCGGGGCGACGCCCGAAGGGCTGCGGGAGTTGGTGCGGCGCTGCCGCCGGGCGGCGACCAAGCCGATCTCCATCAAGCTCTCCCCAGCGCTCCCCGACATCACCGGCATGGCGCGGGTTGCGCGGGACGAGGGGGCGGACGCTGTTACGCTCGTGAACACGATTCCCGGAATGCTGGACGGTCGGCTGGGCCATGGCTCGGGCGGGGTAAGCGGCCCCGCGCTCCTGCCGATCGGCGTGCTGGCGGCGCGCAAGGTGAGGGCCGACGTGGGGATTCCCGTGATCGGCGTGGGCGGGATCTGCACGGCGCGCGACGCGCGCGAATACCTGGCGGCAGGAGCGTCTCTCGTCGCGATCGGCACCGCCGCCCTCGCCGACCCCCGGGTACCAGAGCGCATCGCCCGCGAGCTGGCGCGTGGCTGAGCTGGTCGTCGCCTTCGACCTGCCGAGCGGGCGAGAGGCGCTGGCCCTCGCGGCGCGCCTCCCCGGTCTGCGCTGGGCGAAGGTCGGCCCTGGCTTGTACGTCCGCGAGGGCCCGGCGCTGGTGCGAGAGTTCGCGGCGCGCGGCGTGCGCGTGTTTCTCGATCTCAAGTGGCACGACATCCCAAGCACGGTGGCCGGTGCCGTGTCGGCGGCGCGCGAGCTGGGCGTCGCGCTGGCCACGGTGCACTGTCTTGGCGGTCACCCCATGCTCGCGGCCGCGGTGCAGGTGGCGGGCGCGCTCGCGCTCGTCGGCGTCACCGTCCTCACCTCCCACGACGCGTCGGGCTTCGAGCAGGTCGTGGGTCGCGGCGTCCCAGATCTGGGGTTCGAGGCCGAACGCCTGGCACGCGCCGCGGTGCGGGCGGGGCTCCGCGGCGTCGTCGCGTCGGGGCACGAGCTCGCGCTGCTGCGCGCGGCACTCGGCCCCGAGCCGTGGATTGTCGTGCCGGGTATCCGCGAGGCTGGTGACCCGCCGGGCGACCAGGCGCGTACCGTGACGGCCGACGAAGCCGTACGCCGGGGCGCGACCCATCTCGTCGTCGGGCGTCCAATCACCGAGGCTCGGGACGCCGCTGCGGTGTACCAGCGGTTGATGGAGCGCATGTGAGAGTTCGACTCATCGTTATGGCGCTGTGTGTGGCTGCCGCCTCGTTGGGAGCGGCGGCGGCCACCGCTCAGAGCTCGCTCGCCGAAGCGGCGGAGCGCGCCCGCACCGCCTGGTTGGCCCATGACCCCCAAGCTCTTGTCGGACATAGCGGTAGCGTCGGGCTCCGGATTCCGGGTGCCGATCCGGGCTCGCCGCTCAATCGTGCGCAGGCGGCAGAGCTGCTGCGGCGCCACTGGGGGAGAGCTGTCGAGCGGTCGCTCGTCGTGAACGCGATCCGCGAGGTGGAGCCGGGCAAGGGGTACGTGGAGCTGGAGCGGCGGTACGTCGTCTCGGGCACGTTGGACGAGCGACGGGAAACGGTCCTTCTGGGGTTTCGGCGGGGCGGGGGGAGTTGGTTGTTGGTCGAGGTGCGGAGCGCGCCCTAATGTGGCCCCTTGCGAGAACTTACGAGCTGACCTATAGTTCAAGATTGAATTGGAAATTTTTCCCGGAGCGCGTCTCTTGAAGGTTCGTACCAGCGTCCGACCGATCTGTGAGCATTGCAAGGTGATCAAGCGGCGAGGCGTGATCCGCGTGATCTGCAAGCGCACGCCCAAGCACAAGCAGCGGCAGGGGTAGGGAATGGCACGCATTGCCGGCGTGGATCTGCCGCGCGACAAAAAAATCCAGTACGCCCTCCCGTACATCTTCGGCATCGGCCCCAGCACCGCGAGGAAGATCTTGGCGGAGACCGGGGTCAACTCTGACGCGCGGGTCCGCGACCTGCGAGACGCTGAGGTGGCGCGCCTGCGTCAGGTGATCGAGCGGGATTTCAAGGTGGAAGGCGCGCTCCGGACCGAGATCGCGATGAACATCAAGCGGCTGATGGACATCGGGACGTACCGGGGGTCGCGCCATCGCAAGGGACTGCCGGTGCGCGGCCAGCGCACGCACACCAATGCGCGCACCAAGAGGGGGCCGCGGCGCGCGATCGCCGGCAAGAAGAAGCCCTTGCTGAAAAAGTAAATGGCACAGGCGAAAGCGACGGGCGCGAAGCGCGCCAAGAAGGTCGTCGAGGCGGAGGGCATCGCCCACATCACGGCGACGTTCAACAACACGCTCATCACGATCACGGACATGAAGGGGAACGCCATCACGTGGGGCTCTTCGGGCAAGGCGGGGTTCCAGGGTTCGAAGAAGTCCACGCCGTTCGCGGCCACCGTGGCCGCCGAGCAAGCGGCACGCGAAGCGCTGAGCCTCGGCGTGCGCCGCGTGCACGTGCGAGTGCAGGGGCCGGGCTCGGGTCGCGAGTCGGCGATCCAGGCGCTCGCGACCGCCGGGCTGCAGATCCGCTCGATCCGCGACGTGACGCCAATACCGCACAACGGGTGCCGTCCGCCGAAGAAGCGGCGGGTCTGACCGATGGCACGCTACACCGGCCCCGCCTGCAAGCTCTGCCGCCGCGAGGGAACGAAGCTCTTTCTCAAGGGGACGCGCTGTCTCACCGAGAAGTGCGCGGTCGAGCGGCGTGCGTACGCCCCGGGCCAGCACGGCCAGTCCTCGGGTCGGCGGCGCAAGGCCTCGGAGTACGCGCGGCAGCTGCGTGAGAAGCAGAAGGTCAAGCGGATCTACGGCCTCTCGGAGCGCCAGTTCCGCAACATCTTCGATCGGGTTCTGAAGGAGCCGGGCGTGACTGGTGAGGCGCTGCTCGTGGCGCTCGAGAGCCGACTCGACAACCTCGTCTATCGGATGGGCTTCGCCACGTCGCGCCGGCAAGCACGCCAGCTCGTGCGGCACCGCCACATCCAGGTGAACGGCCGCACCGTGGACGTGCCCTCGTACCGCACGCGGCCCGGCGAGGAGGTGAAGGTCGCCGAGGTGAGCCGCGAGATGGTGCAGATCAGGCACGCGCTCGAGCTGTTCGGGCGTACGCAGCCTGTGTCCTGGATCCAGGTCACAGGCTGCGTACGCCCGAACAGGATGACGGAGCGGCCTACGCGCGACGCGATCCCGATCGCGGCCCAAGAACAGTTAATCGTCGAGCTCTATTCCAAGTGATGACGACTCTCGATTTGACCGGGCTCGTCCGGCCCCACCTGGTGGAGATGACCAAGCGGGAGGACAACCCAAACGCTGCCGAGTTCCGGCTCCAGCCGCTGGAGCGAGGCTACGGCTACACGCTTGGCAACTCGCTGCGGCGGATGCTGCTCAGCTCGCTCCGGGGCGCGGCAGTCTGGGCGTTCCGGCTGGACGGCGTGGTGCACGAGCATCAGACCATCCCGGGCGTCGTGGAGGACGTGCACCAGATCATCCAGCGGCTCAAGCAGCTCACGCTCGTGCTCGCGCCGGACGTGGACGAGGCCGTGCTCCACATAAAGCACGACAAGGGGGGACCCGTGTACGCGCGAGACATCGAGGCCCACGGGGCGGTCACGATCGCGAACCCGGATCAACTGTTGTTCACACTCCAGGACGACCGCGAGATCACGGGCGAGCTGTACGTGAACAAAGGCCGCGGGTACGTCGAGGCCGAGCAACACCCTCTCGACCGGACGATGCCCGTGGACGTGGTCCGCATCGACTCGATCTACAACCCGGTACGGCGCGCCAACTTCACGGTGGCGGAGACGCGCGTCGGGCAGCGGACGGACTATGATCGGTTGACCCTGACCGTGGAGACCAACGGCACGATTTCGCCCGAGGACGCGGTGGCGTACGCCGCCGCGCTGGCGCAGGAGCACTTCCGGTTCTTCGTGGACTTTGGCAAGGTGCCGATGGTCGCGGCCCCGCCCGCGGGCAACGGCGGCGCCGCCGCCTCGAGCCGGTTGCGCGAACTGCTGAGCCGGAGCATCGACGACGTGGGACTCTCGGTTCGTTCGGTGAACTCGCTCAAGAACTCGAACATCCGCACCCTGGGCGACCTCGTGCAGTACCGCGAGGAGGACTTGCTCAAGGTGAAGAACGTGGGCGAGAAGGCGCTGGGGGAGATCGCGGAGCTGTTGCGGCGCGAAGGACTCAACTTCGGGATGAAGGTCGAGGAAGCCGAAGGCGAGCTGCGCGTCGTCGACCCGGGCACGCCGCCCCAAGCGCAGGCGACCGAAGGAGAAGGCGAGTAATGCGGCACCGCGCCAAGGGCCGGCAGCTCTCCCGCACGGCGGCCCACAAGAAGGCCCTGCTCGCGAATCTGGCGACGAGCCTGTTCCGCCACGACAAGATCGTGACGACCGAAGCGAAGGCCAAGGAGCTGCGACCGTACGCGGAGCGGCTGCTCACGCTGGCGCGCCGCGGCGACCTGCACGCGCGCCGGCTGGTCGCGCGGCGGATCAAGGACCGGGACGTCACGCAGAAGCTGTTCCAGGATCTCGGGCCCCGCTTCGCCTCGCGGCCCGGGGGCTATACGCGGATCATCAAGCTGGGCCATCGCTCGGGCGACGGCGCCGAGGTGGCCCGGATCGAACTGTTAGGAGCGTGAAGGCGCGGCGGGGGGGCGGCGGAACGCCAACGGGGGACGCTTCTAGTCCCCCGTTTTGTTAGGAGGCCTTGGCGATCCGGTTCGACTTGAGGCAGCGTGTGCACACGCGCATCCGTCGCGCCGCGCCGTCGACCAACACGCGAACCCGCTGCAGGTTGGGGTACCAGCGTCGGTTCGTCTTGTTGTTCGCGTGGCTGACGTTATGCCCCGTAATGGGGCCCTTGCCACAGATCTCGCACACTCGAGCCATGGGCCTGTCCGACCGAGAGAAATGAGCGCTGCCAAGCACAGCCCCGCGCGTAAGGGCGGGGCGCGGAAACCTAAACCGGCCAAGGGGCTGGGGCAACCCCGGCGGCGGACCGCCTTGATCACCGGCGTCACGGGCCAGGATGGGTCCTACCTCGCCGAGCTGCTACTGGACAAGGGCTACGAGGTGGTGGGGGTCGTGCGACGCACGTCCCACGACTCCTACGAACGGATCGGCCACCTGCTGGACCGCTTGCACATCGTGGCGGCGGATCTCCTGGACCAGCACTCGCTCACCTCCGTCGTGCGCGACGCCAAGCCCGACGAGGTCTACAACCTCGCGGCGCAGAGCTTCGTGCCCACGTCGTGGACCCAACCGGTGCTGACCGGTGAGTTCACGGCGCTGGGCGTCACCCGCCTGCTGGAGGCCGTGCGGCTCGCGCACCCCGAAGCGCGATTCTATCAGGCGAGCTCGTCGGAGATGTTCGGGAAGGCGCAGGAAACGCCGCAGCGCGAGACGACGCCGTTCTACCCGCGCTCGCCCTACGGCGTGGCGAAAGTGTACGGGCACTGGATCACCGTGAACTACCGGGAATCCTATGGGTTGTATGCGGTGAGCGGCATCCTGTTCAACCACGAGTCGCCGCGCCGGGGGCTCGAGTTCGTTACGCGCAAGGTGAGTTACGGCGTCGCACGCATCATCAAGAGGAAGGAGCAGGCGCTTCTGCTCGGCAACCTCGACGCCCGGCGCGACTGGGGCTTCGCCGGCGACTACGTCGAGGCAATGTGGCGCATGCTGCAGCAGTCGAAACCTGCCGACTACGTGGTCGGGACCGGCGAGACGCACAGCGTTCGCGAGCTATGCGAAATCGCCTTCTCCCACGCGGGCCTCGACTGGAAGCGGTACGTCAAGGTCGACCCGCGCTTCGTCCGCCCCGCCGAGGTCGACACCCTGCAGGCCGACCCGACCAAAGCGCGGCGGGAGCTCGGCTGGGCGCCGCGCACCACGTTCGACGAGCTCGTGCACATGATGGTGGACGCCGATTTGGAGCGGGTGTCGTGAAGGTGCTCGTGACTGGGGCCGACGGCTTCGTCGGGCGCTGGCTGATCCGCCGGCTGCTCGACGACGGGCGCGAGGTGTACGGGGCCATGCGGCCGGCGCAGAGCTCGTCGGCCGGCGGTGCGGCGGCCGCCCTTGCGCCCGAGGAGGACGACGCCGTGCGGTGGCTGCCCCTCGAACTGACCGACCCGGAGTCGGTGCGGAGGTGCCTCGACTTCCCCTACGACGCGGTGGTGCATCTCGCGGCGATCGCATCGAGCGGCGACGCCGCGCGGGATCCGGGGTATGCGTGGATGGTGAACGCAGGCGGGACAGCCCGGATCGTTCAGGTCGTGGCGGAGGCCAAGCGCGCGGGCCGGGCCGATCCGCTCGTCCTCGTGGTGTCGACCAGCGAAGTGTACGGCTGCGGGGAGCCGCGGCCGCGGCGCGAGACCGATCCGGTCGCGCCCTGCTCCCCGTACGGAGCGACGAAAGCGGGGACGGAGGTGGCGGCGCTCGAAGCGTGGCGGCGCGCGGGGGTGCGCGTGGTGGTGGCGCGCCCGTTCGCACACACCGGGCCGGGCCAGGATGTCCGCTTTGTGGTGCCGGCGCTGGCCCAGCGCCTGCGGTTGGCGAAGCGCGTGGGGGCCCCGGTCGTCAAAGTCGGGAATCTCGAGCCCGTGCGGGAATTCCTCCACGTCCGCGACGTGGTGGACGCCTACGCGCGTCTCCTCGTCAAGGGCCACCCCGGAGAGGTCTACAACATCGCGTCGGGGGAGGGGCTTTCGCTGGCAGAGCTGTTCGACCGCCTCGCCGCTCTGGCCGGCGTGCGCCCCATCCCGGAAGTCGATCCCGACCTGATGCGCGGCGGGGACATCCCGCATCTGGTGGGGGATGCCTCCAAGGTGCGCGCGGGGGTCGGCTGGATCCCGCGCCATTCGCTCGACGACATCCTGCGGGACGTGCTCGATGCCCAGGCGGACTGACCTGCACCGCATCCTGCTCCTCGGCTCCGGCCCGATCGTCATCGGGCAGGGCGCGGAATTCGACTATTCCGGCACGCAGGCGGTGAAAGCGCTGAAGGAGGAGGGCTACACGGTCGTGCTCGTGAACTCGAACCCGGCCACGATCATGACCGATCCGGAGCTCGCGGACCGTACCTATCTCGAACCGGTGACCCCCGACTGGGTGCGCCGGGTGATCGAGCGTGAGCGGCCCGACGCGCTGCTGCCCACGATGGGTGGGCAGACGGCGCTCAACGTGGCGATGGCGTTGGCGCGGGACGGCACGCTGGAGCGGCTCGGCGTCGAGCTGATCGGCGCGAACGCCCGTGCGATTCAGATGGCCGAGGACCGGGCCGAGTTCGGGGCGGCGATGCGCCGCATCGGACTGGCCACGCCCGTCGGGAGAACGGTGGCGTCGGTGGCGGAAGGGCTTGCGGCCGCGGCCGAGACGGGGTACCCGGCCGTCATCCGGCCGTCGTTCACGCTGGGCGGCACCGGGGGCGGCGTCGCCTACAACCGTGCCGAGTTCGAAGAGCTGGTCGAGCGGGCGCTCGAGCTCTCGCCCGTGCACACGACCCTGATCGAGCGCAGCGTGCTTGGCTGGAAGGAGTTCGAGCTCGAGGTGATGCGCGACCGGCGCGACAACGTCGTGATCGTGTGTTCGATCGAGAACGTGGACCCGATGGGCGTGCACACGGGGGATTCGATGACCGTCGCGCCCGCTATGACGCTCAGCGACCGCGAATACCAGCGCATGCGGGACGCCGCGATCGCCATCATCCGGGAGATCGGCGTCGAAGCGGGCGGCTGCAACATCCAATTCGCCGTCAACCCCGTCGACGGCGAGATGCTCGTGATCGAGATGAACCCACGGGTGTCGCGCAGCTCGGCGCTCGCGTCTAAGGCCACCGGCTTCCCGATCGCGCGTATCGGGACGAAGCTCGCCGTCGGGTACACCCTTGACGAGCTTCCGAACGACATCACGAAGACGACGCCGGCCTCGTTCGAACCCGTGCTCGACTACGTGGTCGTCAAGGCGCCGCGCTTCGCGTTCGAGAAATTCCCCACCGCGGACTTCCGGCTCACGACGCAGATGAAATCCGTGGGCGAGGCGATGGCGATCGGCCGGACCTTCAAGGAAGCTTTCCAGAAGAGCATCCGCGCGCTCGAGATCGGGCGATCGGGCTGGACGGCGGGTCCGACGCTCGCCGACGACCGGCTGACGAGCGACAATCCCGAAGATCTGCGCGTCGCACTGCGCACACCGACGCCCGAGCGCATCTTCCAGATCAAGCGAGCGCTCGTCGCGGGGGTGGCGGTGGACGAGATCTCTCGAGCGTCGGGGATCGACCCCTGGTTCCTCTATCAGATGGAAGAGCTCGTGACGGCGGAGCGCTGGTTCGCCGCCCTCCCGGCGGCCGGCGCCGACCCGCTGCGCCGGATGAAGCGGATGGGTTTCAGCGACCTACAGCTCGCGGAGCTCCGCGACACCACCGAGGACGCGATGCGCGCCCGCCGCTGGGAGCTGGGGATCCATCCTGCGTACAAGACCGTGGACACCTGCGCCGGTGAGTTCCCGTCCTCGACGCCGTACCTCTATAGCTCGTACGACGACGAGAACGAATCGGAGGCGCTCGGCGCGCGAGGCGTCGTGATCCTCGGCAGCGGTCCGAACCGCATCGGGCAAGGCGTGGAGTTCGACTACTGCTGTGTGCGCGCCGGGCTGGCGTTCCGGGAGCTGGGCTGGCGCACGATCATGATCAACTCGAATCCCGAGACCGTCTCCACGGACTTCGACATCTCGGACAAGCTCTATTTCGAGCCGCTCACCTTCGAAGACGTGATCGAGATCGTCCGCTGGGAGCGACCTAAGGGTGTCGTCGTGCAGTTCGGCGGTCAAACGCCGTTGCGGCTCACCAAGCCGCTCGAGGCGGCTGGCGTGCCGATCCTCGGCACCCCTCCCGACTCGATCGACATCGCGGAGGACCGCGAGCGGTTCGAGGCGCTTGCCCGCCGCCTCGGCATCAGCCAGCCCGCGAACGGCACCGCACGCTCGATCTCCGAGGCCGTGCAAGTGGCGCGACGCATCGGGTATCCAGTACTCGTCCGGCCGTCGTACGTGCTGGGCGGGCGCGCGATGGAGATCGTGTACGACGAGGGTTCGCTACGCGACTACTTCGAGCGGGCGGCCCGCGTCGCGCCCGAGCACCCCGTGCTGATCGACTGCTTCCTCGAAGACGCGTTCGAAGGGGACGTGGACGCCATCGCGGACGGCCGGCGCTGCGTGATCGGCGGCGTGATGCAGCACATCGAAGACGCCGGCGTGCACTCCGGCGACTCGGCGTGCGTGCTGCCGCCCTACCTCATCGGCGACCGCCAGGTCGAGGAGATGCGCCGTCACACGAAGGCGTTCGCGGACGCCCTCGGAGTGGTGGGGTTGATCAACGTGCAGTACGCCATCAAGGACGGGGTGGTCTACGTGCTGGAGGTGAATCCCCGCGGCTCCCGCACCGTTCCGTTCGTGAGTAAAGCGACGGGAATGTCCCTCGCCAAGCTCGCCGCCGCGGTGATGAGCGGGCGGACCCTGGACGAACTGGGCGTTCCCGATGACCTTCCGCTCTGCGGGGTCGCCGTGAAGGAGGCAGTCTTCCCCTTCACCAAACTGCCCGGGGTCGATACCATCCTGGGCCCGGAGATGCGCTCCACCGGGGAGGTCATGGGGCTGGCCGACAGCTTCGGGATGGCGTTCGCCAAGGCCCAGGTCGCCGCCGACGGCGGCCTGCCGCTCGAGGGGGCGGTCTTCGTCACGGTGAACGACTCCGACAAGCCCACCGTGGTGCCGATCGTCCGGCGGTTCCACGAGCTGGGCTTCCGGATCGTGGCGACCGAGGGCACCCAACGCTACCTCCGGGCGCGCGGGGTTCCGGCCGAGCGGGTGGCCAAGGTGCACGAGGGACGGCCGAACGCCATCGACCTGATCGTCTCGGGGGAGGTGCAGCTCCTGATCAACACCCCCCTGGGCAAGTTCACTCAGGCGGACGACTACGCTATCCGGCGCGCGGCGCTGATGCACCGCGTGCCGTACACGACGACGATGTCGGCGGCGAGCGCCGCCTGTGACGCCATCATCGCTTTGCGCAGCCGTACGGGGAGCGTGAGGAGTCTCCAAGAATGGCACGAAAAAACGACCGTCCCAAAGCAGCCGGAAGCGGCAAGCGTGCCGGGTCCAAGTCGCGCGCCGACCGTGCGGGCGTAGCGAAGCGGCCGCTCAAGCCGACGGGGAAGGGGTCGGCGAAGGCCGCCGCCAAGTCTCCGGCGGCCCCGGCACCGCCGGCGCCGAAGGTCAAGTTCCGCGGCCGCGTGCTGGACAACGAGCCGCTCGCGCGCCACACGACCTACCGGATCGGCGGGCCCGCGCGCTTCCTCGTGATGCCGGCCGACGCCGAGGATGTCGTCAAGGCGTTGGAGCTCGCCCACGATCGAGGGCTCCCCTGGCTGGTCCTCGGACTTGGCTCGAACCTGCTGGTGAAGGACGGCGGCTTCCCGGGCGTGGTGATCCGCATGGGGAAGGGGCTCGACCGGTTCGAGATGAAGGGCGCGACCGCGATTGTGGGTGCCGGCATGCCGACTCCGATTCTGTCGCGGCGGACGGCGGAGGCAGGGTTCGCCGGCGTCGAGCGCTTCATCGGGATTCCGGGCACGGTGGGCGGCGGCGTCGTCATGAACGCCGGCGCCCACGGCGCCGAGTTCGCCGAGATCGTCACCGAAGTGACGGTGCTCGATCCGCGGGGCAAGGTCCGCCAGATCTCCCGCAAGCAGATCTCGTATCGCTACCGCGGCTCGAACCTGGAGAACATCGTGGTGCTCGAAGCGAAGCTCGCCCTGATCGAGGAGCCGCCCGCCAAGCTGAAGGAGATTCAGGGCAAGCTGCTGCGCTGGCGCAAGGCGGGGACGCCGTTCGATCAGCCGTGCTGCGGCTCGGTGTTCAAGAACCAGGGCGGCCCGCGGACCGCGGGCATGCTCATCGACGAGGCCGGCTTGAAGGGATTCGGCATCGGCGGTGCCCAAGTCTCGACGCAGCATGCGAACTACATCGTGAACACCGGGACCGCCACCGCGAGCGACGTATTGAAGCTCATCGACCACGTGCGGAAGGCCGTCGTCAAAAAGACCGGCGTCGAGCTCGAGCTCGAGGTCAGGGTCGTCGGGGTCTAGATGCCCGACTATTTCGTGCACGAGTCGAGCTACGTCGACGAGGGCGCGCGCGTCGGCAAGGGCACCAAGATCTGGCACTTCTGTCACGTCATGCCCGGCGCCGTGATCGGCGAGCGGTGCAACCTGGGGCAGAACGTGGTGATCATGCCCGGGACGCACATCGGGGACAACGTCAAGATCCAAAACAACGTCTCGATCTACGAAGGCGTGATCCTCGAGGACGATGTGTTCTGCGGACCGTCGTGCGTGTTCACCAACGTCCTCAACCCGCGCAGCCACGTGTCCCGCAAGCACGAGTACCGGCAGACGGTCGTGAGGCGGGGCAGCTCGATCGGTGCCAATGCCACGATCCTCTGCGGGGTGACGCTCGGCGAGTACGCTTTCATCGGTGCGGGCGCCGTCGTGACGTCCGACGTCCCCCCCTACGCCCTCATGGTCGGCGTGCCCGCCCGGCGCGTCGGCTGGATGTGCCAGTGCGGCCACCGATTGCACGTGACCGGTGGCAACGCGGTGTGCGGCACCTGCGGCTCTCGTTACGAAGAGTCCGGCGGCACGCTGCGCCCGATTGCTCGCTCGGCGCGCGCCGGGTAGTCTGTTGCGCTCTCAGAGGATACCGACCAGGTGAATGTGCCGCTCCTGGACCTCGTGGCGCAGTATCGCGCCATCAAGGACGAGGTCCTTCCCGCCGTGCAGGCGGTCATAGACTCCCAGCAGTTCGTGATGGGCCCCGCGATCGCGCAGCTCGAGGCAGCGGTAGCCGCGCTGTGCCGCGCCCCGCACGGCATCGCCTGCGCCAGCGGGACCGACGCGTTGCTCCTGCCGCTCAAGACGTTGCAGCTCAGGCCGGGGGACGAGGTCATGACGACCCCGTTCACCTTCTTCGCCACGGCGGGAGCGATCCACAACACCGGCGGCACGCCGGTGTTCGTGGACATCGAACCCGACACGTTCAACATTGATCCCGCGGCGGTCGAGGCGGCGGTTACGCCGCGCACCCGGGCGATCCTGCCCGTGCACCTCTACGGGCAGATGGCGGCGCTGGAGCGCCTGATCCCGCCCGCGCGCGCCCGCGGGCTGACGATCCTCGAGGATGCCGCGCAGGCGATCGGCGCCCGCCGCAAGATCGACGGCCGGTGGCGCATGGCGGGCGAGCTGGGCTGGACGACGGCGTTCTCCTTCTTCCCGAGCAAGAACCTCGGCGGTTGGGGGGACGGCGGGATGATGGTCACGTCGGACGACGCGGCCGCGGAACGTTTGCGGAAGCTGCGGCTGCACGGGGGCGCCAAGCAGTACTACCACGACGAAGTGGGGACGAATTCGCGCCTCGACAGCCTCCAGGCCGCGGTCCTGCTTGCGAAGCTGCCGCACCTCGCGTCTTGGTCTGCCAAGCGGCGCGAGCACGCGGCTTGCTACAGCAGAGGACTCGCCGACCTGCCGCAGGTGAAGCCCCCGGTCGTGGATCCGTGCAACGAGCACATCTTCCACCAGTACACGCTCCGGGTCGAGCGTCGGGACGAGCTCCAGGCGCACCTCAAGCGCAAGGGCATCGGCAACGCGATCTATTATCCGGTGCCGCTCCACCTCCAGAACTGCTTCAGCCATCTGGGCTACCGCCGCGGGCAGTTTCCCGAGTCGGAGCGAGCCGCGGCAGAAGTGATCTCGCTCCCCGTATACCCGGAGCTCACCCGCGATCAGCTCGACTACGTGATCGACGCGATCCGCGGGTTCTATAGGTGAGCCGCCTGAAGCTAGGCGTCGTCGGCGCGGGGGCGTGGGGGAAGAACCACGTCCGCACGGCCGCGGGGCTGGCCGAGGCCGAACTCGCCGCCGTGTGCGACACCGACCCGAAGGTGCGCGAGCGGCTGGCCCGCGAGTACCCGGCGGCGCATATCACCGCGGACGTGGCCGAGCTCCTCGGTCGTGTCGATGCGGTAATCGTCGCGTCCCCTGCGGCGACCCACGCCCGGCTCGCCCTCCAGTGCGTCGAGGCCGGGAAGCCGTGTCTCGTCGAGAAGCCGTTTGCGTTGAGTGTTCGCGACGCCGAAGCGGTGGCGACGCACGCGGCGGCACGCGGGGTGCCGGTCGCGGCGGGCCACCTGATGGTGTTCCACCCCGCCATCGAGCGGCTGCGGGCCCTGCTCCAAAGCGGAGATCTCGGCACGGTCTATTATCTCTACGGTTTGCGGGTCAACCTCGGCCAGGTGCGGGCGGACGAGAACGCCCTGTGGAGCTTTGGACCCCACGACGTATCCGTGGCACTCTACTTGCTTGGTGAGGCGCCGATACGCGTGGCCGCCCAGGGGCGCAGCTTTATCCAGCCCAAGGTGGAGGATGTGGTCTTCCTGACGATGGAGTTCGCGAGCGGCGTGCTCGGCCATGTACAGCTCTCCTGGCTCGACCCCCACAAGGAGCGCAAGCTGACCGTTGTAGGGGCCAAGCAGATGGTGGTATTCGACGACATGGAGCCACGAGAAAAGCTCCGCGTGTACGACAAGGGTGTCGACCGCCCGCCCGAGTACGGCTCCTACGGGGAGAGCCTCGCGATCCGGGAAGGCGACATCTTCATTCCGAAGATCCCCAACATCGAACCGCTGGCTGCGGAGCTCCGCCACTTCGTCCGTGTGGCGCGCGGGACCGAGGCGCCGCGGGCGAGTGCCGAGGACGGCGTGCGCGTCGTCCGGGTGCTCGACGCCGCATCGCGCTCCCTGGCGACCGGCGGGACGCCGGTGACGCTATGACGACCGCCGCCAAGTCCCCCGCCGACGCCTTGATCGCCAAGGCCCAGGATCGATCGGCGCTCATCGGCATCGTCGGCCTCGGCTACGTCGGCCTCCCGCTGGCGATGGAGTTCGCCCGGGCGGGCTACCGCGTGCTCGGGTTCGACGTGAACCCCAAGGTGGTGGACGGGCTCGGCGAGGGACGCTCGCACATCCAGGACGTGCCTCAGGCGGAGGTTGCCGGATTCGTGAAGGCGGGGAAATTCGCGGTGACCGCGGATCTCGCGCGACTCAGCGAGCCCGACCTCGTGTCGATTTGCGTCCCTACGCCGCTCTCGAAGACCAAGGATCCCGACGTGAGCTACGTGCTCGCCGCCACGGACTCTGTGAAACGCACGCTGCGGCGCGGCCAGCTGATCGTGCTCGAATCCACGACCTACCCCGGTACCACGCGGGAGCTGATGCTGCCGGCGCTCGAGGGCACGGGTCTCCGGGTAGGGGAGGATTTCTTTCTTGCCTTCTCGCCTGAGCGGGTGGACCCGGGCAACCCGAAGTGGAACACGCGCAACACGCCGAAGGTGGTCGGAGGGATTACGGAGACGTGTCGCCGAGTCGCCGTGGCGATCTATCAGCCGGCGATCGCGCGACTCGTCCCGGTCTCCTCGCCCGAGGCGGCAGAACTCGTGAAGATCCTGGAGAACACGTTTCGAAGCGTAAATATCGGGCTCGTGAACGAGATGGCGATCGTGTGCGACAAGCTCGGCGTGGACGTGTGGGAGGTGATCGACGCCGCGGCGACGAAGCCGTTCGGGTTCATGAAATTCACGCCGGGTCCGGGGGTGGGCGGCCACTGTATTCCGCTCGACCCGCACTACCTGGCGTGGAAGATGCGGACGCTCAACTACCGCACACGCTTCATCGAGCTGGCCGGTGAGATCAACGCCGACATGCCCGTGTACTGGGTGGCACGGGTCGTGGATCGCCTCAACGAGCGGGGGAAGGCGGCGCGGGGCAGCACGGTGCTGGTGCTCGGCGTCGCCTACAAGAAGGACATCGACGACGTCCGCGAGAGCCCCGCCCTCGACGTGATCCGACTGCTGCGCCAGCGTGGGGCCGTCGTGCAGTACCACGATCCGCACGTCCCCACGCTCAGGGAAGACGCCGTCGAGCTGAAATCGGTGCCGCTCACGGCGGAGCTGCTGCAGTCGGTGGACTGCGTCATTATCGTCACCGACCACACGGACATCGATTACGCGCTCGTCGCAGGCCGCGCGCCGCTGGTGGTTGACACCCGCAATGCGCTGGCGGCGGTGCGGGGCAAGGGGGATGGAGAGTGAACGTCGCGGTCATCGGCACGGGATATGTAGGCCTCGTCGTGGGCGCGTGCCTCGCCGAAACGGGCAACGACGTGATGTGCGCCGACGTCGACGAGCAGAAGATCGCCGGCCTGCAGAACAACCGCCTGCCTATTCATGAGCCGGGGCTCGAGCCGCTGGTGACGCGCAACCAGCACGCCGGCCGGCTGCAGTTCACGACCGACGTGGGCGCCGCGGTCGAGCGCGCCGACGTCGTCGTGATCGCCGTCGGGACGCCGCCCGACGAGGACGGGTCGGCAGACCTGCAGCACGTGCTTGCCGTCGCCCGAACCATCGGCCAACACATGAACGCGCCCAAGGTCGTGGTCACGAAGAGCACGGTTCCGGTTGGGACGGCCGAGGGGGTGCGGGCCGAGATCGCCAAGCATACCAACGTGTCCTTCCACGTCTGCTCGAACCCGGAGTTTCTCAAGGAAGGGGCGGCCGTCGAAGACTTCATGAAGCCGGACCGCGTCATTGTGGGCGCCGATTCCGAAGAGGCCGCGCGGGCGCTCGGCGAGCTGTACGCGCCGTTTGTACGTACGGGGAACCCGATCATCTACATGGACGTCCGCTCAGCGGAGATGACGAAGTACGCGGCGAATGCGATGCTCGCCACCCGAATCTCGTTCATGAACCAGATCGCGCGCCTGTGCGAGGCAGTCGGAGCCGATGTGACGCAGGTGCGCAAAGGAATCGGAGCGGATCGGCGCATCGGCTCGGCGTTCCTTTTCCCGGGACCCGGGTACGGCGGCTCCTGCTTCCCCAAGGACGTCAAGGCCCTGCTCCGGACCGCCGACGAGACCGGTGTGCCGCTCGAAATCCTCACGGCCGTCGAGGCAGCGAACGAGCGGCAGAAGCGCGTGCTGTTCGAGAAGCTGCAGCGGCACTTTGATGGCAAGCTGCGCGGGGTGACGATAGCCGTGTGGGGACTCGCGTTCAAAGCGGAAACGGATGACACGCGGGAGAGCCCGGCGCTGGTGCTGGTGAAGGCGCTGCTCGACGCCGGGGCGACCGTGCGGGTGCACGACCCGGCCGCGCTCGCCGCGGCGCGCCGCCGCTTCGGCGACCGGATCGCCTACGCCGAGCACGCCTACGACGCGCTGCCCGGCGCCGCGGCGCTCGCGATCGTCACCGAGTGGCTCGAGTATCGCAACCCGGACTTTGCCAGAGTCAAACAGCTGCTCTCGCGGCCACTCATCGTGGACGGACGCAACCTCTACGACCCGGGCCGCTTGGCGCGCCTGGGCTTCACCTACGACAGCATCGGCCGCCGCCTGGCATGCGCGTCCTCGTAACGGGCGCGGCAGGGTTTTTGGGCTCGCATTTGTGCGACCGGTTGGTCGCGCAGGGCCATCGCGTCGTCGGGATGGACAACTTCCTCACCGGCAACCCTGCCAACCTGACGCATCTGCGGAGCCACCCCAACTTCCAGTTCGTTCTACACGACGTGGCGAACTTCATCGAGGTGCAGGGTCCGCTCGAGGCGGTGCTGCACTTCGCGAGCCCGGCAAGCCCGTCGGACTACCTCGAGTATCCGATTCAAACCCTTAAGGTGGGCTCGCTCGGCACGCACAAGGCGCTGGGTCTCGCCAAAGCGAAGGGCGCGCGGTTCCTGCTCGCGTCTACGTCGGAGGTGTACGGTGACCCCCTCGTGCATCCTCAGCCTGAAGGCTATTGGGGCAACGTCAATCCGGTCGGCCCGCGCGGTGTGTACGACGAGGCGAAGCGGTTCGCCGAGGCGATGACGATGGCCTATCACCGCTACCACCGGCTCGACACCTGCATCGCGCGGATCTTCAACACCTACGGCCCACGCATGCGGCCGAACGACGGACGCGTCGTGTCGAACTTCATCGTGCAAGCCCTCAAGGGAGAGCCCCTCACCGTGTACGGCGACGGCTCGCAGACGAGGTCGTTCTGCTACGTCGACGACCTGATCGACGGCATCGTGCGGCTGTTCGAGCGGGGCGATCCCGAACCGATCAACGTCGGCAATCCGGACGAGTTCACCGTGCGGCAGCTGGCGAAGCTCGTGCTCGAGATGACCGGCAGCCGGAGCCCCGTCGTGGAGCAACCACTGCCGGTGGACGATCCCAAAGTGCGTCAGCCCGACATCACGCGGGCGCACGCCACGCTCGGCTGGAAGCCGAAGGTGTCGCTAAAGGACGGATTGCAGCGCACGATCGAGTACTTCCGCGAGATCCTGAGCAAGTGAGCGAGCGCGTCCTCGTCACCGGCGCGGCGGGCTTCATCGGATCGCATGTTTGCGACGCTCTGGTGGCCCGCGGGGACGAGGTGACGGGCGTCGACAACTTCGATCCCTTCTACGCTCGGGCTGTCAAAGAGCGCAACCTCGAGGGCCTACGCCGCAGCCCGCGCTTCCGCTTCCTCGAGGCCGACGTCGCGCGCGACCCGCTTCCGGTCGGCGACGCGACGGTCGTACTCCATCTCGCCGCCAAGCCGGGCGTCCGCCCGTCGCTTGAGGATCCTGCCGCCTACAGCGAGGCCAACGTGACGGGGACGGTGCGGCTGCTCGAGGCGGCGCGCCGCGCCGGGCTGAAGCGGCTCGTCTTCGGCTCCTCGTCTTCCGTCTACGGCGACGCCACCCCCGCCCCCTTCGCCGAGGACACGGCGGCCGCCTGGCCGATCTCGCCCTACGCGGCCAGCAAGCGCGCCGGCGAGCTGATGGCGCACGCCTTCGCGCATCTGTACGGGATGCAGATCGCCTGCCTGCGGTTCTTCACCGTGTATGGCCCGCGCCAGCGCCCCGATCTGGCAATCCACCGCTTCACGGACCTCATCGCGCGGGGTCAGCCCGTGCGCATGCACGGCGACGGGTCGACCGAGCGGGACTACACCTATATTACCGATTGCGTGGACGGAGTCGTGTCGGCCATCGCATGGACGGCGCGGGCGCGGTCGGGTGGCGTCGCGGAGCCGATCAATATCGGTGGGGGGGCGCGCGTGCGGCTCGACCGGTTGCTCCAGCTGTTGGGGCGGGCGTTGGGACGAGAGGTCCGGATCGAGCGCGACTCAGACCAGCCGGGAGACGTACGCCTCACGGCCGCCGATCTGCGGCGTGCCGGGCGGGAGCTCGGTTATCGACCGAGGGTCGGCATCGAGGAGGGCATCCGGCTGTTCGTCCGCTGGTACGAGGAGGTCCATGGACGTCAGTCCTGAGCATCTCGTCGAGCAGGCCAGGGAGCGGTTTCAGCTCCAGGACTACTACGGTGCAATTCACCTGCTCGAAGAGGTGGTCGCGGCCGGTCGCTCGTTCGCCGACGCCCACCATCTGCTGGGGCTGTCGTACTCGCTCGTGGGCCAGCAGGAGCAGGCGCTCAGGCAGCTCGACCGGGCGTTGACGCTGAACCCGCACTACCTCGAAGCCCTGGTCCACCGGGCGCTCGTCCTCAATGAGCTCGGCCGCGAGGCGGAGGCCGACGCGGCGTTCCGGCGGGCGGCGCAGGCGGGTGGGGAGCCGCGCCAGGGCTTCTCGGCTCACGTGGCCGCGAAGCTCGCAAACCAGCACGCCGCGCTGGGCGCAGCGTATCTCGAGGCGGGCGGGCTGGCCCAGGCGATGGATCAGCTTCAACATGCGCTCGCCCTCGGACCCGCCTTCCACGACCTGCGGTATAAGCTGGGGCGTATGCTGCTGCAGGCGGGCCGGGCCTTGGACGCGCGGGAACACTTCGAGATCATCGTGCGGGCGCGACCGAACTACCTGGACGCCGCCGCCATGCTGGGCCTGGCGTGCTATCTGGCGGGCGACGGCCTCGCGGCGAAGCAGGCGTGGGAAGCGCTGCGCGAGCGTCACCCGGAGGACCCGCGGGTGGAAGCCTACCTCGCCATGCTGGCGCGCAACGACAACACCGCCCAGGCGCCCGCCGTCACGGTGTCCGTCGCCGAGGAGCCGCCGTCGGGGCCGCCTGCCGCGAAAGGGAGGGGAGGGCGCAGCAAGCGGCCGTGAGGTTCCCTCGACTGCACATCGTGTGGCTCGCGTTGGGGCTCGCGTGCACGCGCAGCGCCGCAGACCACGAGGAGCTGGGCGACCGCGCGTACGCCGCCCGGGCGTACCGCGACGCGTTGGCCGAGTATCAGCTGGGGCTCAAGGCTCATCCCGGGAGCGCCGACTTGCAGGCCAAGTCGGCCGCCGCCGCGCTGCACAGCGGAGAGTTCGGCCTCGCCGCCGCCGCGTACGTTGCGCTGGGCGGGCAGGACCGGTCGCGCGCGGCCGAGGCGGCGGACGGCCTCGAGCGTGTGGTCCGCGCTGCGCTCGCGGCGAGCGACCGTAATGCGGCGGCGACCGGGCTCCAAGGACTGCGCGCCGTGGCCCCGGGTCGCCCGTTGGGCAGGTACACCCGGCTCGCTGCGCTCGACGCGGCGGAACGCGGCGACACAGGGGCGGCGCTCGCGCTGCTCCCGAGCGCCGTCGCCGCCGCCGCGGGCGACGCGCGCAGCGCCGACTCGCTCTTGTTCGCCTACGGGATGGCCGCGGTGCGAGCACGAGCGTGCAGCACCGCGGTGCCCGTATTCGAAGGGGTGATTCGCCGCCAGCGGGAGCCGGCGGTCGCCGACCGGGCACGCGAGGGGCTCGGCCTGTGCTCGCTGATTGAGGGCCAGCGGCTCCTCGAGGAGGGCAGACCGGTTGAAGCCGAAGACTGGTTCAGGCGCGCCAGTGCTCCGGGATCGCCCGTGGACGTGGTGCGCGGCGCGTTCCTCGGCCTGGGCGACGTGAAGTTGGCGCAGGGCGACGTGGCCGCCGCGCTCGAGAGCTACCAGCAGGCGCTGGGAGGTGGCGCGCCCGGGGACACCATCGCGCAGCGCGCGCAACAGCGAATCAACGCCTTGGGGAAGGCAGATGCCGCCGCGCCGCCTCCCCCCCAACCATGAGGACGATGCGGCGCTTCTGGCTGATCGGATTGGTCGGCGTCATGGCGTGCCATCACGGGCCCAAAGTGACGCCGGCGCCGGACCCCACGGCGGATCTCGCGAAGGCCCGGCAGCAGTTCCGCGGGGGAGGCTTCTCCCGCGCGCTGTTGACGCTCCGGCGCCTGACCTTCGAATTGAGCACGACCCAGCCCGAGATGGCGGAAGTGCGGTATTACCTCGCCGAATGCTACTTCCAGACCGGCGATCGCGTCCAGGCCGCCCACGAGTTCCGGCAGGTGGCGGACCTGTACCCGACGAGCGAATACGCCCCGGTCGCCCTGCTGCGCGCCGGTGACGCGAATTTGCGGCTGTGGAAGCGCCCCGAGCTCGACCCGTCGTACGGCCAGTCGGCGCTCGCCATCTATCAGGAGCTCGCCGGGCGTTACCCGGGCACCGTGGCCGCGACCCGCGCGCAGCTGCACGTGCGGCAGTTGAGGGATTGGTTCGCGGAGAAGGCCTACAAGAACGGCGTGTTCTACTTCAAGCGCCGGGCGTTCGACTCGGCCATCATCTACTTCAAGGACGTTGTCGCGACGTACCCCGAGTCCGCGCAGGTGCCCGACGCGCTGCTGCGGCTCGTCGACAGCTACCGCTTGATCGGCTACGCCGACGAGCGGAAGGAGACGTGCACCCACCTGCGGCGTTTTTACCCGCGGGCGCGCGGCCTCGACCAGCGCTGCCCGGCCGCGGCCGATTCCGCGGCCGCTTCTCCCTCCTGACCCCGCGTGGAGGCGCTCCTGGGCGGTTCTTTCGACCCCGTGCACCTGGGGCATCTCGTGGTCGCGGAGGCGGCCGCGGACCAGCTTGGCGTTGCCGTGCGCTTCGTGCCGGCGCGCGAGCAGCCCTTCAAGCGAGCCGTCCACGTCGCCACGCCGGCCCAGCGCGCCGAGATGCTCGACCTGGCGGTCACGGGGAATCCACGGCTCTCCGTGGAGCGGATCGAGCTTGCGCTGCCTACGCCATCGTACACGGTGCGCATGCTGCGCGCGCTGGCGGCGCGGGAGCCCGGGAACCGGTTCACGTTATTGGTGGGGGCGGATGCGGCGCAGGAGCTGTCGAGCTGGTACGAGGTCGAAGCGCTCCCGGAGCTGGCCGATCTCGTCGTGTTCGCCCGGCCGGGATGCCCCACGCCGCGGCATCCGCTGATCGCCCAGGTGATCGACGTGCCCGCGGTGGGTATCTCCGCCACCCTGATCCGGGACCGGGTGGCGGAGATACCC
>Ga0209342_10001389_pt1 | contig 27236 bp, 24 predicted proteins | sample RifCSP16_2_FD_184023 | JGI IMG/M metagenome (GOLD analysis project Ga0209342, IMG submission 184023) | Soil microbial communities from Rifle, Colorado - Rifle CSP2_sed 16_2 (SPAdes) (version 2) | ecosystem: Environmental > Terrestrial > Deep subsurface > Rock core/Sediment | place: Rifle...
GGCCCGGGTGCCCAGGAATGGGCTCGTCATGTCCACCTACATCGGGGCCGTAGGGTTCGAGTGGGCGGCGCTGACCCGGGAGCATCCGCGCACCGCGCTCCTCGGGCAGATGGGCAACGTGATCGGGCTGGCGCTCGGCCTGGCGCTCGCGCTGCCGCACCGCAAAGTCGTCTGCCTCGACGGCGACGGCTCGGTCCTGATGGAGCTGGGACAGCTCGTCGCGCTCGGACAGGAGGCGCCGCCGAACCTCGCCGTGTTCGTCGTCGACAACGGCGCCTACGAATCGATCGGCCGCGGCAAGCGGGGGCCGCGCCCCACCGCGACCGCCGGGAAGGCCGACCTCGCCGCAATGGCGCGGGCGGCCGGCGTCCCCTACACGGCCAACGTCGAAACGCTCAAGCAGCTCGAGGCCGAGATGAAGCTCGCGTTCGGGAAGCCCGGCTGCCGGTTCATCAACGTGCGGACGCTGCCGGGGCACGCGCACGTTCCGCCGCGACAGGTCGACGGCTTCGAGGAGAAGTACCGGTTCGTGCGCTACGTCGAGCGCCTCGAGAAGATCCGGATCCTCAACCTGGCCCGTCAGGACCGTCAGCTGATGAAGCGCCCGTAGCGGCCACGGCCGCGGCGTGGACCGCTTCGCGGCGGCGGCATATGATTGCCGCGCGTCGTTTCCGGACGCGTTCGTCGAGGAGGCCCGCCATGATCGTTCGCGTTGCCGCGTTGCTGTCCGCCGCCGTCCTGCTCGCGCCCGCCGCGCAGGCGCAGGACAAAGTCACGTTCCTCACCAGCTGGTACGCGCAGGCCGAGCACGGCGGGTTCTACCAGGCCATCGCCAAGGGCATCTACCGGAACCACGGGCTCGACGTCGCCATCCGGATGGGCGGCCCGCAGGTCAACGGCCTGCAGCTCATGATGGCCGGCCAGGCGGACATGCACATGGGCTATGACTTCCAGGTGCTGAAGGCCTTGGAGCAGGGCATGACGCCCGTGACCGTCGCCACCTCGTTCCAGCACGACCTGCAGGGGCTGCTCACCCACGACGACGTGGCCAATCTCGGCGCGCTCAAGGGCAAGACGATCCTGGTCGCCACCGCGGGCCGCACCTCGTGGTGGCCCTGGCTCAAGGCCAAGTACGGGTACGCCGAGGAGCAGGTGCGCCCCTACACCTTCAACCTGCAGCCGTTCTTCGCCGACAAGGCGATCGCGCAGCAGGGCTACATGTCCTCCGAGCCGTTCCAGGCCGAGAAGGCCGGGATGAAGGCCAGGTTCTTCCTGTTCGCGCACGACGGCTTCCCGCCCTACGGAACCACGATCGTGGCGACGCAGAAGCTCGCGAAGGAGAAGCCCGACGTGGTGGCGCGCTTCGTGCGCGCGTCGATGGAAGGCTGGAAGAGCTATCTCGCGGAGCCGGGCGCGGCGAACGAGCTGATCAAGAAGGACAACCCGAACATGAAGGACGACCAGCTCGCGTACGCGCTGGAGAAGCTCAAGGAGCACCGGCTGATCACCGGGGGCGACGCCGGGAAGATGGGCATCGGCGCGATGACCGAGGAGCGCTGGAGGAAGACCTACGACTACATGGTGTCCGCCGGGCTGCTCAAGGCCGACGTCGACTACCGCCAGGCGTTCACGCTGCAGTTCGTGAAGGACCTGAGGATCATGCCGTAAGGCGACGGCGCGGGAGGGTCCGCCCCTCCCGCGGCGAACGCCCCCGAATGGCGCGCGCCGGTCCGCCGCCGCGCGCTCGCGGTGCGTCCCTTGACAGGCTCGCGAGCGATCCCCTATAAGCGGCTCACGTGAGTAGAAGCGGTCGGCCGTAGCGTCGCGGCGCAATGCCGCGGCGAGGCGGTGGGAGATTGCTCACGGGCAAGCCGTCTGGCCGACGGCGACCTCGCCCGGAGCGCCCGTGATGGAACCCTCGCAGTTTCCGGCTCGGTATTGCATCCGGCGGGGCAGCGCGTCGGCTCCCGTCCTTCAATAGCCGCATTTCCCAACGGAGGCTGCTCATGCGTCACCGTGCGCTCGCTACGCCGCTCCACACGCGGCGTCTGTTCTGGCTCCTCGGATCGATCTTCGCCGCCGCTGCGCTCCTCGCGCCGCGCGTGGAGGCGCAGGAGAAGCTCACCTTCCTCACCAACTGGTTCGCCCAGGCCGAGCACGGCGGCTTCTATGCCGGAGTGACCAACGGCATCTACAAGAAGCACGGGCTGGACGTGACCGTGCGCATGGGCGGACCTCAGGTGAACGTGATGCAGCTGCTGGCGGCCGGCCAGGCGGACTTCATCATGGGGTACGACTTCTGGGTGATGAAGGCGATCGAGCAGGGCGTGCCGGCGGTCACGGTCGGGGTCTCGTTCCAGAAGGATCTCGCGTGCCTCGCGACCCACGCGGACGTCAACAAGCTCGACGAGCTGAAGGGCAAGACCGTGTTCGTCGCAACGGCGTCGCGCTCGTCGTGGTGGCCGTGGCTGCGGACCAAGTACGGCCTCGTCGACGACCAGGTCCGGCCGTTCACGGGCAACCTCCAGCCGTTCATCGCCGACCGGAACAGCGCGACGCAGGGCTTCATCACCAATTCGCCGTTCGAGATCGGCAAGGCGGGCGTCAAGGCGAACTACTTCCTCTTCGCCGACTACGGCTGGCCGGTCTACGGCAGCACGGTCGTCACGATGCAGCGAACGGTCAAGGAGCGCCCCGACGTGGTCGCGCGCTTCGTGCGCGCCTCGATGGAGGGCTGGAAGCAGTATCTCGCCGACCCGTCTGCGGCGAACGCCCTGATCAAGGAGCAGAATCCCAGGGCGGCCGACGATCAGCTAGCCTACGCGCTGGGCAAGCTCAAAGAGCTCAAGGCCCTTACCGGCGGCGACGCGGAGCGACTGGGCATCGGCACGATGAGCGAGACGCGCTACAAGGCGATCTACGACCTGATGGTGCGGGAAGGGCTGCTCAAGCCCGAGGTCGATTACCGGCAGGCGTTCACGACCCAGTTCGTGAAGGACCTGCGCGTGATGCCGTAACCCGGGGGACGGCGCGTCTTGGCCGCAGTGCCCGTGCCCGCCGACCCGGCGCCCGTCGTCGAGGTGCTGTCGGCCGACAAGGTCTACGCCGACGGCACCCGGGCGCTCCACCCGGTCGACCTGAGCATCCGGCCGGGCGAGTTCGTCACGCTGCTCGGGCCGTCGGGCTGCGGCAAGTCGACGCTCCTGAAGATGATCGCCAACCTGATCACGCCGTCCGACGGGCGGCTGCGCTGGTGGCGCCAGGGATTCGAGCGCGTCGGCGAGCCCGGACGGCAGCTGGTGATGGTGTTCCAGGACGCGACCCTCATGCCCTGGGCACGGGTGCAGAAGAACGTGCGCCTGCCGCTCGACCTCGCGGGCGCTGCCCGCGCCGACGCCGACGCGCGCGTGGCGGAGGCGCTGGCGCTGGTGCGGCTGACCGGGTTCGAGCGGCACTACCCGCGGCAGCTCTCGGGCGGCATGCAGATGCGCACCTCGATCGCGCGGGCGCTCGTCACCGACCCCAACCTGCTGCTGATGGACGAGCCCTTCGGCGCGCTCGACGAGATCACTCGCAACCGCCTCGACGCCGACCTCATCCAGCTGTGGTGGAAGAAGCACCTCACTGTCGTCTTTGTCACCCACAGCATCTACGAGGCGGTGTTCCTGTCGACGCGCGTGGTGGTGATGTCCGCCCGCCCCGGGCGGATCGTCAAGGAGGTGGCGATCGGCGAGCCGCATCCGCGCACCGACGCCTTCCGCGTCACACAGAAGTTCGCCGCGTACGCGAAGGAGCTGTCCGAGCTCCTCGCCGACGCCAGCGCCCGGGGAGCGATCGACCTGTGAAGGCGAGCCGCAGTGACCGGGTGCTGAGGTGGATGGCGCCGATTGCGGTGGGGATCGTGGTCGTCCTCGTCTGGCACGCGCTGGTGAAGGCGTTCGAGGTGCCCAAGTACATCGTCCCCTCGCCGCTGCTGGTGGTGGAAACGCTGATCACCGACTGGGAGCTGCTGTTCCGCTCGCTCCTCATCACGCTCAAGATCACGTTCGGCGCGTTCTTCATGGCGGTGCTCATCGGCACGGTGGTCGCGTTCCTGTTCGTGCAGAGCCGCTGGATCGAGGTGAGCTTCTTTCCGTACGCGGTGCTGCTGCAGGTCACGCCGATCGTCGCGATCGCGCCGCTCATCATCATCTGGGTGAGGAACCCGACCGCCGCGCTCGTCGTCTGCGCTACGATCATCGCGCTCTTTCCGATCATCGCGAACACCACGCTCGGGCTGCGCAGCGTCAACCCGGGGCTCGTCGATCTGTTTCGCATGAACCGGGCGAGCCGCTGGCAGACGCTCACGCAGCTGCGCATCCCGTCGGCCGCGCCGTACTTCTTCGGGGGCTTGCGGATCTCCTCCGGCCTGGCGCTGATCGGCGCGGTGGTGGCGGAGTTCGTCGCCGGGACCGGGGGCACCTCGGCGGGCCTCGCCTATCAGATCCTGCAGGCGGGTTTCTCGATCAACATTCCGCGCCTCTTCGCGGCGCTGTTCCTGATCACCGTGACCGGCGTGGCGCTCTTCCTGCTGATGGTGTTCCTCTCCAAGCTCGCGCTCGGGAACTGGCACGAGTCCGAGGTCGTGCAGGAGCGCTAGCGGGTGCTGATCCGCAACGCCCTCGCCATCATGACCGGCCTGCCGGGCGACCAGGCGCGCGCGCCGGGCGGCGACATCCGCATTGACGCGCAGGGCCGCATCGCCGCGATCGGCCGGCTCGCGCCCGCGGCGGCCGAGCGCGTGCTCGATGCGACCGACTGCGTGGTCTACCCGGGCTGGGTCAACACCCACCACCATCTCGCGCAGTCGGTGCTGCGGGGCGTACCCGCAGGCATCAACCTGCCGCTCGCCGGATGGCTTAGCGCGGTGGCGTACCCCTATCGCCGCCGCTTCGACGCCGAGCTCCTTGGCATCGCCGCCGAGGTCGGCATGGTCGACCTCGTGCTGTCGGGTTGCACCACCATCGCCGACCACCATTACATCTACTGGCCCGGCATGGGCTACGACCCGGCGAAGGTCCTCTTCGACCTGGCGCAGCGCCTCGGCATCCGCTTCGTCCTCTGCCGCGGCGGGGCCACCCTCCAGCGGGCGTTCGAGCTCAACGACCCGAATGCGATCAAGCCCGAGACGCTGGACACCATCGTCGGCGACCTCGAGCGCCTGGTCGGGACCTACCACGATCCCGGCCCCGAAGCGATGCGCCGGGTCGTGATGGCGCCCGCGACCCCGACCTGGTCGGTGCGTCCCGAGGAGCTGAAGCCCATGGCGCATGCGGCGCGGCGCCTGGGGATCCGGCTGCACAGCCATCTTTCCGAGACCGCCGACTACGTCGTGTACTGCCGCGAGCAGCACGGCCGCAAGCCGGTGGAGTTCGTGGCCGATCACGAGTGGGTCGGCAACGACGTCTGGTTCGCACACATGGTGCACCTCTCGGAGTCGGAGATCCGCCTGGTCGCCGAGACGGGCACCGGCACCGCGCATTGCCCGGGGTCCAATTGCCGGCTCGGTAGCGGGGTCGCGCCGGTGCCCGAGCTCGTGCGCGCCGGCGCGCCGGTGTCGATCGGGGTGGACGGCACCGCGTCCAACGAAGGCGGCGACTCGATCTCCGAGGCGCACATCTGCTGGTACGTCCACCGCGCGGTGAAGGGTGCGTCGGCGACGACGGTGGAGGACGTGATCCACTGGGGGACGCGCGGCGGCGCGCGCGTCCTCGGCCTCGACAACGTGGGCACGATCGAGGTCGGCCGCGCGGCGGACCTCGCCGTGTACGAGCTCGATCAGTTGCGCTACGCGGGCCTGCACGACCCGGCGATCGGACCGGTGGCGAGCGGGGGTCACCCGAAGCTGCGGCTCCTCACCGTCCAGGGCCGCGTGGTGGTGGAGAACGACGCGATCCCCGGCCTCGACCTGCCGCGGCTGCTCGCGCGGGCGCGCGCGGCGGTGCGGAAGTTGGCCGCCTGAAGGGCGGTGCGTCGTGAGTCATCTCGAATGAGCTCGCTCGTGATTGACGGCAGGCCGACCGAGGCCGACACGCGACACCTGCGGCGCGCTATCGCGAAGGCGGTCGAGTCGCGTGCCGCGGGCCGGCACCCGTTCGGTTCGCTGGTCGTGCTCGACGGCGAGGTGATCGCCGAAGCCGCGAGCCTCAAGAGCCGCGACACGGACGCGACCGCCCACTCGGAGATGCAAGCGGTGCGCGAAGCCTCGGGCACGCATCCCCCGTCCGTTCTCGCGCGGGCGACGCTCTACGCGAGCACCGAGCCCTGCGCGATGTGCGCCGGCGGCGCGTACTGGGCCGGCATCGGGCGCGTCGTTTATGGGCTCAGCGAGGCGCGGCTGCGCGCGCTCACCGGCGACCACCCGTCGAACCCGACGCTAGCCTTGCCTTGCCGCGAAGTGTTCGCGCGCGGTCAGCGCCGGATCGAAGTGATCGGCCCCTATCTCGAGGCCGAGGCCGAAGAGCCGCACCAGGGCTTCTGGGATTCGGTCAAACCGCCCGCCTGAGCGACGAGGTCTCGGTAACCGCCGCTCGTCCGCGCGCTCCGGAAACCCCTCGCTACTTCAACGGCATCCGCTCCGCCTGCGGCGGCAGGAAACTCGCGTTGAAGAGCGCGCCCGCCTCGGGCTTGCTCTTGAGGTTGACGGCGGAGCCGACGTGCTCGATCTGCCGCTCGAGCGTTGCTTTGTCGATGTACCCGAAGCCGGTGACCTTGGTGCGCGCGGTCTCGATTGCCGGTCGCAGGAGGTTCAGGCGCTCCATCTCGATCTTGTACTGCGTCAGCGGATCGCGGGCGTTGAGCGCCTTGATCGCCGCGTCGGGGTCGGCCAGCATCTCGCGGAACGAGCGGTTGAGCGCCCGCACCAGGGCGGCGACGGCCTTCGGGTTCTCGGCGATCAGCTTGTTCGACACCATCAGGCCGTTGCCGTACAGCCGGATCCCGGTCGCGGCGACCGTCATCTCGACGAGCTCGTCGCGCTTGATCCCGCGCGCCTCGAACTCGAGCGGCACGGTCAGGAAGCCGCCGCACGCGAACGCGTCGCCCTTGATGACCGCATTCGACCGCAGCTGCGGATCGACGGTGACCCAGGTGACGGTGGCCGGATCGATCTTCGCCGCCTTGGCGAACACCGGGAACATCTTGCGGGTGACCTCGAACGACTGGCCGGCGATGGACTTGCCCGCGAGGTCGGCGATCGACTTCGCGCCGGTCTTCTTGAACGTGTAGTAGGCGAGCGGCGCCTCGTCGTACTGCAGGTACACCATCTGGAGGCGAGTCTGCCCGGGGTTGTTGCCGGCGTACTCGATCAGCGCCGACGTGTCCCCGAGACCCGCATCGTAGGCGCCGGTGTGGATGCGCTGGATCGCCGCCGTCGAGCCGACGCCGGCGTCGACCTGTACCTCGAGGCCTTCCTGCTGGAAATAGCCCTTGGAAAGGCCGAGCCACATGAACGACGTCTGCCCCTCGAACCGCCAGTCGAGCGTGAACTTGATCTTCGTTTGCGCGTGAGCCGGACCGCCGAAGGCGGCGAGCGCCAGCAATGCGGCCATCGCGACGCGGGTGAGGGATCGGTTCATATCTGGGCGCTCCTGGTGACGTTGGTCGGTGAATAGCCGTAGCTGCGGCGGAACATCTCGTAGGTGTGCTCGGCGGCCGTGCACGTCTCGAACTGAGGCGGATGCTCGGCGTCGGTGCAGGTCGGCAGGCACTCGATCCGGGAGTCCGGCCGCGGGCTGTAGAAGAACGGGATCGAATAGCGGTCGCGGGTGGCGCTGTTGTTCCTCACCCGGTGCATGTTCGACCGATAGAGGCCGTTGGTCCAGCGCTGCATCAGGTCGCCAAGATTGATCACGAAGGTGCCCGGGACCGGCGCCGCCTGGATCCACTCGTCGGCGACGTTGCGGACCTCGAGCCCGCCGAGGTCGTCCTGCGCGAGCATCGTGATCCCGCCCCAGTCGGTGTGCGCGCCGGCCCCGAGCTGGTTGGCGAGCGCCGCCTGCGGATGCGGCGGATAGCGCAGCAGCCGCAGCGTCGTACCCGGCATGTCGTAGAACGCCACGAAGTAGTCTTCCGGCAGCTCGAGCGAGAGGGCCAGCATCGCCAGGACGCGGTCACCGAGGCTGCGCACCGCCGCCTGGTAAGCGAGCATCTGCTCGCGGAATCCCGGCACCCCCTCCGGCCACTGGTTGTGCCCGAAGCTCCGGATCCTCTTCTGCGCCCAGGGATCGTCGTCGGGGAGCTCCATCGCGATGTAGAAGCTCTCCTTGAGATCGGGCGGCGCCTTCTCGCTCGCCGCGTCCTGGCTGTCGAGGATCTGCCCGCCGATCGGCTCGTAGCCCGCCGTGGACGGCGAGTTCGTCATGTGGATCGCGAGCTTGCGCTCGAGCGGCAGGGCGAAGAAGCGCCGCGCGCACTCGAACTGGCCGTCGATCAGCGCCTGCGGCACGCGGTGGCTCGAAACGTAGAAGAACCCGGTCTCGCGGCAGGCCTTGTGGATTTCCCAGGCGACCCGCTTGCGATCGTCGGGCCGCGAGGAGAAGCTCCCGGCCAGGTCGACGACCGGAATGGTCTTGGGCGGACGGGGCGGCGTGTAGACGATCATAGGGGCGCACTCCTGGGAGCAATTTCCCGCCGGCGCGCCCGCCGACTGAACGCTTCTACCCCGCGCGTGAAATACTAGCGCCCCCCGAACCGGACGCCAAGCCCCAAGCCGCCGATGTCGTTTCTGGATTCGCGAACCAGCTCGGCGCGCCAGGGCGTCGGCAAGCCCGTGCCGCGGCGCGAAGACGAGCGCCTGGTCACCGGACGGGGCTGCTACAGCGACGACTTCAACCTGCCGGGCCAGATCTACGCAGTTCTGGTGCGCTCCCCGTACGCTCACGCACGCATCCGGGGCATCGATGTCGCCGACGCCCTCGCGAGCATCGGGGTGATCGCGGTCCTCACGGGCCGTGACGCGGCGCACGATGGGCTGAAGCCGATTCCGTACCGCCCGATCTCGCCGAATCCCCATGAGGTCCCGCTCAAGAACCGCGACGGCTCGCCCGTGTTCCTGGCGCCGTACCCGGCGCTATCGCTCGACACGACGCGGTTCGTGGGCGCGGCGGTCGCGGTGGTCGTGGCCGAGACGGTTGCCGCGGCGAAAGACGCCGCCGAGCGCGTGGTCGTGGACTATGCGGCCCTGCCTGCCGTCACCGCGACGCACGACGCGGCTGCCGCCGGCGCGCCGCGGGTCTGGAGCGAGATCGCGTCGAACGTCTGCGTCGACTGCGACGCCGGCGACGCCGCGGCGGCCGATGCGGCCTTCCGGCGCGCCGCGCACGTGGTGCGGCTCGAGACGACCATCAATCGCGTCACCGGCGTGCCCATGGAGCCGCGGGCCGCGCTCGCGGCGTACGACGAAGCGAGCGGCCGTTACACGGTCTATGCCGCGTCGGGCGGGGTGCAGCGGCACCGCAGCGAGCTCGCCGGCGTGCTCGGCGTCCCCGAGAGCGCGGTGCGGATGGTCACGCGCGATCTCGGCGGCAACTACGGCACGCGCAACAACCTGTATCCCGAGTTCGCGCTCGTCGCCTGGGCTGCCCGGCGCGTGCGCCGGCCGGTCAAGTGGACCTGCGAGCGGCAGGAGGCGTTTCTCAGCGACGAGCACGCGCGCGACCTCGCGTCGCAGGCGGAGCTGGCGCTCGACGCCGAGGGCAATTTCCTCGCGCTGCGCTGCGTCAACACGAGCAACGTCGGCGCCCACGCGGTGTCGTTCATCCCGCTCGCCAAGGGCATCGGCGTCTCGACCAGCGTGTACCGCTTCCCCGCGGCGTCGATCCGCGGCCGGGCGGTGCTCAGCAACACCTCGCCGACGACGCCGTACCGCGCGGCCGGCCGCCCCGAAGTGATGTTCATCGTCGAGCGCCTCATCGATCTCGCCGCGCGCCGCCACGGCTTCGATCGCGTCGCGCTGCGGCGCCGGAACCTGGTGCCCGCGAGCGCGATGCCGTACCGCAATCCGTTCGGTCTGGTCTACGACAGCGGCGACTACGCGGCGGCGCAGGACCGCGTCCTCGCGCTCGCCGACTGGGCCGGGTTCGAGGCGCGCCGCGCCGAGGCGCGGCGGCGCGGCCGCTACCGCGGCATCGGGCTCGGCAACTACATCGAGCTCAACACCGGAGCGCCGCGCGAGCGCGCCGAGATCCGCGTCCTGCCCGAAGGGCGCATCGACGTCGTGCTCGGGACGCTCTCGAGCGGCCAGGGCCACGAGACGAGCTTCGCCCAGCTCATCGCCGAGTGGTTCGACGTCGAGCTCGAGCAGGTCCGGCTGATCACCGGCGACACCGACCTCGCGCCGATCGGCGGCGGCTCGCATTCGGGCCGCTCGATGCGCATGGGTGCCGTGGTGATGGCGAGGGCTTCGGACGAGATCGTGGAGAAGGGCAAGCAGATCGCGGCGGGCCTGCTGGAAGCGGCGGCGGGCGACATCGAGTTCGCCCGCGGGCGGTTCACCGTGAAGGGCACCGACCGCTCGGTGGGTCTCTTCGAGGCGGCCGGAGCCGCACCGCTTGCCGGCGCGCACGACGAGACGACGCCGCTGCCCTCGTATCCCTACGGCTGCGCCGTCTGCGAGGTCGAGATCGACCCGGAGACCGGCGTGGTCGAGATCGTCCGCCACTCGTCGGTCGACGACTGCGGCCGGGCCGTGAACCCGCTCATCTTGCACGGCCAGACCCACGGCGGCATCGCCGCGGGCGTCGGCCAGGCGCTATGGGAGAACTGTCATTACGACGCCGAGACCGGCCAGCTGCTGTCGGCGAGCTTCATGGACTACGCCATGCCCCGCGCCGACCAGTTCCCTGCGTTCGCGACCGAGATCAGCGAGGTCCCGTCGACCACCCATCCGCTCGGCATGCGCGGCGGCGGGGAGGGCGGGACCACTCCCGCGCTCGCCGCGGTGGCGAACGCCATCGTGGACGCGCTCGCCCACCTCGGCGTCGAGCACATCGAGCTGCCGGCGACGCCGGAGCGCGTCTGGCGCGCGATCCGCGCCCCCCGCTAGAGGTCCTTCACGAACTGCAGCGTGTAGGCCTTCCGCCACTCGAGGTTGGCGGGCAGCGCCCCGGCGGCCTGCATTTCCTTCGTGAACTGCTCCCAGCGCGCGTCGGTCATGATGCCGATCTTGCCGCCGGCGGCGTCGCCCGAGTCGAGGATGCCGCGCCGCTTCATCTCCTGATGGGAGAACGCCATCAGGTCCGGGTCCATCTGCGGATTCGCCTGCTTGATCGCGGCGTGCGCCTTCGTCGGATCCTGCAGATAGGCCTTCCAGCCCTCGCTCGTAGCGCGCACGAACGCGCGCACGATCTCCGGCCGCTCGCGGATGGTCTTCTCGGTGACGTCGATCGTGGTGGCGTAGTTCGCCCAGCCGTAGTCGGCGAGCAGCAGGCTCTGCAGGCTCAGGCCGACCTTGCGCGCATTCCACATGTCGTTGGTGACGAAGCCCTGCTGCGAGAGCATCTTGTCGGAACCGAGCGCCGCGTAGCCGGGCTCGAAGCCGCGGATCTGCTCGTCGCTGAAGCCGAACTTGCTCTTCAGCCACGGCCAGTAGTTGGTGCGCGCGATCGCCGGCAGGCGGATCGGCTTGCCCTTCAGGTCCTGCAGCTTGTCGTGGCCCACGCCGACGTGGGTCACCAGCGTCTGCGGATCCTTCTGGAAGCTCGCGAACACGGTGACGATGGGCACGCCCTGCGCCTGGGCGTTCAGCGTCCGCATCGCGGTGCCCATGATGAAGTCGGTCTGCCCGGCCGCGAGCAGCTGGTGGATGTTGACCTGCGGGCCGCCCGGCCGGATGGTGACGTCGAGCCCGTAGCGCTCGTAGATCCCGTCCGCCTTGGCATGGAAGAGGCCCCCGTGCTCGGCCTGCGGATACCAGTTGAGGGTGTAGGTCACCGGCACGAGCTTCTTCTCCTGTGCCAATGCCGTTCCACCGATCAGCGCGCCCGCCAGCAGCGCGGCGCCCGACAACGCAATCGCGGCTCTCATGTCGATCCTCCGGGGGTGGGAAAGCGGGACGCGTGATTCTATACTCCCCCGCGCATCGAGAAGCGGGGGAGCGAGACATGGAAGCGGTCCGCGCGGCGCAGGCGCTGTTCGTGCTCTGGATTGGTGCGTTCGCGGCGCTGGTGGTGCTCAACAACCTCGTCGACTACGGCACCAACCTGCGGTTCGTCCGGCACGTGTTCAGCATGGACACGACGTTCGCCGATTCGTCGCTGCGGCGCCGGGCGATCCGGTGGTCGGCCTTCCATCACGTCGCCTACTGCGCGCTCATCGCCGCCGAGGCGGCTACGGCGGGGCTGTGCCTGTGGGGCGCGGGGGTGCTGTTCGGCGCGCTCGGCCTGCCGGCGCCGGCGTTCCACGAGGCGAAGACCGCCGCGTTCGCAGGTCTCGCGCTCGGCTTCTCGATCTGGTTCGGCGGGTTCATGACCGTGGGCGGGCAGTGGTTCGCGAGCTGGCAGTCGAAGGAGTGGAACGGCCGCGAGGCGGCGTTCATGTTCTACACGCCGATCGCGCTCGTGTTCCTGATCCTCGCGCAGCAGGTCTGATCGATCGGGCGCGAAGCCTGATACGATCCGCGGCGCCATGCCCGACGCCTTCGTCGCCGTCGACCACGTCGATCTCGCTTACGACGAGGCGAGCGGCAACGCCGTCGAGGACGTGTCGCTCTCCATGCGCGAGCACGAGTTCATCGCGATCGTGGGCCCGAGCGGCTGCGGCAAGTCGACCTTCATGAAGCTGTGCTCGGGGCTGCTGCCCCCGAGCAAGGGCACGGTCGTCGTGAACGGACGCCCGGTATCCGGGCCGCTCAAGATCGTCGGCATGGCGTTTCAGAATTCGACGCTGCTGCCGTGGCGCACCACGCTCCAGAACGTGCTGCTGCCGCTGGAGATCGTCGAGCCCTACCGGTCGTCGTTCAAGCAGAAGCGCGCGGAGTACGAGGCGCGCGCCAGCGCGCTGCTTAAGTCGGTCGGGCTCGAGGGCTTCGAGCAGAAGTTCCCGTGGGAGCTCTCCGGCGGCATGCAGCAGCGCACCTCGATCTGCCGGGCGCTCGTGCACGAGCCGAAGCTCCTGCTTCTCGACGAGCCCTTCGCCGCGCTCGACGCCTTCACCCGCGAGGAGCTGTGGTGCGTGCTGCGCGATCTGTGGGCTCTCAACCGGTTCACGGTCGCGCTGGTGACCCACGATCTGCGCGAGGCGACGTTTCTCGCCGACACGGTCTACGTCATGAGCAAGCGGCCGGGGAGGATCCTCGCCCGGCGCGAGATCGACCTGCCGCGGCCGCGCGAGCTCGAGGTGACCTACAGCGACCGGTTCGCCGAGATCGTCCTCGAGCTCCGCGAGCACATCGGCCGGATCAGGAAGGCCTGAGGCATGGCGAGCAAGCGGCCCAAGTGGGAGGCCTGGTCGCCCTGGATCGTGCTCGCGGTGATCCTGCTCGCCTGGGAGGCGATCTGCCGCGGCTTCGAGATCTCCGACTTCATCTTCCCCGCGCCGACGGCGATCGCGCAGTCGCTGATCCAGTACGCGGGTCCCATCGCCGGCCACGCCATGCAGACGTTCTGGAGCACCATGGCGGGGTTCGCGCTCGGGGTGGTGGTCGGCCTCCTGCTCGGCGTCATCGTCGGCTCGTCCCGCCTGATGTACACGGCGCTCTACCCGCTGATGGTGGGCTTCAACAGCATCCCGAAGTCGGCGTTCGTGCCGGTGCTGGTGGTGTGGTTCGGGATCGGCACGGTGCCCGCGATCCTCACCGCCTTCGTCATCTGCTTCTTCCCGATCACGGTGAACATGGCCACCGGCCTCGCCACCATCGAGCCCGAGCTCGAGGACGTGCTGCGGGCGCTGGGCGCCAACCGCATGGACGTGCTGCTGAAGGTGGGGCTGCCGCGCTCGCTGCCGTATTTCTTCGGCTCGCTCAAGGTCGCGATCACGCTCGCGTTCGTGGGCTCGGTCGTCTCCGAGACCATTGCGGCGAACGACGGCATCGGCTACCTCATGATGTCGGCCGGGTCGCAGATGCGCATGCCGCTGGTGTTCGCCGGCCTGACCGTCATCAGCGTCATGGCCATGGCCATGTACGTCGTGTTCGCCGTGCTGGAGAAGCGCATGACCGGCTGGGCGACGCGCGGCATGGACGCGCGCGCGTAGGGGAACGCCATGAGCATCAACGATCTGCGCACCTTCATCGAGGCCGCCCGCAAGGCGGGCGAGATGCACGAGATCCGCAAGCGGGTCGACCCAGTGCGCGAGCTCGGCGCGGTGCTGCGAGCGTGCGAGCGCGCCGACAAGGCGGCGTTCTTTCACGACGTCGCGGGGTTCGACGTTCCGGTCGTGGGCGGGCTGCTCAGCTCGCCGCGGCGCATCGCGCTCGCGCTCGGGTGCGACGTCCGGGAGGTCGGGGCGCGCATGGCCGCGGCCACTGAACGGCCCGTCAAGGCCGCGCCGCACGCGGGTCCTGCACCGTGCCAGGAGGTCGTCATCAAGGCGCCGGACCTCGCCCGCTGGCCCATCCCCACCCACTCGCCGCTCGACGCCGGGCCGTTCATCACCGCCGGCGTCGTCATCGCGCGCGACCCCGAGACCGGTCGCCACAACCTGTCCTACAACCGGATGCAGATCTACGGTCCGGATCGCGCCGGCATCAGCATGAACATCTGGCGCCACATCAAGGCGTTCTTCGACAAGATCGAGCCGCAGGGCACGAACCTGCCGTTCTGCGTGGCGATCGGGCCTGACCCGGTGGTGATGATGGCTGCGGCATTCCGCTACGACGGCGACGAGTACGAGATCGCGGGCGCACTGCGCGGTGCGCCGATCCCGGTGGTGCGCGCGCTGACCTGCGACGTGATGGTGCCGGCCGCGACGGAGATCGTGCTGGAAGGGGAGGTGCTCGCCGGGGTGCGTGAGATGGAGGGCCCGATGGCCGAATTCACCGGCCACTACTCGGGCGCCGACCCGAAGCACGTCGCCCGCATCACCGCGATCACGCACCGGGCGAAGCCGATCTTCCAGACCATGAACGGCGGCGGCTACGAGCACGTGAGCGTGGGGAACATGATCACCCGCGAGCCGCTGCTCGAGCGCTTCGTGCGCCACATCAGTCGCCGGGTGAAAGCGGTACACCTGCCGCCCTACGCCGCCGGCTTCACCGCGATCATCAGCCTCGCGAACCCGGAGCCGGGCGAGGCGCGCAACGTCGCGCTCGCCGCCATGGCGGGCCACGTCAACTTCAAGACGGTGATCGTGGTCGACGCGGACGTCGACATCTTCGATCCCGCCGACGTCATGTGGGCGCTCGCGACGCGCGTGCGCTGGCACGAGGACGTCGTGCCGATCCCGGGCGCGCACGGCAACGAGCTCGATCCCGCCGCCGATGCCCACGGCGTCGTGTGCAAGGCGATCATCGACGCCACGCTCCCTGCGGAGGCCGCGCAGCGCTACATCAAGGTCGCGTACCCGCCGGTGGATCTGGAAGCCTATCTGCGGCCCACGTCCGGCGGATAGGACGGCGCGGCTCTTGACAGGTCACGGTCGTTCACCTAAAACACGGGCGAGTGAGTAGAAGCGGTCAGCCGGATCGTCGACGGTGCAACGCCGGGGCGATCCGGTCGGAGATTGCTCACCGGCGACGACTGCGATCCTGACCGGGAGTATTCATGATCATCGACACCCATCTCCATCCCACGAACATCGTCGACGAGGCCTGGCGACACACCGGCGAGCCGTTCAACGGCGAGCGCATGCTGAAGCTGATGGACGGCCCCTACATGATCAACGGCAAGCCGCGCCGGATCGACATGGGGTTCATCCAGCCGCCGCCCGGGAACACCCAGTGGCGCGAGGGCAACCGCACCGGGCGCCAGGGCATCCGCGACTACATGTCGTACTGCGCGGAGCTGTGCCAGAAGTATCCCGACCGCTTCATCGGCAACTTCACCTACAACCCGCGCTTCGGCCCGGAGAACGGCGCCGCCGAGCTCGAGTTCCACGTCAAGGAGTATGGCTTCAAGATGCTGAAGCTGCACTCCAACATGCACGCGTACCGTCCGGACCGCGCGCTCGATTGGCTGCGCCCGGCGATGCGCAAGTGCGACGAGCTGGGCGTGATCGTGCTGATCCACACCGGGGACGGTCCGTACAGCATCCCGACGCAGTTCTACCCGATCATCCGGGAGTTCCCGAACGTCAAGTTCATCATCGGGCACTTCGGCGTCCAGACCGGCGGCGTGTACTGCTTCGAGGCGTTCTGGATGACGATGGACACGCCGAACGTGTGGGTCGAGTCGGGCTGGTGCCTGCAGTCCCGGATCGTCGAGTTCGCGAAGGAGCTGCCGAAGCACAAGCTCGTGTTCGGGACCGACTCGCCGCCGAACGAACCGGGCATGTGGATCCGCCATCTCGAAGTGCTGTGCACGCCGCCGCCGCAGGGCCTGAACCTCGACGAGGGCACGCTCGAGGACTACCTCGGCAACAACATCGCGAAGCTCGTCGGCATCAAGCCGACGCCGCCCCCGAAGACGGTCGAAGAGGCGAACGCGCGCCTGAAGGACAGCTACGCGGGAGCCAAGCGCTGAAGCACGGGACGCAGGACTTCCGCGCCTTTCTCGAGGGCTATCAGCCCGCGCACCCCGAGGACGTCCTCGTCGTCCGGGACGAAGTCTCGGCCGATCAGGACGTCACCGCCGTCGTGTGGCAGCTCGCGGCGGAGGGACGGCACCCCGTCGTCGTGTTCGAGCGCGTGGGCGGGCTCGGGGTCAAGGTCGTCACCAACATCTTCGGATCGCGCGCGCGGATCGCGCGCCTGCTCGGCGCGGACGTCGCGCGACTGCACGAGACCTATCAGGCCCGCTCGCACCAGCTCGTCGAGCCGCGCGTCGTGGCATCGGGCCCGGTGCTCGATTCCGTGCAGCAAGCGAACATCGATCTGGGCACGCTGCCGCTCATGCGGCACTTCGAGACCGACCGGGCGCCCTACATCACCAACGGCATCGTCGCCGCCGAGCATCCCGACACGGGCGCCGGCAACCTCAGCTACCACCGCGCGATGCTGCACTCGAAGACCGAGCTCGCGACCAGCCTGCACTCGCGCGGCCATCTGTGGCGGCTGCTGCAGCTCGCGGGCGAGCGCGGGCGCGCGCTCCCGGTCGCAATGGTGATCGGCGCGCATCCGCTCTTCATGCTGGCGGCTTCCGCGCGGGTGGGCTTCGGCGTCGACGAGCGCCACATCGCCGGAGGCCTGTTCGGTGAACCGCTGGAAGTGGTGCGCACGCCGAAGTACGGCATCGCCGTGCCGGCGGCCGCAGAGATCGTGCTCGAGGGCGTGATCGAGCCGGGCGCGCACGCCGACGAAGGGCCGTTCGGGGAGTTCACCGGCTATTCGTCGAACCGGACGACCAACAACCTGCTGCGCGTCGAGACGATCATGCGCCGGCGCGACGCGATCCTCGTCGACGTCGTCGGGGGGAATTCCGCGGAGCACCTGAACCTCGGGCGCATTCCGCGCGAGTCCGAGATGGCGGAAAAGCTGAAGGAGCGCTTTCCGAGCGTGACCGCGCTCCACTACCCGCGCTCGGGCACGCACTTTCACGCTTACGTCGCGCTGCGCCAGCGGCGCGAGGGCGAGGCGCGCCAGGTCATGCTCGGGCTGCTCGGATGGGACCCTTACCTGAAGACCGTGATCGCCGTCGACGAGGACGTCGACATCACCGACGATGCCGAAGTGCTCTGGGCGCTGGCGACGCACTTCCAGCCACACCGCGACGTCCTGATCATCGAGGGCCTGCCGGGCAACGCGCTCGATCCCTCGGCGTCCAGCGCCGGCACCACCTCGCGCATGGGCCTCGACGCGACGCGCGGCCCGGGGTTCGAGGGCATCCGGGCGCGCGTATCCGAGCGTGCACTCGCGCGGGCGGCGGAGATCCTCGCCAGGGCGGGTCGCTAGCGGGATCTGTCAAGGGGCGCGCCGCTGTGCATGGGTCAACCCCGCTGACCCTCGAACCGAGCGTGTGAACGACGTCATCGAAGGTTTCATCGCGAAGGCGCGCGCCAGGCGTAAGCGCCTCGTGCTGCCCGAAGGGCACGACGAGCGGATCGTGGCGGCGGCGCGCCGCCTGCGCGAGGAGGGTATCGCCGAGCCGATCCTGCTCGGGGATCCGGAGGCGGGCGACCGGTTGGATGCGTACGCTGCGCTCTACCTGCAGGGCCGGCCCGATGCGAGTCCGAAGGTCGCGCGGCGCCTGGTCGCGAAGCCGCTCTTTCACGCCGGCATGATGGTGAAGGCGGGCGATGCCGACGCGATGGTCGCAGGGGTCGCCAACGCCACGGCGCGGGTGATCGAGGCGGGCCTGATGACGGTGGGCCTGGCGCCCGGGATTGCGACGCCCTCGAGCTTCTTTCTCATGAGCCTTCCGCACCGCGTCCTCGTCTACGCCGACTGCGCGGTGAACGCCGATCCGACCGCGGAGCAGCTTGCCGACATCGCGCTCGCCTCGGCCGAGAGCTGCCGAGCGCTCCTGAACGAAGAGCCGCGCGTCGCCTTGCTGTCGTTCTCGACGAAGGGCAGCGCCAAGCATGCGCACGTCGACAAGGTCGCTCGCGCGCTGGCGATCGCGCGGCGGCGCGCGCCCTCGCTGGCGATCGACGGCGAGCTGCAGGCCGACGCGGCGCTGATCCCGGAGGTCGCCGCGAAGAAGCTGAAGGAGCCGGGCCCGGTCGCCGGCCGGGCGAACGTGCTCGTCTTTCCCGACCTCGATGCCGGGAACATCGCCTACAAGCTCACGCAATACCTCGCCGGTGCGCGCGCGATCGGCCCGGTGCTGCAGGGATTCGCGCGGCCGATCAGCGATCTCTCGCGCGGGGCGACCGTCGAGGACGTGATTGCGACGGCGGCGATCGTGCTGGCACAGGCCTGAACCGGGTCAGCGCTCGCCGATCGGCACATAGGCCCGCGGCGCGGGGCCGTCGTAGAGGGTGAGGGGCCGGATCAGGATGTTGTTCTCCATCTGCTCGAGCACCTGGACCGTCCAGCCCGGGACGCGGCCGACGGCGAAGATCGGCACGAACAGGTCCGCGGCGATGCCGTTCAGGAAATAGACGGCGCCGGCGTAGAAGTCCACGTTCACGTTCACGCCGTGGCGCGCGTAGGGGCTCATCGCCGCCACGAGCGCCTCGAGGATCTGGTACCACCTGGGCTCGCCCCGCTCGAGCGAGAGGGCCTTGACCCCGGCGCGCATGTGCCGCGCGCGCGGGTCCTCGGCGCGGTAGACGCGATGGCCGAAGCCCATGACCGGCTCCTTGTTGGCGCGCTTGCGCTTCACGTACTCGGCGGCGTTCGCCGCCTCGCCGATCTCCTGCGCCATGCGCATCACGTTCTCGGCCGCGCCGCCGTGCGCGGGACCCGAAAGCGCCGCGATGGCGGCGGTGACCGCGGCATGCAGGTTGGCCTCGGTGCCGGCGACGACCCGCGCGGTGAAGGACGAGGCGTTCGAGCCGTGCTCGGCATGCAGGATCATGTCGGTGTCCATCAGCCGCGCGGCGTCGACGCTCGAGGCCTTGCCCTTGAGCATGTAGAGGAAGTTCGCGGCGTGTCCGAGGGCGGGATCGGGCGCCACCGGCTCGCGTCCGTTGCGGAGATGCTCGTGCGCCGCGACGATCATCGGCACCTGCGAGGCGAGCCGGATCCCCTTGCGCAGCGTCGCCGCGGGCGAATTGTCGGCCACGTCCGGATCGAACGCGGCAAGCGCCGACACGGCCGTGCGCAGCACGTCCATCGGATGGGCATGCTTCACCGTGCGGATCACGTCGTACACCGCCGCCGGGAGCTTGCGCGCCGCCTTCAGCTCGGCGTCGAACGCTTCCAGTTGGGCGCGGCCGGGGAGCTCGCCCTTCAGGAGCAGGCAGCACGTCTCCTCGAACGTCGACCGCTCCGCGAGCTCGTGGATCGAGTAGCCGCGGTAGCGGAGCTCGCCGGCGCGCCCGTCGATGAAGCAGACGCGCGAGCGGTCGAAATAGACGCTCTTCAGCCCGCGATGGATCCCGATCTCTTCGCCTTGCTCGCCCATGGTTGCCTCCTTCAATGCGCAATGGGCTCGCCCCGCTCGAAGCGTTCGCCGGGGAAGTACTTGCCGAGGCGCTCATCGGCGGTGCGTGCGTGCGCTTCCATGCCCTCGAGCCGCGAGATGCGCGCGGTCACCGGGGCGATCTGGCGGTTCGCCTCGCGGGTCATGCGCTGCCAGGTGACCGTCTTGATGAACTTGAGAACCGACAGGCCGCCCGAGTAGCGCGCCGCGCCCTTCGTGGGCAGGATGTGGTTCGGTCCCGACGCCTTGTCGCCGAACGCGACCGTGGTCTCCTCGCCGAGGAACAGCGATCCGTAGCAGGTGAGATTTTCGAGCCACCAATCGAGGTCCCGGGCGTGGACCTCGAGATGCTCCGCGGCGTAGCGGTCCGACACCTGCGCCGCTTCCTCACGCGTAGAGCATACGACGACCTCGCCGTAATCGCGCCACGCGGCCCTGGCGGCATCGCGCGCGGTCGGCGGCAGCTTGTCGATGAGCGGCGGAACGCGGCGCATCACTTCGTCCGCCAGTCGCCTGGAGGTCGTGATTAGCCACGCCGGCGACTCGCGGCCGTGCTCGGCCTGGCCGACGAGGTCGGAGGCGACGAGCTGCGGATCGGCCGAATCGTCGGCGATGATCGCGATCTCGGTCGGCCCCGCGAGCACGTCGATGCCGACTTTGCCGAAGAGCACGCGCTTCGCCTCGGCGACGAACTTGTTGCCGGGGCCGACGACGATGTCGGCCGGCTTGCCGGTGAAGAGGCCGTAGGCGAGGGTCGCGATCGCCTGCACCCCGCCCAGCGTCAGGATGACGTCGGCGCCTGCGGCCTTCATCGCGTAGAGGATCTGCGGGTGGATGCCCTCGCCGCGGAACGGCGTCGAGGCGGCGATCACCGTCGGCACGCCGGCGGCCTTGGCGGTGGCGATCGCCATGTAAGCCGAGGCGATGTGCGCGTAGCGCCCGGCGGGGACGTAGCAGCCGGCGACGTTCACCGGGATGAGCCGCTGCCCGGCGCGCAGGCCGGGCTTGAGCTCGGTGGAGAATTCCTGCAGCGAAGCACGCTGCGCGAGCGCGAACGTCCGCACCTGCTCGGTCGCGAACTTGATGTCGCGCTTGATGTCGGCGGGAATGTCGCGCGTGCGGCGCTCGACCTCGTCGGGCGTGACGACGATCTCGCCGGACCAGCCGTCAAGCTTCGCGGCGTACTCGCGGACCGCGGCTTCGCCGCGGCGCTCGATCTCGGCGAGCATCTCGTCGACGACCTTGCGGGCGGCGCCGGTCTCCGTGTCCGGGGTCTTCGCTGCCTTCCTCAGATGCTCGATCGCCATGCCGGCACCTCGCTAGTTCGTATACAGCACCCCGGGGAGCCAGAGCACGAGCTGCGGGAAAATCATCACGAGCGCGAGCCCGAGGGCCTGCAGGAACATGAATTGGATCATCCCCTTGTAGATGTCCGAGAGTTCCCATTGCGGCGCGACGCCCTTCAGGAAGTACGCTGAAAGCGCCACCGGGGGCGACAGCCACGCCGTCTGCAGGTTCACCGCGACCAGGATCCCGAACCAGGTGAGATTAAACCCCAGCTCCTTCACCATCGGCAGCATGATCGGCAGAAAGATCAGCACGATCGGCACCCATTCGAGCGGCCAGGCGAGAAGAAAGATCACCGCCATGATGATCACCAGCAGCGCCATCGGCGGCAGGTCCAGGCCGAGCAGCGCGTGGGTCATCATGCTCGGCGTACCGAGGCGCGAGAACACCGCGCCGAAGAAATTGGACGCCGCGACCAGGAACAGGATCAGGCACGAGACCTCGAGCGTCTTGAGCACCGAGTTGTAGAGCAGCTTCCAGGTGAGGCGGCGGTACGCGATGACGAGCAGGAGCGAGCCCGCCGCGCCCACCGCCGCACCCTCGGTCGGCGTGGCGAATCCGAACAGGATGCTGCCGAGCGAGGCGAGCACCAGGACCGAGGGTGGAACCAGCCCCTGGAGGAACTCCTTGAGGACCTCCATCCGCGACTCGGCGTGCTCTGCTTCGGGCAGCGCCGGCCCGAGCGCCGGATTGAGATAGCAGCGCACGAGCGCGTAACCGGTGTAGATCGCGGCGAGCGCCAGGCCGGGAAGCAGCGCGCCGGCGAAGAGGTCGGTGACCGGCACCCCGATCACGGGTCCCATCACCACGAGCATCACGCTCGGCGGGATCAGGATGCCGAGGGTACCGCCCGCCGTGATGATGCCGGCCGAGAGGCTCACGTCGTAGTTCGAGCGATCCATCGCCCGCGCCGCCATGATTCCGAGCAGCGTCACCGATGCGCCAACGATGCCGGTCGCAGCGGCGAAGATCGTGGCGCAGAACATCACCGCGATGTAGAGCGAGCCGTGCAGCCGCGCGAGCCCGAGCTGCACCGAGCGGAACAGCCGCTCGAGCAGCCCCGCCTGCTCGAGCAGCAGGCCCATGAACACGAACAGCGGCACCGAGGCGAGCGTCTGTTCGCGCATCACCTGGAAGAACTGGAACACCATGAGGTGAAACACGGTGTCGCCGAACCCGGCGTAGCCGAAGAGGATCCCGAGGATGATCAGCGTGAACGCGATGGGGAAGCCGACGAAGATGCCCGTCAGCAGCGCGGCGATCATCCAGACGCCGATGATCTCAGGGCTCATGGCGCACCAGCTCTTCCAGCGTCTTGTGTACGACGAGCCAGCGCCCGGTGCGCAGCGCGTAGATGCACTTCAGGAGCTCGGACACGCCCTGCAGCAGCAACAGCGCCGCCGCCACCGGGATCACCGCCTTCAGCGGGTAGATGATCGGCATCCAGGAGCTGCCCACCGTGCGCTCGTCGCGCAGCCACGAGTTCCAGGCGAACTCGCCGCTCAGCCACAGGAAGATCGCGATGCCGGGAAAGAACAGGAACAGGTAACACAGCGCGTCCACCGTGGCCTGCGTCCTCACCGACCACTTCTGGTACAGGAAGTCGGTGCGGATGTGCGCGCCGCGGTAGAGCGTGTAGGCGGCGCCGAGCATGAACATCGCCCCGTAGAGCATGTAGCTCGTGTCGTACGCCCACTGCGTGGGGGTCGCCACGTAGCGGATCACCACCTCGTAGGTCATCGCGGCGATGAGCGGCAGGATCAGCCAGGCCGTGATGCGGCCCGACCACGCGCTGATCGCGTCGATGACCCGGATCGCGCGCTCGAGCCTGCCGGGGTGCGGGGCCATCGGCTGAGTCCGCAAAAAACAGGCGGCCGGTTGGCCGCCTGTGTCGGACGCTGCAGCGCCGGCGTTACTTGGCTCCGCCCTTCAGATAAGAGTCGGCCACCGACGTGTTCAGCTTCTGGATGCTCACCCAGTACGGCACGACATCCTTCGCGAACGCCGCCTGCGAGTCGAGCACCTTCTTGAAGAACGCGTTCTTCGCCGCGTTCTCTTCCATCACCTTCTTCGCCGCCGCCATGAAGGCCGGGAAGTAGTCGGGCGGCGTTTCCATCACCTGCACGCCGTGCTTCGTCTTGAGCTCGATGAGGGCGAGAGCATTGGCGCGAATGCGATAGGCCGTGGATTCCATCAGCGACGCGAGCGCTGCGCCCTCGAAGATCGCCTGCACGTCCTTCGGCAGCTTGTTCCAGAAGTTCTTGTTGATGTAGATGTCGGCGTTCACCGTGTTCTGATGCAGGCCTTGCAGGTAGTAGTACTTGAACGCGCGCTGGAAGCCGTAGGCGAGGTCCGTGACCGGGCAGCACCACTCGGCCGCGTCGAGCACGCCGCGTTCGGCCGAGGGGATGATCTCGGCGCCGGGCAGCGCGATCGCCGTCACGCCCATCTCCTTGTAGATCGCGCCGGGGATCCCGGGCGGGGTGCGGAAGCGCCGCTTCTGCAGGTCGGCCATGTTCTTGATCGGCTGCTTGAACCAGCCGAGCGCCTCGGGGCCAACCGGCTGCACTATGAAGCCCACGACGTTCACCTTGAGATGCTCGTCGAAGAGCTCGCGGTAGAGCTCCTTGCCGCCGCCTTCGAGAAACCAGGACACCCATGCCATCTGGTCCATGCCGAGGCCCGAGCCCCCCGACGGCGAACCGAAGAGCATGGCGGCGGGATGCTTGCCCGACCAGTAGTGCGTCCAGGCGAAGCCCGATTCCACCAGACCCTTGTCGACCGCATCGAGGATCTCGAACGCGCCGACCACCGCGCCGTCGGGCAGCACCTCGATCTTGAGGCGCCCGGCGGTCATGCTGTCGACGCGCTGGGAGAACTTCTGCAGCATCTTGAACTCGTCGGCGGCTGCCGGCACCGCCGTCTGCAACCGCATCTTGAACGACTGTTGCGCCGATGCGTCGCTCGGCGCGAGCGCGAGCGCCGCGACGGCGAAACCGCAAACCGCCAGAAACCGCTTCATGGGTTCTCCTCCTGGGTGAAGTGCGCGGCTAGCATACCGGAAGCCGCTGCGGACAAGGATTAGATTTACGGGTTTGCCGAACGCGGCGTTCCAGATTCCGAGAAACTGCGCAAATGCCTCCGCTGCAGGCCGACTACATCGTCGTGGGTGCCGGCTCCGCCGGCTGCGTGCTCGCGAACCGGCTGTCCGCGAACGGCCGGCATCGCGTGCTGCTGCTCGAGGCCGGACCGCGCGACCGCTCGATCTGGATCCACCTCCCGATCGGCTACGGCAAGACCATGTTCCACCCGGTCTACAACTGGGGCTTCTACACCGACCCGGAGCCGAACCTGAACGACCGCCGCGTGTACTGGCCGCGCGGGCGCGGGCTCGGCGGCTCGTCCTCGATCAACGGGCTCATCTACGTGCGCGGGCAGCCCGAGGACTACGACCGCTGGGAGGCCCTCGGCAACCCGGGCTGGGGCTGGAAGGACGTGCTGCCGTATTTCATCCGCTGCGAGGGGAACTCGCGCGGCGCGAGCGAGTTCCATGGTGCCGACGGGCCGCTCGCCTGCTCCGACATCGGCGAGAAGCACGAGCTGATGGAGGCGATCATCCGGGCGGCGAACGAGCTCGGCATCCCGGCAACCGACGACTTCAACGGCGCGCGCCAGGAGGGCGTGGGCTACTACCAGCTCTTCACCCGCAACGGCTGGCGTTCGAGCAGCGCGACCGCCTACCTCCGGCCCGCCCACGGGCGGCCGAATCTGCGGGTAGAGACCGACGCGCATGTCGTCAAGATCCTTTTCGAGGGGACGCGCGCGGTCGGCGCACGTTACCGAAAGAAAGGAAATGACGTCGAGGTCCGTGCCGTGCGCGAGGTAATCCTCAGCGCCGGCGCGCTCCAAAGCCCGCAGCTGCTTCAGCTCTCAGGCGTCGGGCCCGCCGATCTTCTCTCGTCGTTCGGCATCCCGATCGTTGCGGATCTTCCTGGCGTCGGCGAGAACGTGCAGGACCATCTGCAGCTTCGCGTGATGTACAAGTGCACGCGGCCGATCACGACCAATGACGATCTGCGGATCTGGTGGCGGAAGCTCGGCATCGGGGCGAGATGGATCCTTAACCGCAAAGGCCCTCTGGCGATCGGCATCAACCAGGGTGGTCTGTTCACCCAGGTGCTGCCCGGGTCGAAAACGCCCGACGTCCAGTTCCACTTCGCGACGCTCTCGGCGGATCTCGCCGGAGCGAAACCGCATCCGTGGCCGGGCTTCACGATGTCGGTCTGCCAGCTGCGGCCGGAGTCGCGCGGCACGGTGCGGATCCGCTCGACCGATCCGTTCGAGCCGACTGCGATCCGGCCGAACTACCTCGCGACCGAGTTGGACCGGCGTTGTGCCGTGGCGGGCGTGAAGCTGGCGCGTGCGCTCGCCGCGACCGACGCGCTACGCCCTTACGTCGCCGAGGAGTACCGCCCCGGCGTGCAGGCGCGCACCGACCAAGAACTGCTCGAATTCGCGCGCAACTACGGCGCGACGATCTTCCATCCGTGCGGGACCTGCAAGATGGGAGACGACCCGATGGCGGTCGTGGACGAGCGGCTGCGGGTGCGCGGTCTCGCCGGCCTACGTGTGGTGGATTGCTCGATCATGCCGACGCTCACCTCGGGCAACACGCACGCGCCCGCGGTGATGATCGCCGAGAAGGCCTCCGATCGGATCCTCGAGGACGCCGCCCGCGGCGGCTAGGCCGGACGCAGGCCGAGGATCCGCCGCGCCTCGGCGGGTGTGGCGGGCCGGCGGCCGAAGCGCGCGCAGTTGTCCACGATCTTCTTCGCGAGCTCCGCGTTGCTCGCCGCGAGACGGTCGGGCTCGATGCGCAGGTTGTCCTCGAGCCCGGTACGGCAATGGCCGCCCGTCTCCAGGCACCACTGGTTCACGTCCCACTGATGGCGCCCGATGCCCGCGGCGACCCAGGTGGCGCGCGGCAGGACTTCCTTGAGCTCCGCGCGCAGGAAATCGAAGATCGAGCGCCGCGCGGGCATCGCGTTCGGGATGCCGAGCACGAACTGCACGTGCGGCGGGTCCTTGAGCAGGCCCTTCTTCACCAGGGTCGCGGCGTTGTAGAGCATCGCCAGGTCGAACACCTCGACCTCGGGCTTGATGTCGTACTCGAGCATCGTCTTCGCCAGCCCTTCGATGAAGTCGGGCGGGTTCTCGTAGATCTGGTTCGGGAAATTCACCGATCCCGTGGCGAGCGAGGCCATGTCGGGCCTGAGGTAAAGCATCCCGCCGCGCTTCGACTGCTCGCGCCCGCGCCCGCCGGTGGAGAACTGGACGATCATGCCGGGGCAGTGCTTGCGGACGCCCTCCTGCACGCGGCCGTACAGCTCAGGGTCGGAGCCCGGGGACTCGTCGGGGTTGCGCACGTGGATGTGCACGAGCGCGGCTCCGGCCTCGAACGCCTCATGGGTGGATTCGACCTGTTCCGACGGTATCACCGGCACCGCGGGGTTGTCCTTTTTCTTCGGCAGCGCGCCGGTGATCGCCACGGTGATGATGACGGGCTCGGCCATGGGCAGCACCTCCGCGGCCATTATTGCAAACGGCCATGCCGTGTGCAAACATGTCCGGAAAACGGAATTTTAGATTCCGACTAATGAAAGCCCGCTCCGGTTCTCCCAAGCGCAGGCGCGCAGCGCGGATGCGGGTCGCGACCGGGCGCGCGCCCTC
>Ga0209342_10001392_pt1 | contig 27204 bp, 25 predicted proteins | sample RifCSP16_2_FD_184023 | JGI IMG/M metagenome (GOLD analysis project Ga0209342, IMG submission 184023) | Soil microbial communities from Rifle, Colorado - Rifle CSP2_sed 16_2 (SPAdes) (version 2) | ecosystem: Environmental > Terrestrial > Deep subsurface > Rock core/Sediment | place: Rifle...
AGAGTGCCAAGTATAGAAACCGGGCGCTCTATTTGCGTTACGGAACTATGATCTTTACTCTCTTACCGATCAAAGACAGAGAGTCAGAAGAAGAAGCATATTTAGTAGTATCAGTCTATGATCAAAGAATGGACCTAATATGAAACACGCAGGCGGAAGACCACTAGCCTATCAATCAGCAGAAGAATTAAGTAATGATATAGAAGCCTACTTTACTAACGAGGACCAACCAACATTAGCAGGGTTAGCATATGAATTAGGAATCAGCAGACAAACCCTCTATAACTATGATAACAAGGAGCAGTTTTTTGACATAGTAAAAAGGGCGCGTGAGAAGGTTGAATCTATATATGAGAAAAGACTTCTATACAGCACAACTCCTACCGGCGTTATATTCGCATTGAAGAATATGAGTTGGAGAGATAAGACAGAGACAGATATTACAAGCGGAGGAGAACCCATACCATTACTAGGGGGAGCCACCAATGGCGTTCAGTCGAACAACAGCAACGGAGAAACTCCTAAAGCTGACCAAGAGAATTAGAGCAGTATCAGGCGGCACTTCCGCTAGTAAGACAATCTCGATCCTAATGATCTTGATTGACTATGCTCAGACTCATCCCAACGAACTAATTTCAGTAGTATCAGAATCATATCCCCATTTGAAGAGAGGAGCGATGCGAGACTTCCTCAACATTATGGAAGATAGACAGTATTTTAGGGATAACGAATGGAATAAGACCGATTCAACCTATGAGTTCAAGAATAAATCCAAGATAGAGTTCTTCTCGGTGGACCAACCAGAGAAGGTTAAGGGAGCCAGGCGTGATGTCTTATTTATAAACGAAGCTAATAACATCACCAAAGACTCATTCGATCAGTTAGAGGTTAGAACTAAGAAGGTTGTATGGTTAGACTGGAACCCGGTCCAGGAGTTTTGGTTTTACACAGACACAGCAATCACCCGCGATCACGACTTCTTAACTCTTAACTACATGGACAATGAGGCCCTTGAACAGTCAATTGTTGACTCAATCGAAGCCAGGAAAGGTAATAAGATGTGGTGGACAGTGTATGGACTAGGACAACTAGGAGATGTGGAAGGTAGAATATACACCGATTGGCAGATCCTAGACCAGAAGCCCTCATTCCCTCACGAAGCCAAACTATATAGGTATGGATTAGACTTTGGTTACACCAATGATCCTACCGCGATTGTTGCGATCTATCAGTATAATAATGGTTATATCCTTGATGAGATGCTATATCAGCGTGGACTTAGCAATAAAGCGATCGCTGACTTTATGAATAACAAAGAGAAGGCATTAGTTATCGCAGACTCGGCCGAACCAAAGAGTATAGACGAGATCAATAGTTATGGAATCAATATCATCCCGGCGGTGAAAGGTAAGGATAGTGTAGTCAATGGTATTCAATTCATTCAGGACCAACGCATCTCAGTTACCAAGCGATCTCTCAACCTCATCAAAGAATACCGGAACTATATGTGGGAGACAGATCGCGATGGGAAGATCATCAATGTACCATCAGAACTATTCAATCACTGTATGGATGCGATAAGATACGCCCTAGCAAGTGGCAGGAGTGCCAAATGGGTAGCACCTACTGACTTTGGTGGGGTTAAACCATTCTGGGAAGAGATGCCTGGATGACTTGCGTTAAGATAATTTTATGTGCAAAAATAGGAGAATATGGAAGAAATACTAGATGCTCTTAGTCCTGAGTTGGTTTCATTACTCAATAACAAAGAAGATGGTTTCAACTATCGATCACGCCGGGAACCAGATTGGTTTGAGAATTACACCCTATATCGCGATAAGGTAAGATTCAATAGATTGACTCAAAGACAGTCAGTCAACCTCCCTATAATGAAGCAGACAATTCGTACACTCCTCAAAGATGTGGATGATATGCCTGTTATCTACTTCGAGAACCTAGATAATGATAAGCAGAAAGAGGTATTCCAGAACGAATACTGGAAGGTTACGGCACTAGATAATAGGATGGAACTCCAAGACATTGTGGATAAGAAGCAAGTATTCTTATATGGCCGGTCCTTCGATCAATGGCAAGTAGTCGATGGCAAGGTGAAGATGACTGTTCAAGACCCCCAAGATATTCTCGTCTCACGATATACAGATCCTACCGATCTACACACCTCACGCTTCCTCATTCACACTCACATCTATGTACCCATGTCAGAATTAAAACTCAACAAAGACTATGATCAAAAGGCAATCAAGGACCTCGAAGCATTCTACATGACGAATGATGGTCTAATCAAGGTTGCTAATAATGAACAGATGTCGCGAGAGAAGGATAAGAAAATGGAAGCTATGGGAGTTGTGGATGTCTCAGATCCGACCCTTGGTGAGACGATCGTAGAACTAACACTGCACTTCGTCTATGATTCAGAAAAAGATGGAGAAGAAGAGCTATATCTCAAGGTAGAAGCAGACAACCAAGTAATCCTAATGAGCAAACCCCTCGAAGAAGTAATGGGTAAGACTAAGGACCACTGGTTCAAGACGCATTTCCCCTATGTTACATGGGCCGATGATATTGAGAGACAAGACTTCTGGTCTGATGGACTCGCTGATATGGTTCGTACTCCCAACAAGATCCTTAACTCATGGTTCTCACAACTCGTTGAGAACAGAACCCTACGCAACTTTGGGATGCACTACTACGATTCAACTAAGAGCGAAGAGTTTATGCCTAGCACCTTCAATCCTCAACCCTGGGGATGGTATCCGGTCCCAGGTAAACCTTCTGAAGTATTACAAAAGATAGAGATCCCCGACTTGTCAGAGAGTATGGATGAGATGCAATTCCTCATCAATACTATGGAGAAGGCCACCGGCGCTACTGCAACTCAACAGGGCGCACAAACTGAAAGACAAGTTACTCTAGGTGAAGTACAGCTAGCGCTCGGTGAGGCAAAGGAAAGAATCAAGGGAATGAGTAAGTTCTACACCCAAGCCTGGAAAGACAGAGGAGAATTATTCTTGAAACTTGTAGAAGCGAATGGTCCTAAACTTGATGCCGTTAAAGTCTATAAGAAGGGTAGAAACACCGAAGACATCTTTGAGAGGGAGATTCAATATAGCGACTGGATGAGTGAAGCGGGTTATCAAACAAGGATTTGGAGCCAGGATGAGAAAGACAGCCAAGACTCTGACATCTTGCAAAAGTTAAACGCAACTGTTACCCTCATACCAGGCAATACTAAGCTCATGGATGTATATCAGAGAAAACTACTAGAATACTCCGGAGCCTTAACTCCCGAAGAGATTAACGCAGTCATGGAGTTAGAAGCAACTAAGAGAGAAGAATTATTAACCAATCAAGGAGGTATGCAGAACGGCCCTATGCCAAACCCTGTTCAGCCCCAAGGTCAACCAGGACCTCAAGGTCCAAGACAGATGACAGCGCCTAATGCTATGTCAAGATGATAGATCAAATACTAGAACGATTTAACCTCAAGTACGACCAATTACTAGAAGAAGAGAAAGAGACTCTCAGACAATGGGAAGACTCACTCACTCAGAACCAACTCAACATTCCCAAGGTTAGAGAATATGTAGCTTCGATGCGTGATGCAGTAGAGAAGAAGATCGTTACTACCTCAAACAACTCAAAACAAGACATCTTTCTCAAAGCTAGACTCAATAACTATATGTTACTCGAATCCCTTCTGACATCCCCGGAGAGAGCAAGACAAGCTATAGAGAATCAACTAGGAGCTATTAAAACAAAAAACAAATAATTATTAACCTAACCCTTTTAGGAGGACCGGTATGCCAAAGAAAAAAATGGAGGAGAACCATGTCAAACCAACTAAAGAAGAACTTGAAGCTAACGCTCAACAAGCTCTCAAAGAACTTGAAGGAAAAGAAGCAGAGTTTGAGGATAGCCCTAACGCTCCTGTTAATGAGGAGGGAGAGGAAGAAGATCGAGAAGACAGTGAGGAAGATGAGTCTAATCCAGATAAAGAACTCGATGTACCTGCTAAAGATGATCGAGATGACTCTGATCAAGAGAGAGAAACTGTTAAAAAGAAAGCCCTCGATGAAGAAACCCTCAAGAAAAAGTTAAACGCTTCCACTCGCGAAGCTCAGATCCTCTATCAACGAAACAAGCAGGTCCAGGATGCTATAGCAGAAGCTTCAGCACTCCCTGCTCCTACTGATGATGAGATGAGGAAAGAGTTCCCTGATTTTGACGATCTTGATGACTTTAGTAAGAGGATGGCTAGGGATAACTTCACCAACACTCGCAGACTGGATGCAGTTACTAAGGTAAGTGAGAAGTTCAAAGATCTAGAGTTGTGGCAAGGTGAGATCGACAAGTATGCCGATAACCCCGAGATCCTAATCAACAATCCAGAACTAGAAGGTAGACTCGATGAGTTCAAACTCTTCGCAACCAAGCCAACTAGAAGGGGGGTGGATCCTGATGATCTAGTCAAAGCTTTTCTATATGATGTAGAGAAAGATGGACTCGATCGCGGTACTTCCAAGGGAAGGATGTTTCCTGAAGGATCAGCGGGAGTCAAGAGAGACAAACCAAAAAGTGACAAACTATCGGCAGAACAGGCAGGACAACTTCGTAAGAGTAACTACAACGAATATGTTAGGTTACTAAAGGCCCACAAGATAGATCCTACAATCTTAGAATAGAGTGCTTGACTTAGGATAGAACTGTTATATATAGTTAGAACTAAGCTTCCTAACCCCATTCGGGAATGGTAAAGTAATTATTAAGTTACCGAAAGGGGACCATATGGCAGCTTACGCCACAAAAGTCGCTGAAGGATTTTCACAGAAACTTCTGTTGGAAATGTACGAGCGCAGTCTCACCGATGTAATTGTTAACCGCGATTACGAAGGTGCTATTAACGATGTCGGTTCAAAGTTGAATATACTCAACTTCGACCGCATTTCAGAGAAAACCTACTCAGGTGCAAACCTCACAGTAGATGACATCACTGAGAATAACACTCAGCTGATCATTGATCAGTACAAGTCATTCTATTGGAGAGAGAAAACCCTCAGTAAATGGCTTTCATATATTAAGAGTCCAAATTCCACAGTCATGGCCCAAAAAGCCGATGAACGCAATAAGAACATGGATGAATATGTCCTTGGTCTTTATGGTGATGTGTGGGCCGGAAACAGAGTCGGAACCGACTATACTACCGGTACTGTAGCAGTTGCCGCCACCACAGGTGTAGTAACTGGATCGGGTACTACCTTCACCGAAGCGATGGAAGGACTTGGATTCAAAGCTGATGGTCACGACACCTGGTATAGAATTAAAACCTATACGAGTGCAACATCCATCACGATTGAAGATGACAAAGACGATATTGATTCCGCCTACACAGGTGGAGCAATCTCCGGATCGTCAACCTATACAATCGGAGCTTCAACTGCTATTGAGATCACCACTTCAAATCTTTTGAATAAAGTGGCTCTTCTTAAACAGAAGCTTGATCTCGCTGAGAGCTACGGACTATCCGCAGTTCCAGACAGTGATCGTTGGTTGATCGTTCCTCCCGAATTTGAGACCACATTGGTCCAATCTTCAGGAGTCGCTCTTCATGTACCAGAAGCCTATCAAGAACTTGTGAAGAAAGGATTTATCACAATGCTTCAAGGGTTCAAGGTATTCAAGAGTAACCGCCTAACCGGTGACAACACCGATGGCTATCACATTCTTGCAGGTCACCCCAACTGGTGTACCTTCGCAGAGAAGCTCTTGGAAGTAGGTATCGAAGATCTCACAGCGAACTTCGGTAAAGCTTACAAAGACCTCTTTGTTTATGGAGCTAAAGTAGCTGACTCTCGCCGACACTTCGCCGCCGAGTTGTTTGCAACCTTTGCTTAAAAATTAGTAGCAATTGAAACCTCCTGTCTCCTTCTTCGGATCGAGACAGGAGGATAACGGAAGAATAAACATATGGCAACATTTGAGTTAAAATCACAACTTTCACAATCAATACAAAACAAGATTGATCGTATATTAGCGATTGACTCAGGTAAAAGGACCACAGCAGAAGCTTCCTTCTTAACTGCTATTGCACCATATCAATATAATCGTGTACTTCGTTATTACACAACCCACATCTCAACCGCCCAAGAACCCAACTCCCCAACCCTATCCTCAGATCCTATTCTAGAAGCCGAAGGTTACTACCTTCCTTCCGGATATGAAGGATTCAAACAGGGATCAGTCTTCTATCTATTAGATGACGATGGAATGAATGTTTATGTTAATACCGGTGATGCCGACACAGCAGTCTGGTCACTAATCAATGGATCAGCAGTCTCGTCATCCGCTTCACTCTCAGTTAGTGCTACACCTTCCTTATCTGCGAGTCTTTCTCCATCATTATCCGAAAGTCGATCACCCTCAGTATCAGCGAGTCTATCTGCAAGTGTTTCTCCAAGTCTCTCTTCCTCACTCAGTCCATCTCCATCCGCTTCTCCGAGCTTATCAGCTTCACTCTCACCCTCTTACTCAGGGAGTGCTTCTCCGAGTCTTTCGGCTTCGCTATCTCCTTCCTTGTCTCCGAGTGTCTCAGCTTCGCTCTCAGAATCTCCATCCTCATCAGCTTCGCTCTCAGCTTCGCTCTCAGCTTCGCTCTCAGCTTCGCTCTCTCCATCCCCCTCTTCTTCTATCAGCAAGTCTCCGAGCTTATCAGCTTCTCCGAGTTCCTCTGCGAGTCTATCTGCAAGCTTATCAGCGAGTCTATCTCCCTCTCCGAGCGCAAGTCCTTCACTCTCAGCTTCAGTTAGTCCGAGTGTCTCGGCCTCTCTTTCAGCCTCTCTTTCAGATAGTGTCTCAGCTTCACTCAGCTCTTCTCCAAGTTCTTCAGCTTCTAGAAGTCCGAGTTCTACTCCCTCAGCATCACCTAGCTTCCCTGAAGTTTAATTATTAAGGAGATAATATGAGATACCCAAAAGAAAACCTAGTCATCGAACCAGTGGCAACTGCTCTCGCAAGAACAGTTAAGGCCCTATCATCTTCTACCCTCATTACCCTTAACTCCGAAACTCGCTTAGTTAGAGTTTATGCTATTGCCAAAGATGTATATCTCCATTGGGCTACTTCAGACGAAGACTATGCTAAATCAAGTAACTTCGATGAAGTGATTATTGCCGGACAAGCTATAAACCTTCAAGTTCCATACCAAACTGACGGAGCTAAGTTCTCCCGAATCCAGGTAGTAGGCCGAGAATCAGGCGCTACAGTTATTGTCATCGAAAAGTAGTTGACTATCATCTAAGATATTGTTAGTATGGGTATATGCCACTGTTATCAGTTGTGATACCCTCAAGAAACGAACAATACTTAAATCAGACAATTAAAGACATTCTCCAGAAATCAAAAGGTAAAATAGAGGTCATTTCTGTATTGGAGGGATATTGGCCGGAGATCATAGAAGACAAGAGAGTTCACTACATTCACTTCTCAGAACCTAGAGGGATGAGGGGAGCAATCAACGCGGGTGTAGCCTTGGCAAGTGGCGAATACATAATGAAAACCGATGCTCATTGTATGTTTAATGATGGATTCGACACTAAGATCCTTGAGAATATAGAGAAGAACTGGATTGTAATTCCTAGAAGATACGCCCTGGATGTTAGTACTTGGGAGATAGAGAAGAGAACAGATAACAAGTACCCGATTGATGAGATGGTCCTTAACGAGAACCTACAGGGAATCCCCACCGAAAGAAGATTCACCGAGACGATAACAGATCTGGAAACATTCCAGGGATCGTGTTGGGTTATGAACAAAGACTACTTTCACAAGCTAAAACTATTGGATGACAAGACCTACGGATCATTCTGGCAAGAAGCTCAAGAGATATGTGGTAAGTGTAGGAAGGATGGTGGTAGGGTGGTTTGTAACATATCTACCTGGTACGCTCACTGGCACAAGACAGAAGGAAGAGGTTACTCATTAAGTGATGACAAACAAATAACAAGACAGGCTATAAGAGAGTTATATGAAAGTAATTAGAGTACCAGACTATGGTAGAAATGATCTAGCGGTCAAGTTTAAGGATCTCGGATTCACTAGGGGAGTGGAGATCGGTACTGAGAAGGGTAAGTTTGCAGAGGTTCTTCTAAGATCTAACCCATCACTGAAACTATATTGTATAGATCCATATAAGTATTATGATGACAACGAAGGATATAAGATTGGCACTACTCAAGATAACCACGAAGACAACTACAGAGAAGCGATGGATAGATTGAAGGGATTTAAGTACGAGATAATAAAAACAACTTCCGAGAAAGCATCGTGGGGATTCGCCGACAACTCGATCGACTTCGTATATATAGACGGCAATCATCGCCTTGATCATGTAGTAATAGATCTAACCCTCTGGACAAGGAAGGTCAAGCCTGGTGGAATCATCTCTGGCCATGACTATATCAAAACCAAGAGTCAATCATTCACCCATATCCCATACGCTCTAGAAGCATACTTTCAGTCTTACAGGTTGGAGCAACCGCTATTTATCCTTGACAAAAAATCAGACTATAAGTCAGACGATCTTAATAAAAAAATGGATCGCATAAGATCCTGGTACTTTATAAAGGAGTAACATGATAGAAAATAGAATAGACCTAGCCAAACACTTTGCAGGGTTAGGATTCAAGGTAGGTGCTGAGATAGGAGTAGCAGACGGAAGGTACTCAGAGATCCTATGCCAGACTATCCCGGGATTACGCCTATATGGAATAGATCCTTGGAAAGAGTACGCCGGGAATTGGAGAAGCAACGAATATCAAGATAAAGCATATGAAAAAGCAGATAAGAGACTAGAAAAATATGGTGTTGACTTATTAGTCCAGACAAGTCTAGAAGCTAGTGTAGATTTTGAAGATGGATGTCTAGACTTCGTGTTTATTGACGGAGATCACACCTTCGATTCGGTGATGTTAGACATTCTTCTATGGTCCCCAAAGGTTAGGAATGGAGGGATTGTCTCTCTTCACGATTATTATAAACACCATGCCGGTGGAGTGATACCGGCTGTAGATATTTACACAAAAATACACAATATAGATCTCAATATAATACCTAGGTATGAAGATGGTCATCCAGACGACAAAGCTCCGTGCGCATGGTGGGTAAAGAAATGAAAAACATACCATTAGTAATAGGTGGTTTTACCACCATAGATAACAAAGATCTAGATAGAGTGTCAACTCATAGGTGGTCTATCAATAAAACTCTTGGGTATGTCATAAATACTGATAGGGGAGAAAGATTTTACCTTCATAGGTTCATTATGGATAATCCCAAGGGAATGGTTGTCGATCATATTAACCATGACAAGCTAGATAATCGCAGATCAAATCTAAGGATTTGTACCATAAGGGAGAATGTTCTTAACGCTAAAACAAGCAAAAATAGTACAACTGGCAAATCTGGTGTTAGTTATAGAAAAGACAGGAATAAATATAGGGCGTATATTGGAGTTAATAGGAAACAAATATCCCTTGGTAATTTTATTAGTGTAGAAGAAGCAAACATGGCTAGAAAAATAGCAGAAATAAAATACTTCGGAGAATATGCACCATGAAAGAAGATCAAACAGCCAAGTGGTTTATTATTATGATATTCGTCATGGGATGGATATTACTTTATAGGTACTTATAATGTGGCTATCAAAAGAACCTCTAGACATATCGGTTATTTACTACACTTGCAACCATTTAGAAACGGAAGCTCCGGAATTTGTCAAAAACACTAAAGAACAGTTACTAAAAGCGATCGGGGACCATCCACTTATCTCAGTTAGTCACAAACCAATAGATTTCGGTCAAAATGTATGCATTGGAGATATAGGAAGGTCACATTTCAACATATACCACCAGATCTTAGAGGGCTGTAAGGTCGCTAAAAGCGAGTTTGTGGCCATGGCCGAAGATGACATCTTCTATTCCCTGGAACATTTCAATACTTTCGTGCCAAAACTCACCGACTTCGCCTATGATATGGAAAAGCTGAGTCTATTCACATGGACCAAACCCCCAATGTACTCATTTCGCACCAATAGACGAGTTATCAACCAACTGATCGCTCGAAGAACCACCTTAATCGAAGCTTTGGAAGAGAGGTTCAAGCGCCGAGAAGAATTACATAAAGTTGGATGGACAGACGAAAGGATCTCTTCTATCTGGGGAGATATTGGCAGATATGAAAAGATGCTAGGGGTTACAGTCAGGGAAGTGGAAGAGTTCTTCTCTGCTACTCCTTCAATAGTCTTCACTCACCCTAAGGCTTATGGCTATGAAATGAATCATGGGAAGCACAAGCGCTTAGGTGATATTAAAATGTACGACATACCAATTTGGGGAAAAGCATCTGATATGCTAAAACTATATTATGAATAACGATCTACATGGTAGCCACCTCCCCATACTCGTAAAAGCAATCGAAAGAGTGCCTACTAAACCGGTCCTAGAGCTTGGAATGGGATGGAACAGTACCCCCATACTACATTGGTTATGTAAAGACCAAGGGCGTTATCTAATGAGTGTCGATACCGATCCTAAGTGGATTACCAATTTTGAAGACTACCGAAGTGAAACTCACGACATTTTCCTACATACGCGAGAAGAATCAATCAATACAGGGATGGATAAACTAAGGTGGGGTGTAGTCTTAATTGATGGAAGACCTGCCCGACATAGACACAAGTTTGCTATCAAGTTCAAATATAGCGCTGACATCGTGATAATTCACGATTCAGAGCCTGAGATCAACAAGTTCTACCGATACGATCGAATCTGGGACCATTATCGCTATCGTTACGACTACAAGAAATTCAAACCATACACAACAGTATTATCAAACAAAATTGATGTAGAGGAGTATTATGAAAAACTTAGGTAAACCAGAGTCAAGTAGTGATGTAGTCAACAAAGAACCCAAAGTTCTCCTCATAGGTTACGGATGGGTTGGTCAATACATGGGTAAATACTTCAAGAACGCTCATTATGTCGGTAGTGATGGGATTGTCAGGAAACAGGATGGTGAAACAATAGTCCTTAACACTAATTTGATAGGATTAGAACACCTTCCCCACTATGATTTAGCGATTATCGGAGTTCCTACCCCAATGAACCCCGAAACTGGTCAGTGTGATGTCTCAATTGTGGAAAAGTCGGTTGAAAAGTACCGAAAAAATGTGGATTACTTCCTAATTAAAAGCACTGTAGAGATCGGGACCACCGATAGACTAGCCAATTACTATCAAGTTAAGATCGCGATGAGTCCGGAATATGTCGGAGAGACACTCGGACACCCATTACTCGAACCCCGAAGAGATGCTTTCCAGATTATAGGTGGAGATGAAGAGACTTGTAACGCGATTGCCGGCTTCTTTTCCTTAGTTCTTCACGCTAACGCTCCAATTCACCTTTGTACTGCTATGGAAGCGGAAATCATTAAGTATTGTGAGAACCTGTGGATAATGCAGAGGGTTGATTACTGGAATGATGTATATGATATAGCAAATACCTTCAAATCCTCGTTTAACCGCATCAGGGAGGGTTTAGTGTTAGATCCAAGGCTAGGTCGTACCCATTCATTTGTATATCCCAACAATCGTGGATGGTCCGGGAAATGTTTACCAAAAGATATGAACGCCCTTGCATATCGGATGAGACAGATGAGAAAGGCTCTCCCAATCGTGGAACATCAAATAGAGAAGAACGCTAACAAGTGGCGTAAAGGTTACGATAACAAAGAACAGCTAATACCAAAGAATCCGATCTGGCAGAAGTTTATAATTAGGACAGGCTTTGAAGGTATAGGATTTAGTGGGAATAGGGGGTTGGACAAATGACAGATGTATCGGTACTAATCACCGCAAGGAACGAAGAGTTTCTCAGAAAGACAGTAGAAGATGTATTGAATAAAAGAAGGGCAGATACAGAGATAATTGTGATCCTGGATGGAGCATGGTCAAAACCAGAATTAGTTGACAATAAAGATGTCATTATTGTTTACCATAAAGAGTCAGTAGGACAAAGACAAGCAATAAACGAAGCTTCTAGACTCGCTAGAGGTAAGTACATAATGAAGCTCGATGCTCACTGTATCGTTGACGAAGGATTTGATGTTAAGTTAATGGCAGACTGTAAGCCAGATTATACTGTTGTACCAATGCAATATAACCTTCATGTATTCAACTGGAAGTGCAAGAAGTGTGGTAATGAATGGTATCAGGGACCAACTCCCAAAGAATGTCAGAAGCCGGGAGAAGGAAAGGGAAAGTCAGGATGTGATAGTACAGAGTTTGAGAGAATCATTATCTGGGAACCTCGATGGTCCAGGAAGACAATCGGTTGGAGGTTTGACTCGACTCTTCACTTTAATTATTGGGGAGAACTTAAGAATAGACCAGAGAATACCGGTCAGATCATAGATACGATGAGTTGTATTGGAGCCTGTTGGTTCCTAGAAAAGAAACGATACGAAGAGTTGGGTGGGATGGATGAGGAACATGGATCATGGGGACAGATGGGAACCGAGTTAGCTTGCAAGAGTTGGCTATCTGGTGGGAAGATGGTGTGTAGTAAAAACACCTGGTATGCACATATGTTTAGAACTCAGGGTGGAGACTTCTCATTCCCTTATCCGCAATCTAATAAGCAGGTTGATCACGCCAAACAGTATTCTCAAGACCTATGGTTAAATAATAAGTGGCCGGGAGCTAAAAAGCCATTAAGTTGGATGATAGAAAAGTTCTGGCCCATTCCCGGATGGACAGAGAAAGATCTTAATAAACTAGGAGGACAAATGAATAAATCAGATAAAGGGATTATCTTCTATACAGATAACCAATTAAAATTAAGTATCGCTCACCGCGTACAAAGTCAATTGAAGAGCATAGGACTACCCATAGTGTCATCATCCCTAAAACCCATGTCATTTGGGGACAAAAATGTTGTAAGTGGGGACAAACGAGGGTATTTCACTATGTTCAAGCAGATTCTATCGGCTCTAGAAGCCCTTGAGACTAAGTATGTGTTCTTTTGTGAACATGATGTGGTATATCATCCATCTCACTTCGACTTCACTCCTCCCAAGGATGATGTCTGGTACTACAATGTGAATATGGTCAAGGTAAACTCCGAGACCGGTAACACTGTTAAGACCAATGATTGTAAGCAAGTCTCTGGTATTTGTGTCAATAGAGAACTAGCAGTCAAACACTATAAAAAGAGAGTAGAGATGGTTAAAGAAAGAATCAAGGCTCATGGAGATCACGATTTCAATAAGTGGGTTCGCAGTATGGGATTCGAACCTGGAACTCACCTAAGGCCAGAGAGAGTTGATGACAATACTTGCGAGAGTTATTCTTCTAAATATCCTAATCTCGATATTCGTCATGGTGGAAATCTCACCGCGACAAGATGGAGTCCGGACCAATTCGTCAACAAGAAGTTTACAGAGGGTTGGACCGAGGGAAACATTTATGAGATACCCGGTTGGGAAAAAAGCGACTTTGATTTCCTAAAGTTAAGTTAGTAACCAGGTTGCCATAAGATAGTTTTATTCTCTATGCTTAAGAGGGATCTATAACTATGAAAATTATAATTTACCAACTCATTAAATTAAATAAGGAGAAAATATGGCAGATGCAAAAATAACCGCTCTCACAGAAAACACTACTCCCATAGGTACAGACCTCCTGGCAATAGTGGATGACCCAGCAGGAACACCTGTAACGCAGAAAGTGACATTGGCTAATATAGACACCCTGCTATCGGCTACAACTAAAACCCTCACCAATAAAACTTTAACATCTCCTAAAATAAATGAAGATGTAGCTCTGACAGCGACAGCTACTCAATTAAATGCCGTCGGTTCTGGGGGAGTAACTACCCGCCTTTTGTCTAAAGTAATTGCCATTACCAGAGATGCCGCTGGTGTTGCTGGTGATGTTTCTTATACAGGAGTGGGATTTCAACCAACCAGTATGCAGGTAATAATGAATGTAACTGCTACAACATATATGAGCATTATGTTGGCAGATAGTGCTAGAACGGTTAAGGGGTATTATGTTTCAGCAAATAATGTTTATAGAACATTGGCAGGATACATAGTGGCTTATTCTGACGCCTCTACCTGGGACCAATTAGGAGTGTTAAAGTCTTATGACTCAGACGGCTTCACAATTACCTGGAGTAAAACAGGAACTCCAACAGCAGGAACTTTAACCTGTAATGTTATTTGTTACAGATAACTCTAATAGATGAAATATAACTATGTATGACCAACTTTATACTACAAGAAAACAATAGTTCTTTACTACAAGAGAGTAATGATGAATTATTATTAAATGGTTTTTCATACGAATGGACAGTATCCGCCCAGATAAAATCAGACAACACCAAAGTATCAGGAGCCTCTGACTTAACCAACTTCCCTGTACTGATTAAAGATGGGAATATACCCGCCTCAGTTTACTCTGCGATGCTCTCAACTGGAGCAGATTTGAGAATAACTACAGATAGTGCTGGAACAACTGAGATACCTTTTGAGATTGTTTCAATTACTCCTGCTAGTAGTCTTGCTGAAGTATGGGCTAAGGTTCCTACTTTGGCTACAGCTACCGACACTTCACTCTATCTGTGGGCAGGAAACGCTAGTGCAACTGCCTATGCAGATACGGATACTTATGGGGCGCAGGCAGTCTGGTCAGATTATAAAGCAGTTTATCACCTACACTCAGACTCACACGATAGCACCGCTAGTAATCACGATGGGACAGATACCTCTATTACCTATAGTGCTGGAAATGGGAAGGTTGGACAAGGTGCTGGGTTTAATGGTTCTTCTTCTAAGATTGTAATTACTAATCACGCAGACTTTAGACCTGTAACAAATTACAGCTTACAAGCCTGGACAAACATTAACGCTACTGGAACTAGAACTATATTTACAAGTTTTTGGTATGAAGTAGGACCAGAAAACCAAGGGATTGTTTTTGATGACCGCGCTACTGGACAAGCAGTAAACTTATCCCATTGGGCGGAAGGAGGAGTACATGTTGCGGGGACTACTGATATTCAAGATGATGCTTGGCATTTCGTAGCAGGAACTTATGATGGTACAACTGGTAAAGTCTTCCATTCTGGAGTACAGGAAAATAGTGCCGCTAAAATAGCTCCTACCTACAACGCCTCCAATACAGTTCGTATTGGTTGTTTAAGTTACACAGGACCGACTAATGCCAATTTTATGTCGGGGATGATTGATGAGTTTAGGTTTAGGTTGTCTGTATTAACTACTGATTGGTTAGTAACTGAATATAACAACCAGAATAGTCCTAGTACATTTTGGAGTACCGTAGGATCTCCATCGCCTTCCGTTTCAGTATCTCTCTCTCCCTCTCTCTCACCTTCTCCTAGCTCTTCAGCTAGTTTATCTCTCTCTCTTTCCCCATCTCTATCTCCTAGTCCTAGTTCCTCGTCTTCTCTATCACCTTCAGTATCAGTTTCCCTATCCCCTTCAATTTCCGAATCCCGGTCAGTATCGCTATCTCCATCTCCTAGCAGTTCACCTTCTGTCTCGGAATCAAGATCTCCCTCCAGATCACCTTCCGTTTCTGAGAGTATTTCCGAATCACTATCCCCCTCACCAAGTTCTAGTGCTAGTTTATCTGAGTCAAGATCTATCTCAGCTACCGGATCTGAATCTTCCTCCCCTTCCGTTTCTGTATCTCTCTCGCCCTCACTCTCACCATCTCCTAGCTCTTCGGAATCAAATTCTCCGTCAGTATCTGAGTCAAGATCTCCATCTCTCTCTCCATCGCCATCTTCGTCAATTTCATTATCAATTTCATTAAGTCCTTCTGTAAGTGGATCCATATCCCTATCTCCCTCTCCATCCTCTTCAGCTTCTCTCTCCCCCTCAGTTTCACCTTCTGTCTCCGCTTCTCTCTCCCCCTCAGTTTCACCCTCACTCTCTATATCCCTATCACCATCCCCATCTGAATCCAGATCTCCATCGGTCTCTGAATCCCGATCAATCTCTCTAAGTCCTTCACCTTCTTCTTCAGAGTCGCTTTCTCCCTCTGTTAGTGAGTCCCTATCTGAGTCTAGGTCTCCCTCCGTATCAGAATCTCGATCTGAGTCAGTTTCAGAGAGTGTTTCTGAATCCAGATCACCTTCTTTGTCCGAATCTCGATCCCCATCTGTCTCGGAATCACTCTCGCCTTCACTTTCTCCTTCAGTTTCCGAATCGCGATCACCCTCACTCTCTATCTCTCTATCACCTTCTCTCTCAGAATCCAGGTCAATCTCATTATCGCCAAGTTCTTCTATCTCAGCCTCGCCCTCACCGGCGGAATGGGAAAATAAGTATGAAGCACAGGGAACTTCTTGGAGTGATAAGTTCTCACAGAAGGGAACTACATGGTCTGATAAATACTCTGATCAAGAGACAACCTGGAGTGATAAATATAAAGATTGGAGTTAAGATAGAATTATCTGATATAAAGGAACTATATGTCATTATTTGAAATCTCTTCATTCACCGGACTATCTGATTATCACGATAAGGGAATCCGGGGAGCTTTCAAGTTTGGGACTAACCTAGATGTTAGGAAGATCAACGATACCCTCAGTGCCGGGAAAGCCTTAGTTGATGAGGGGATAGGTCAAAGTTCTTCGAGCGCTAGTATCTCTCCCTCATCAAGTACAAGTAGCACCCCATCCCCATCACCTTCTTTATCTTCAAGTCCTACGCCAAGTCCATCTGCTAGTCCAAGTCCATCTGCCTCTGGATCAAGGTCTCCTAGTGTAACTCCTAGTAATTCTCCATCACCAAGCCCTTCGCCTTCGGCCGGTTCTACAACTGTTTATGATGATCTAGTATTATGGTTTGTTAAATCAACCGATGGCTATACCTATCAGTTTGGAAATACCGGATCAATTTATCGCAGAGATGCAGATGGGTTTGTAAGTAAAGTTTATGATGACCCAGGCGGAAAGATCACCGGAGCTGAGGAGTGGTACAGTGATACTAATCAAACATTCTTATATTGGGTTACAGGGACCTCACTTCACCGAAAAGAGTTACCAGGTAGATCAGACTGGAACGATGTTGACGAAGGAGATGCTTGGCCTAAAATTAACCTAAACTATGCAGATTGGCATACTATGAAGCAGGCCGGAGGCGCTCTAATGATCGCTAATAGATCATGGCTCGCTATGGTGGGGTATGATCAGTCATTCACTAACGAAGCTCTAAACCTAATCCCAGGAAACCATGCTAAGACTTTAGTTGAAAGAGATGGTCGCACAATCATAGGGACTTCAAGATCCTCAGATCCTAATAAGAGTGTTAACGCTTCTATCGACTCAGAAATCCCACTTTCCCAAGTCGGAGATGAGGGAGAGATCTTCTACGCCAATATGTCAGATTCAGTTCCGGTTAGAAAGTTCCCAGGAGGTGGGAAATGTAATCCCGGCGGAGTTTGTAACCTGATTGACCAGGTAAACTTCTTTGAATGGGAACAGACAGCCTTAAGTTGGATTGACAAGCAATCGGTAGGAAACATGGCTCTTTGGGGTGTATTTAACGCTACATCTGGTTTTAACGGAGTCTATAGTTATGGTCGTACCAACAAGAACTATCCATTCACTCTAAACCTAGACTACAATCTAGAGGTTGATGAGATCGGAGCAGTTGCTTCAGTTGATGGTACAGTCTTGGTAAGTTATCGAGATGGATCAGACTTTGGAGTTAAGGCTAGTAGTTCTACAACCAAGGCAGTCGCAACCTATGAGGGTCTAGAACTCAAAGCAAAGTCTGACAAGATGACCTCAGATATAACAGAATGGAAGTTCGCCGAGATCTATTGTGAACCATTACCTGACGGATCTTCAATCGCGTTCCAATACAAACTAGATAAGAATGGTGGTTGGAAAACAGCCTACATGGAGAGTGGCTCTGCAACATTCCAAGCAAGAGACGAAACCAAAGCTATATTCAATATCGCAGAGAAGGGAGATATATTCGAGCCGAGGATCGTCATTACCCCCACAGGTAACACAAGCCCCGAAATTCATCGGCTCAGATTATATTTTTCATAATGACAAAACATAAAATATCAGAAGAAACCAAGAAAAAAATGAGTGAGTCCCACAAAAAGATTGGAGCTCCTTGGATGATTGGTAGAAAAATGTCAAAAGAAACAAGGATAAAAATAGGAAAAGCACAAAAGGGAAATAAAAACTATTTTTTTGGAAAAAGATTTCTGGGAATAAAAAATCCAAACTGGAAAGCTGACAACATAAGCTATGTAGGAATACACGCATGGATTTCAAGAGAATTTGGGAAACCAGATAAATGTGATGACTGTGGAGAGACTGGCTTATTTAGATGTAAGATACATTGGGCTAATAAGTCTAAACTATATAAAAGAGATATTAGTGACTGGGTTAGATTATGCGTACCATGTCATAAAAAATATGATATGGAAAGGATTAGGAATGAGCAATGAAAAGATATTCTACCCAGAAGAGATCCAAGAATCTCCATTCCCAGGACAAGAAGCTCCTGCTTATGGAGTGTCTAACTCAGGAAGTGGTGGAGTCTCTTCTCCAAATGAAATCAAGAATAATACAGTCCCAAGCAAAAGAGTCGCAGTAGAGTTACTCTCAACCATGCTCAACACCAAGTCAAAGAAGGTTCTTGGAGAGTTCCAACTTGTTGATTCGGGTGGATTCAGGATCGGAAAGTATGTTCCAGGGGTGAGTGGTGAAGTTGTCCACACTCCAGAAGGAATCACCGCCAAGAGCAAGAATGGCCTCATCACTTTTGCACTCATAGCAGAAGATGGATCTGCTGTTTTTGCTGGAGAAGTTCAAGCTGGCTCGCTTATATCTGGGGCAGTCCGTGTCGGAGACGGGGACATCGTGATCGATGGCGAAACAAAGAGGATGCTCTTCTACGCCGATGATGGACTTCCCTCAATCTTGATCGGGAACAACTAAAATGGGAATGTGTTTCAAGTGTGCGCTTCCTGGCTACAATGCCGAGACAGACACCGACCCCAACCACTTTTCACTCTATGTAGACAGCGATGATCCTACGGAGTATATCTTGATCAAAGAGAAAGAGGTCAATGCAGCAAGTGTTACAAGCACGACCGACATTCCTCACAATCTAGGGTATGTCCCCTTCTGCCTTGTGTTTGCAGAAGTATCGGCTGGAGTGTGGAGAAAGTTGTTCAGCACTCCGATTGATTCAACTGGCTACTGGTTCGAGGTCAACGCCACAAACCTTGTACTACGAAACGCAACAGGAGTCGCAAAAAACTTCATATACCATATCTTTTATGACAACATAACATGACACAACAAGTAGTCAAAATCGCCAAGCAGGGGAAGAATGTCGAAACGGCCACCGATCCAAACGACTTCATCTTCCACAGCTCGTACAACACCTTCAAGATCATCGCCGAAGGGACAAAGAGTGTGACCCTTGCAGCCTCAACCAACAATCAGTCATTCGATCAGGCTCACAACCTTCCCTTCATCCCAGTAGTTGCAGCCTTCGCCAAAAGAAGCGGAGTCGCCCAAGTGTTTGCTCCAAACGGATATGATGTCGAGCTTTTTGGAGTGAAACTCGGATTCACGGGTGATGTAACATTCAACTATGTCCAGTCTGATGCTACCAACCTCACCTTCAACTTTAGCAACGCAAAGGGGACTACTGTTGATGTTTCGATCAGATACTTCGTACTTGAGAAGATAGAGGCATAATATGGCAACATTCACAAAAAGGATAGGCGCCAACACAGAGACAATCAGCGACAAGTACAATTCTCACTGGTCTCCTACCTGGCTTGCCGAATCATTCACCTATGGAGATGGTGGTCAGATCGGAGTATTTGATGAGTGGCAAAGTGGATCAGAGTGGTATGGCGGAGTCAGGAACCTAAGTCTCCTTTTCAAGTCGATCACAATCCCACAGGGAGCCACAATCACTTCGGCAAAGATCACCTTCACAGACAACTCTTCTCCATTCAACCCAACTACCATTCACTACAGGTTGATCGGAGTTGATGAGGACAACACAGGAGACTTTGTTGCAAGTCCACTCTCTACCTGCCGAACCAGAACACAGACAACGGCAGTTGTAGACTGGGACGCCACATTCACTCCCTCAAGTGGCACAACCAGAGACACACCAGATCTCAAAGACATCATTCAAGAGATAGTCAATCGAGGAGGATGGTCTTCTGGAAACACGATCGGGATCTATCTCTATGATGACGGCACAACTCCAGAGTACTACTATGACTACAAGTATTACTTCGGTTCTGCTGGAAGTGCTCCTCTTTTGACGATTGTCTATGCAGCAGCAAGCGAGTCAAGATCACCATCAGTCTCTCCATCCCCTTCCCCTTCCAGATCACCTTCTCTTTCAGGAAGTGAGAGCGCCTCGCCATCCCTTTCCCTATCTCTCTCCCCTTCTTCGTCATTCAGTAGATCTCCTTCTTTGTCACCTTCCCCGTCCGCTTCGCCGTCGCTCTCTCCATCGGCTTCTGCTTCCAGGTCTCCCTCATCTTCTTTGTCTCCCTCACCTTCTCCTGTTGCGCCATTCATGGGTCTTCGTGTTGCCAAACCTGGGAAGAATGTTTTGACGACTGATCAACCATACGATCTCATTTTTGATTCGTCAAAGGGGACTCTCAAGTACTTTTCCAAACAGTCGATAAACATTGTTCTTGATGGAGTCAATGATGATGTGGGAGTCACGGGAGAATATGTCCACAATCTCGGCTACTACCCATTCGTCGAGGTCTTTGTAAGGGTCTATATCGGATCACCTGCTGGAAATTATGAGTACTGTCCATTCTACGGCGCGGGAGCCACTATCCTATACTCGGCAAACTACAAAATCACGACGACAAAAGTCATCGTCTATGGCATGATTGAGGGTATATCTAACAGTCTATGGAACTTTGACTTCCTAGTCTTCATATACAAGAACAATCTCGCGCTTACATAGGGACATCAATCAATATCATAATGAGAGAAAGTGGTACTAACTATACTATTGCCATAAGATAGTTTTATCTGTCAAACTTTAATTATGTTTGATCAATTATCAGAAATCCGCAGTGCTGTTCAATCAGATCTTAGTGTTTCAACTAATAGTTCACTATATCCTCCGGCCACAATCGACCTAGCGATCAACCGAGCCTACATAAAACTCTCACGAATGTTCAGATGGCCGGCACTAGAAGATGCCAAGACTTCCACAACTCAACTTAATCAGCAATACTACGATGCTCCTAGTGTCTGGACTCCCGATTCTCTATGGAGATTAGAAGTCGATGGAGATCAATATGGCGAGTCTCCCGATGGAAATCCCCTTGTTTACTCAGACTTTCTCAAATGGAAACTGGATTATCCCGATTCTACCGACAAAAAGTGGGCTGTCCAATGGCTACGATTCTTTATCTCTCCCACCCCCTCTTCAGCCGGACTTACAATCTGTGCCTGGGGTCAGAAGAATGTAACAGAGCTTACCGAAGATACTGACGAAACAATATTTACAGGATCTCTCCCGGAATGTAACGAGGCACTAGCACTAGAAGCTTCTGCTATTCTTAAGAAGAAAGGGACCGATGAAGGTAAGGGTGGGATGTACTCTGACGAAGCTAAACAGATTGTCGCGATCGCTTGGGCCAACCTAAAGAAAGAACAGTCTAAGTATGAGAAGAATCTACCATTTTTTGATGTACCAGACTTCTACAACGATTCTGAAGCCACACAAGTTACCGGAAACTTTACCAACACTAGAAGTATAGGTTAAATATGCCAGATGCAAATGGAATGTACACAGGCGAGGAAATAAGAGCAATAGGACACAACCCTGATACTGTTTCTAGTATTGGTGGAAAATATCGCCTTGATCAATTTGGTGGAGGAAACTCTGGTGGTGGTGGAACTCCTCAACCAACAGCTAACACATACAATCCTACACAACTAGGGATAAACCCTCCGGCTGGTGGATTCCAAACTGGTGGATGGTATGCAGGAAGACAGTATTGGAATGGAACTCTCAGCGCTCCTGGAGTAATTCATCCCGCAAGTAATCAACAGGGAGCAGGTCAAGCAGTTAGTAAAGAGGTAGTACAACAAACTAATCCCGATAATTGGGCCTACATTCAACAGCAAGCAAATCAACAAGGGACCGCAACAGCTTCAAATAACGCAGGAACAGCAGGAACTACAGGTACTTCTGGTTTGTCAGGAATGGCTCCTACAAACACATCATTCAATTTACCAGAAATATACAAGAGTCTTTTTGAGAGTTCAGGAATCACAGAGCTAGAACAGGGTCTTGCAGAGAAAGAAAAGGCCTTTACCGAAGCCAAGGGAAAGATTAACGACAATCCCTATCTCTCAGAAGCTACCAGAGTTGGTAGAGTCGCCAAACTAGAACAATTACACGCCGATCGTACTAAGAATGAAAGAGATGAGATCGCAGTCAAACGCGCAGATGTAGAGATGCAACTCAACCTTCAAACCAAACAATTCGATATTAACTCTCAGATGGCCAAAGATTCGCTTGATAGGTTTAACACATTACTCTCGGCCGGCGCTCTTGATAATGTCGGCGGAGATACGATCGCTCAACTAACACAAATGACTGGTATATCAAGCGATATGATCTACTCAGCTATCAACGCTCAGAAGAAGAAGAATCAAGAAACTCAGGTTATCACCTCAACTAACGATTCCGGTGAAGTAACAGTAAGTGTTATTGATCCCAAGACCGGGAATGTAATCAGCCAAAAGAGTCTAGGAACAATTGGAAACGCCCAGGGTGGAGCTGGTGGTATGGCAACTAAAGATTATCAGAAATCTTTTGTCGAGGATGTTCCAAAAACACAAGCATATTCAGATGAAAGTGGGAACTGGAGAGGAATCTTTCCACAATTAGTAGTTAAATACGCCAGACTGTTATCTCTGGATGAAATTTATCGAGCATATGCCTCGGCAGGAATGACAACTCCAGGAGAAGATCCGGCAGAGATAAACGATCTTTATCTGACCGCTAGGGGGGAATAATGTCCCTAGTAGATACCTTTTACCCAAGCAAAACAACAAATAACAGAACAAGTAACTCTGGTGGTACTTCTGCTACTTCTAACACATCTAGGAATACTAATAATTTAACTAGCACCTTCTTTCCTTCAAAAGCAAAGACACAAGTAGTCTCAAGTCCCAAGACTAATGTAGTTGGATCATTCTTCAAAAAGGTTGGTGAATCTATTACTAAGAGTGATGTTAAGGCAAAAGTCTCTAATCCTGTCTCGGTCCAAAAACAAACACAGCCGGGGATAGATTTGGGATTAGACTTTGACTTTGGAACTCAACAAACAACTTCGGCAAAAGTAACAACACCTAAGGTAGTTAAAACTAAACTTCCAAGCGGTAATACAGTAAGTGTTTCCCCACCAACTCAGAATAAACAAGAGGATATAGGAAGTTTTGATTTGGGAACTAAAGAAACTACTTCGGCATCCATATCAGAAGGAACTAAGAAGAAAATTTCAGACTTTTACTCCCCCGAGGCTATGTCAGAAAGGCGTAAAAATATACAGGAAGAAGTTATCTCAAAGTCTAGAGATATTAAACCTGGATATAAAGAGCCTGGAGTCTTTGGAAGCATCATTGAATCTATCAAGGAGAGTACGGTCGGGATGGTCTCTGGCTTTGGTGCAACCATAGAAATGATTGGTAATTTTAACCAACTAATAAGTGTTACTAAGGCTGGACAAAAAATACAAAAGGAAGCAGAAAAGGTTCTAGCTTCTAATCCAGAATGGAGAGAGGAAGAGGGAGCTAAGTGGAGTGCTAAAAAGGTTGCTAGATTAGTTGCCGGATCAGCACCATTCTTAATAGCCACTATTGGAGCAACATTTGTAGCAGGATTACCAGGAGGTGCTGTTGTAGCTTTCTCTATGGAAGCAGGATCTCCATATAAAGAGGCGCTAGAGGCAGGTAAATCTAATGAAGATGCTACAAAGTATGGTGTTACTGTTGGCCTTGTAAATGCTATTTTAGAACAGATCTTCCCCTCGAAACTATTTGATAAAAAGAAGATTGCTAAAGAATCAATAGAACAAATAAGCAAGTCTATTAGTAAAGATATTCTTAAAAAGGCAAAGGATTTTGCAGTTAAGTTTACCAAGAATGGAACATTAGAGGGATCTACGGAAATTTTACAGGAACTATGGGCGAATGTTATTGCTACAAACTATGATGAAAATCGAAACTTATGGGATAACTTATTAGAGTCATTCGTGGGAGGGTTTGGATCAGGTGGTATCGCAAGCGTTACCATAGATCCTGGAGAATACACGCCACAAGAAGTATTAGATAAGGTTGTAAACTCTCCAATTCAAGACACTGAGGAAGGTAAAATCCTAATTCAACAGGCTCTTGAGGCCAAGGTAGCAGGAAACAATGTAGTTATAGAAGAGGAAGCTCCTAAATTCACAAAGATAGATCTAACCGAACCAGAAGTAAAGCAACCCGAAACAACTACCAAGGTAGAGACCAAACAAGTAGAGAAACCAACCGCTAAGACCAAGAATGTTGCAGGGGGTGGATTGGTCGATACTCCCACAACTAGATTATTATCAGTGAGTGGAGCAGAGATTGAAGTGCCGGTAGCCAATGCTGTTGATGCCACCAATGGAGAGGGGAGTGCAAGCAGTGGTTTTCACTCTGCTTTCACCAAGGATTACATAGGAATTGATCCTTCTTGGGCCATTGTCTATGAAAAGCCTGTTTCTCAAAAACTTATCCAATCGGCCGAATCATCAGGACTAAAGATACTAAAAAGAGAAGCTCCAAAGGGATCTGGTCAAATCCTAACCTATGTTTACTTGGACAATGTAGGGGAAAATCAAGCAAATAAAGCTACGGAAGTATTTGACAAGTTTGCAGAGACATATAACCAATACTCATCCCAAGGTGTTAAGGTTCCGACTAAGATCACCACTCCAGAGGTAAAAATTGCCACCAAGCTTCCTACCATCGAGAAATCAACTAAAGAACTACAAGACACTTACTCAACTACCAAAGCTAAAGACAAAGAAGCTATGGGTAACGCTTGGTATGAAACCATGATGGAAGTGGAAGTAGCAGAGCCAGGTCAAAGACTCTTTGATGAAGATGGTGAGTTCTCCGGATCAATCTCCTCTACCTTCCCTTCATTCGTGCCAGAAGAACTAAGAAGTACCGATCTATTCAATAGTGTAATGGATGGACTCAAAGATCCAGATAACATAGTCTATCCCCCAAACAGTCAACCTAAGAAGCAAGCCCTCTACGATGCGATCTTAGACGAGATAGACTCTCGCGCTGGCACAGACACAAGTATTATCAGACAAAATATAAGGAGTGCTAATGAAAAAGCAAAAGCCAAAGAAAAACCTAAAAAGGCTGTTAGTAGAAGCCCTAAGAGAAGCCAAGTCACGAAGAAAACAGTAATAGTTACTGATAAAGCCTTCGAGAACTACATTGATAGCAAGGGAGTTAAGCTTAGAGTCAACGATGCTTCTTCTGAACTAATGGTGAGTCCTACCTACAAGATAACCTCTAAGTTCTTAGAGAACATTGATGTTAGGGGAAAGACAACCGCCGGCTATGAATATCTCTTCAATCTTAGTAAATCTACAGCCCTTCCACTCAAACAAGTTGAGAGAGAGATCATCCAAAGAGTCTTAGATCGTAACTTCAAGGGAGAGAAGAAGATCAACATGGAAGAGTTCCGAAGACTTGTTGTAGGGGAAATGATGGCACTTGATGTTATAGAGACAAAAACATATTCAAGTTATGGATCAGACAACCTTGGAATGGATGGAGATTATTTAGATACTAAAACCTATATCCTAAACTCACCATATTATCATGGCAATACCGGACACTTCCCCACTGACTTCGGAAGATTAATGGCTCTTGATCAGATAGAGATAAAAGAGATCCCGGTCCAACCACAGAACCCTAGAGCAAAGTTTGCGGTAGTTTCAAAGGGAGTTATCCTAACAGAACAAAATATAGAAGCAAATGTCTTTACCCTAACAAACACCAAGAAAGAAGCCCAAGATTGGATTAAGGAACACACTGACGAAAATAAGGATGTGGTATTACAGAGAACAAAAGGTCTCTTCTCCCACTTCAGAACTTTTGATGTAGAAAGACAGCACATTGAAACATCAGAAGGACTAGAAACTCAAAATGGGAAGATCTCCCACATAGCAGAGATCCAATCAGATGCCTTCCAACACCCAGAGAGGATAAACAAAAGAAAAGATCTAGAAGACAGAATAGAAAATAAGAAGATGTCTCTAGTGTCGCCAGTAAATAAAGGGATGGAAGCGTCATTAAGAGCAGATATAGAAAGCGAGATTAGTAATCTTGAGGGTCGACTAAGAGAAATCGGAGAACCAACCAAAGAAGAAAAACAATTCCTAGACTACAAAAATATCTGGCACGAACGATCGGTCCGGGAAGCTATCAACATCAAAGCTAAAGAAGGTGCTGATATTATCAGATTCCCTCTCCCAAGAACCGTAGCGGGTATAGAAGGATTCATTAGTGGGGAAGAGGGCGATACGATGCCTTATGAAATTGTCTCTGCTAGTGATGAAACCAATCTAACCTTCGGAGACACTATTGATTATGGTGGAGAAGAAATGACAGTTGTCAAAGAGGATGGAAATGAGATAGTAGTAGCTCCCTCAGACAAAGTAAGAAACTTCCTTCACTCAGACTATATGGAAGAAGATATACAGGGAAGATGGGATGATCGGGTGGTATATGAGTTTGGACAACTAGAGGAAGACTTCGGAACCATTGATACAGCAGAAAAGGCTCAAAAAGTTATAGATAGTACAGATGCTCTAAATCGTCTCTCCTTGTTCTCCTCTATAGAAACTAATATCAAAGATAGGAAGACTAGGTATGAAGATCATAATGGCAGGAAAATGAACCTAGACATTATTAAGAATGGAGAAGAATCCCTTAAAAACTATGAGAAACTTACTAAACTAATCAAGGGTGGAATAGTTAAAAAAGAGAAGTTTACTGTAAATGAATT
>Ga0209342_10001395_pt1 | contig 27144 bp, 25 predicted proteins | sample RifCSP16_2_FD_184023 | JGI IMG/M metagenome (GOLD analysis project Ga0209342, IMG submission 184023) | Soil microbial communities from Rifle, Colorado - Rifle CSP2_sed 16_2 (SPAdes) (version 2) | ecosystem: Environmental > Terrestrial > Deep subsurface > Rock core/Sediment | place: Rifle...
TGAAAAAACTGTATCGCTTTCGCCATCACCCCGACGAGTACTACCGTGACTTGGAAACTCGGTGGGAGAAGGCAGTTTCATCCGGGCGGTAGCTTAGCCGGTTTGTATGTGAGTTTTGCACCTATTGGGAATATCCTGTTATCAGCGATCGGGAGCCAGTCTCTCCGTCTCGTTCCCCTTCTACCCGGCAGGTGAATCATGCAAAGTCTACCTAAAATCATCAAGAACGCGGTGCTGATCGGCGCCGGCATCGTGATCGGCGCGACCGTGCGTGGCGGCGCAGTCGTTGCCGATCCCAGAATTGCCCGGGTAGCCATGCAGATGGAGAAGCGGCACGAAAAAGAGAGGTCATGACTCAATCTCACTCGATCAATTGCCGGATCGCCTCGAAATCTTTGCCGCGCGGCATGATGAACAGGCACGTTCCGTCGCTGCGCGCCGCCCACAGTTCGCCCAAATCGCGCTTCTCTTTGTTCTCGTCGTTCGACCAGTCAGTGACGTTCTTATACTCGACTACGAGATAGCTACCGTCGACGAGTTGGCACACGAAGTCGGGGTAGAAGCGGTCGGTCGAGGTCTGGAGCGAGAAGGCCTGATCGGTCTTGACGGGATTGCGCACCCAGTATCTGACTTCCGGCAGCGAGTCGATGAACTGCGCGCACTCGAATTCTTCGCCCTGCGGTTTGAGGTCTCCGATCTGCTTGAAGTAGTGCTTGCGAAAGGCGTAGCCGCCGCGATAGGGCATCTGATACGGCGGTGTGCGGTTGGGGTCGAATGAGAAGCGCACTTCGTCGCGCACGACGAGCGGTGTGGGGCAGTCGGGCAGCAGCAAACGTTGATAAGCGGCGGTATGAGCCTGCTTGCGGTATTGATCGATCTTGACTTCCGCCGCGTCGCGCAACCTGTACTTGTTGTGAATCAGATAGTCGAGGCCGAGACCGCGCCCATCGAGCAGGCCGCGCACCAGGCGCTGCAAGAAGCGCGCGATCTCGTCCGGTTCAATGTCGGGGTGCGGGATGCTGCGCTCCAGCCAGTTGAGCAACTGACCGGCATTCCACTGCTCGCTCGCGATCAGCGTCATCTGCTGCTGGAGATTGGCGATGAAGTGCGTGACGACTCTGCCCCGATCGTCTATGGCGATCTCCCCTGCCTGCCCGGGTAATCGCTGCGAAGCAAACTCCGCTTCGGACAGCGATGCATCTTTGTCGGCCAGGCTCCACTCATCTTCAAGGAAGTGCGTATCCTCGAACGGCTCGAACAACTGACCCTGCCGGATGGCAAGCGCCGGAATCGAAAAGATTTCGCCGCGCTCGGCGGGCGCCTTGACTTCAGCGATCGACCAACCCTGTGAGCGGCGGTAAGCCTGCTCGATGGCCGACTTCGCCGCCGGGGTCGTGACGGTTTCAAGCAGCGCGGCGCGATCCGGATCGCTCATCACGCCCGTATAGGTAAGCCGTTGTGCTTCCGCGTCGTAGATGACGCGTCCCTTGATCTCAGTGGGCAGGTAAGTCAGATCGGGCGGTTCATGCAGCGGGATGTCGGTCTTCTGCCGGCTAAATAGCGGCAGCGCCTCGATCGGCGCGGGCATCTGCGTGATGAGATCTGCAGCCTGCTGGCGCTCGAAGCCGTTCTCGATGAGCGCGTCTTGCAGCGCCATTGCCGCTTCGGCGAAGTTGGCCGACGCGACGAAGGCATAGGCCAGATTCAGCTCGCCGCGCCGCTTGCGCTTCGCGCCGGGCAGACGCATCACGCGACCCAGGATTTGCTCGACGGCGGTCGTCGAGCGCACTTCGGCAACGGAGCACAGCATGTAGGCGAACGGGCAATCCCAGCCCTCGCGCAGCGCCTGCACGGTGATCACGAAGCGCACGCGACTCTTGGGCGTGAGCAGATCGTCCTCAAGTTCCCACTCGCTGCCGGTGGCGACGGCGATTTCGTGCGGCGGGACGCCATGATCTTTGAGGAGGCACTCTTTGACGACTTCGACGGTGAGCGTGGGCTGATCTTTACGCCGCGACTGGGCCTGCAGCAACATGATCGGGCGCAGATATTCGCCGGTCTCTTGTCGCTCGAGCCGGGCGGCTTGATCGAGCTGGCTGAGCATCGCCACCGCGTCCGCCAGCAATTCCTTCCAGTCGGGGCGCGTCTCCAGCCGGATCGGCATTTTGATCATGTCTTCGCTTTGCAGTTCCAGCGCGGAGACGCTGTGCACGACGTTGCTGGGGTTGTGCTCGATGTCGGGCGTGGCCGTGAACTCGACGATGCACGACGGGTTGAAGCGGGCCAGCGTGACGAACGACAGACCGGTGCGGGCGTTGTGCGCTTCGTCGACGATGACGACGGGGCGCCGGGCGCGCAGCACGTTGTCCAGCGAGGGGATGACCGCGCCGTCGTCGTAGCGGCGGAGCGTCTGGACGATCTCGGCGGGCAGGCCGTTGAAGTGACCCATCAGCGCGCCGGACGGCTCGTACACCTTGCGGCCTTCGGTGTCATCCACGCGGAAGGCTTGCAGCGTCGAAACAATGACGACCGTCTCGGTGTCGAGCGTGGGGCGCTGGAGATACAGCGCGTCGCCGGCGTCTATCACCGTAACCGATCCGAATGCGGCGTCGAGCGCGAGACGGTACGGATGGCGACGGTCTTTGAGCGCCTTGAGAGTCTGATCGCGGATAGCATTCGACGGGACGAGCCATAGCGCCAGACAGCGGTCGGCGTGCAGCAGTTCCTTCGCGGCGAGTCCGAGCGTGTGACAGGCGACGACGGTCTTGCCGCCGCCTGTGGGCATGCGCACACACACATAGGGCAGGCCGGGCAGATCGGCGACGGGGTGATACTTGAGGCCCTCGCCGAAGACCTCGCGCGTGGTCTTGTAGTAGGCGAGGTCGGCGTCGCCGCTGCGAGCGCACTCGCGGAAATAGGCACGCAGCGTGTCGAGCGCGCGCTGCTGGTAGGCTTTCAGAGTGAACATTGGTCTCCTGCCTCACCCCCCAACCGCTTCGCGTCTCCCAAAGGAACAGCGCATTGGGAGAGGGGGAGCCGCTCCCCTCTCCTGAAAACAGCCGTCTCGTTTTCAGGAGAGGGGCCGGGGGTGAGGTCTCATTCGACCTTAATCGCATACGGTATCTGCTTGAAGGTGACGCCGGCCTGCCGCAAGTGCTGCGCGCCGATCCGGCAACTCGTACCGTACACGACGCGCGGGCCGTCGTGCGGCAGAAGCGAGGCCAGCATGGCGCGCGTGAGCGCGTTGCCGCCATTAGGTGATTTGTCTTTGAGCACTCCGTTGTATAGCAAGTAGACAGCCGTGCCGTTGTGCACGCCGAGCAATGGGGTTTTGCCGTTTGCCCGTCGAGGCAGCGGCGTGCCTGTCTCGACAAAGAAGACGTGACGGGCCAGTTCGTCGAACGTCACTTCGTCGCGGATGCGGCCCTCGGCGTCGAACAGCGTGGGGCCGAGCGTGCAGTAGCGGAAGCCGCCGTCGAGACCTTCTTCGCGTTTCTCGTTGCCGCGCTGGTCTTTCCACGTGTAGCCGTCGATCACGCGCTTGAGCCGCTCGGCAGTAATGCTGCGGGCGATGTCCGTCTCTAGTTCGACGAGGATGAAGCGGCGGTTGCCGCTGTCTTGCTTGTTCATCTTCAGCACAGCGTGGCCGGTGGTGCCGCTGCCTGCGAACGAGTCCAGCACCAGATCACCGGGATTGATGGCGATTTGAAGAATGCGCTCGATGAGACGAACGGGTTTTGGTGTAGCAAACGCGTCACGTTCCAAGTCCTGAAAGATTTGGCGCAACTCTCTCCGTGATTCTTGGTTGTCGCCCGCCATTTCTCTGTTCCACCAAGTAGAGGGCACAATCCCCTCAGTGGCCTCAGAGCGATATTTCTTAAGCCGTGGGAAATTTCCGCCGTTTGCGCCCCACCAGATACGACCCTCTACGATGAGCCTTTCGAATACAGGTTTCTCAAACAGCCACGTGCGCCGTCGTGAAGGTCAGATTTCCTCACGAGTGTGTGGATTGGTCACCGAGTAGTATAAATTCGGTCGTTCATCTGCTGTTTTGTTTACGGTGGCATCTGCTGATGCCCAGTCGCCACGCGGATCATTGTCTGGATTGGAGTACCGCCGCCTATCCTGTTCTGCGCTTCGTGGTGCAAGATTCCTCTGCCAGCCGTAAGGATCCCCTCGACTTGGCTTGGCACGCTTTGCATAAACCAGGATGTGATCGTGCATGTCCGACAAGTTGATTGCGTCATTTTGTGGAGACTGTTTCTTCTGCCACACAATATTCGCAATGAAGTTCTTCTCTCCAAAAATCTCATCCAGAATGAGCCGGAGATGTGATACTTCAGTATCGTCGATGCTGATGAAGATCACGCCTTCATTGCTCAGCAACTGCCAAAGCAGCGTGAAGCGCGGATACATCATGCACAGCCACTTATCGTGGCGGCTCAGGTCCTCACCTTCGCCGCCGACGACTTTGCCCAACCATTCGCGCATGTGCGCGCTGTTCACGTTATCGTTGTAAATCCAGTTCTCATTGCCGGTGTTGTAGGGCGGGTCGATGTAGATGCACTTCACCTGTCCGGCGTAATACGGCAGCAGCGCCTTGAGCGCTTCGAGGTTATCGCCCTGGATCAGCAGGTTGCCGCTTTCGGCGTCGCCGTGGGACAACTTGGGATCGCATTTGAGCAGGCGGAAGGGGACTTGCTTGTGGTGCTCGACGACGGCCGAGCGGCCAATCCAGTCCAGCGTCGGCATGTAAGAGGACTCCGGTCAATCGGTTTGCATGAGATAAAGCAAGTGTTGATGCCCGATCCGGCCGCCGCTACCGCGAATACGGCTGCAGCGTCTTCAGCGCGCTCAAAGCGCGATAGTGCTTCTCGTTAAACGTTGCCAGGGCGACACCCAGCCCTATGGCCGTCTCGGCAATGAGCGAATCGATCAGTCCTAGGTTGTGGCTCAAACGAAAGGTGGCGAAGTCGGTCAACGCCCGTGTGCAGTCGGTTTGCGTCGGCCAATAGAGCAAGTAGGGGCGCAAGAGTATCTCGATGCGTTGCTGCTCGTCCATCGTGCGGCAGCCTTGCAGCAGTTCCATCACGACCAGACCGGGCAGCCCTAACTCTTCGGTCGGCGATACTTTGAGCCAGGCCACTGCCGGTGCGTGATCCCGCATGACATCGATCATCACGTCGGTGTCAAGCAGGATCATCACCTATTCCTTCGCGCCGTTCGGCTTGTCGGCGCAATTGGCGCGCAAATTCGGCGCTGTCCAGAATGTCTGCTCGATCTTTCCACAGGCCAACCAGACCCGAATCGAGAAGGCTGGCTGCTGTCATAGTGCGCTGAGGAGCCGGTGCATCCACCAACACGATCACTTCAGCCGAAGCGCCGGGCGTCAATTCGGGCGAACGAATCTCAATCACGCCACCCGGCTGGACGATGGTTTTCGTGCGGACTGCGAGTGTCATGGTCATGCCTCCTGCATTCAGTATAGCATGTCCCGGCACACGATCAAATGCGAGGCGGTATCCGCTCGTTTGGCACTGGGACTCGCGAAAGCGAGGCGTACCCGGCGTGGCGTGAGTGTGGGCGCAAAATGCCGGCGCGATCAGGGCAGTGAGGTTTAGATCAGTAATGTGTGTTCACGACAGTACTTTGGAGGGGGTCCTGCGACGCAACTCGGCCACGAACGCTTCATCGGCTCGGATAGACTCGTCAATCTCGGCGCGATGGTCGTGGTAGTCTGCTAGCGCCGCGTAGATGTCGCTCAACGAGAGACCATACTCCGTGGCGATTTCGTCGGGGTGAAGACCCATTCGTTCGTGCCAGATCACAATGTCTTGCACGGTGATGCGATGCCCGGCGATGTGCGGCTTACCGCCACTCACTCCCGGCGTTCTCTCAATGTGCCCGATCAATTCAGTGGTCATGGATTGAAGTCTCCAGCGCTACTTTGTTTGGAGTGTCGCACCGGCATAGAGCCGCTGGGCATGTTGGGTGATGGTTTCGTGTGTGGCGGGATTGAGCAGCACGTCGCCGCTGCGAGCGTCTACGTCGACGACTCCGACTTGCCCCAGGTCGCCCAATCCCGGCAACGAGAGGACTATCGGCACGCGCCAGACAATCTGCTCGCCGGCGATCACCACTTCAGGGGTGCGCGCGATCAAACCAATGCCCAGCTCGGACACCACCTGGCGGTTCACCCGTCGCCGGGCTTCGTCAGCGCTGATGTTCAGAGTAGCAACCACATGCACATTTAACTGGATCGGCGCAGTCTGTGGAACCGAGCCTGCATCGAGGCGTATTGCAGTTGCCATAGTATCTCACCTGGACCTCAAGAACTGCGAGCAAGTATATCACATCGGCGTCAAGCAGGATCATCGCCGGTTCCCTCGCGCCGTTCGGCTTGTCGGCGCAACTGGCGCGCAAACTCGACACTATCTGCAATATCGGTTCGATCTTCCCAAAGGCCAACCAGACCGGAGTCCAGCAGACTGTCTGCCGTCATAACGCGCTGTGGTGCCGGTGCATCCACCAATACGATCACTTCAGCGGAAGCGCCGGGCGTCAGTTCGGGCGAACGAACCTCAACCAGGCCACCAGGTTGGACAATGGTCTTTGTGCGGACTGCGAGCGTCATAGTCGTGCCTCCTGCGGCTCATATAGCATGTCCTGGTTCTCGGGCAAAGGCGCGGCGATCTTTTGCCGGACGTGGGCTTCTTTGTAGCCGGGGGCGTGGAAGGCGGTACGGTTGGTGCGGTAGTGCGTCGCCAGCCGGGCGATTTCATCGAGGGAGTGGTCGAACGTCTTCGCCATCGTCGCTCCTGCGGGGCAGGGCGGGATGGCGGTAGTTCTATCCATGTCGTCGCTTTACCGACGCGGCAGCGGTCCTTGCAGTGCCTTGACCAGCCGATCAAGCTCGCGCTCTGCCCGCTGGGGATGAGTCATGTCCAGCGCCGTCAGCATGCTGAGCCGGACTGGCAACTGGCCCTCGTCTATCCGTGCAATCTTTACGGGCAATAAGCGATACGCTCCCTCTTGTACACCCATCGTCTGGGCGAGCACATTCTCGAAGTCAGCCGTATTATCCAGCAGATAGATCTCTGATAGAACGATCACAGTGCGTTTCGACTGCCGGATGCCCCGCTCGATGTTCACTACGCGCGCCATACCGGGTTCCTCGACATCGCCGGAGACGGCGAGACGCAGGCCGGCTGTCTTCAAGCGCGGAACAAGCGTGTCCCACACCCACCTTGAATCCGGCTCCCTATCCACGTAACTGATATACGCATCATAGCGGAAACCCTCCTCATCTTTAGGCACAAGACCTTTCTGCCCGCCCAGACGGAGCGCAACCGGGAAGTTCTCCTCCAGTTCGGCCTTGAAAACCGGGTGCTGATTCCGCTGATCGCCGGTCACTTTCGGCTGAACATATTCGAAAAGGTCGAAAATGCGAATCAAACCATCGTCACTGGCGATGCCGCCCCGCAGGCCGGCCAGCAGATGCCGGGTGAATAAGCTGTTTTCCGCACCTGACAACACCCACGACAACTCGGCGCCGCGCGAAGAAGCCAGAATAGCCCGACCCCGGCCGACCTTCAGCGCATCATAGTAGCTATCCGGCAGACCCACTTTGATGGCAGGCGCAGCAGCATCTTTCGGTTGACCGATGCCGCCCGCGTGGCAGCAGTCGAAGACGACGACGACCTTGCGCGCCGGGATCGCTCGCAAGGCTGCGGTGAACTCCGCGCCAGAGATGGCGCTTCGGGCGATCGATTGATCCGATGTGTAGATCGTATCCACCGGAAGAAGGTACTCGCCCGCATACGGGCCAGACTCGATCCGTCCGCCGTGGCTGGAGATGTAGATAAAGACTGTGGAGTCCTCGTCACAGCGCGCGGCTAAATCTCCAAGCGCCTGGCGCAGCGCAGTTTGCGTCGCCGCGTCGTCGAGCAGAAGTCGCACGTGGTCTGAAAGGTAGCCGCAGTGCTGTGGGGCGATCAGCACATCGTGAATGTCGCGGGCATCTTTCACAACGATCGGCGGCAGCCGGTTAAGGTGTTGATAAGTGGCGATGCCCACGACGAGCGCGTGGGCATTATCCATCGCAGTCATGCGGCGCTCCCTGCTCCCGTTACCGGGGACAACCGAAGAAGGAACGCAGCCAGCCGTAGAACCAGCCGCCGAAACCGCCCCAGTTGCTACAACGCTGCCGCCAGTTGGCGCCGGGTGGACCAAACCCTTCCTGCGTAAGCAGGAGAAGAATACGGTACGTCCCGCTCGATGCGGCATCTACCGGGAACAGCGCGAAGGCAACCGGCTTATCACCCCAGCAACCATCCGCCTCTTCGGCGTTGGGCACATAATCGAGTTGGGTGATCGCGAACGGGTAGCGCAAGCCATCCGATGCTTCGAGCCACACCGTGACCTGCGCGTCGCTCACGTTCGTTTCGCCCAAGGCTTCTTTGACGGGTTTCGGATCGCAAGATGGCGGGACCGGCGCGGGCTGTGTCACGGAGATGCGTAGCGAAGACAGGATCGACGCCTGTCCCACGGCCACGAGTGTGTAGGTCGTCGCCTGCGCGCTGGTACGCACGCCCAGCAGCACCGGCGGCGGAGAGGAAAGGATCGACGCCGCCACTTCCTGCGTTGTGCTGACCGTATCGACCGGCAGAGCCGACCCTAGCGGGTATACAACGCGCTTGCCGATGAAGCCGCCGCGGGACATGATGGTCCACAAACTCTCGTCGGCATCCGGGGTATACTGGTAAGCCGATTCGATCACAACCTGCGAGGCCGTCGCCGGGCCGGGCAGGCACAACGTCTGCCCCACGTAGATCAAGTTGGGATTGGCGATGTTCCCCGCATTCAGGCGCAGCAATTCGGTTACGGTGGTATTGTGGCGGCGGGCAATGCTGTAGAGCCAATCGCCGCGCTGAACCGTATAAGTGGCCGCGCAATGATTAGTGGCGTAAGCCGTCTGACCAGAAACAAAAGACAGACTGGCGATGAGCATCAGTCCGGCGATGAAGACCGAAACTGCGATTACACGCACGCGCATGACAGGCTCCTTTTCGTGGGTTTGAGATCATTCGATCGTTAAGCTGCCAAGACTGGGGTCCATTGCGCCTGACCGGCCATCCCCCGCCACACCGCATGTGCGGCGGTTCCAACGAGCAGGTGTTGAGGCGTGGCTAGCAGCGAGATGACTGTCTTATCCTGAAGTTGCCCATCCTCTTGCGCCCACTGCCGGGTGCCGAGGTCCATAGTGAATAACCCCGACGTCGTGCCGACATACAGCCGCGTCGCATCCGTGGCAAGACACAGGACTGCGCGTGAGCCGAGGTTGTCGCCGGAAATCTTGACCCATTGTCCGCCGCTCAGGCTTACGTCTCCCGGGTTGCCGCTCGGCGCGACGGCGCGATGCCAGACTCCGTGCGCCAGAGTGCCTACGTAGATGCCATTGCCTCGCGCCGCCACTGCCGTGATCTTAGTCGCGTCGCTTTGGATCCGACCCAGGTTTCGCCATCGCGGTTCGGCTGTCTCCTCCGCCCACGCCAGGCGCTGGGTCAAACTTGCGACGAGCCATATTCTCGCCTGTGTTTGCCCGGAGAGCATATCGGACACTGCCAGCCTGAGCGCGATTCCCTCGAATTTGAGGTTCTGGGAATTCCACGACTGCCAGACGTTGTCCGCCGAGACGTAATGCCAGACACCGTTCGATGTGCCGACGTATACTTTGTCGGAAGCCGCGTCGGAAACGGCCAGTGACACAGGCAACTGATCCACCGGCCACTCGCCGAGAGGCGACCAAACCGGATCGGCCGTGTTGCGCTTGTATATGCCATCCTCGGTCGCAGCATATATCGTCGAGCCGCTGGCGGCTAGCGCTACGATGTCGCTCAACTTCGCACCACCGGCGAGCTGGCCCCGGTCTTGCCAGGTGTTGCCATCGTCCAACGACTGCCTCACGCCGGAATCCGTGCCGACCAACAGCGCGCGCCCGCCCTGCGCAGTAGTCGCCTGAGCCAGCGACTGAATGCCGCGCTCGGCGAGGATGCCGCGTCCGGCGAAGATGTCAATGATAGCGTCGATCTGGTTCTGGTTAACCACGCCGCTCAGCCGCGCCTCGTCGATGAAGCCCTCCGCCGCCGTCTCGAAGTTGCTCACCCAGCCGAGCACGTGGTCGAATGCCTTCACCGCCAGCCGATCCGCAAGCTCGGCTCCCAGCCGGTTGCGCATCTCCCACAAGGCCCTGGCCCAGATCATACCGACCTGGTACACGGGCAGGCCGACGATCTGATCGTGAGGATACAGGTTGGGCGCAGGGAGCACATCCTCGCCCGGCTGGCGATCTGGGCGAGATAGGTCCCACATAGTGCCCCAGGCTGCCGGTCGATAGGCGCCGCGTGCCCATAGCGTCGAGCCTGCATCGACGCGGGCCGCCAATGATCGCGCGATGTAGGTGGCATATCCTTCGATCAGCGCGCGGCCGAACGGCACACTCTCGTGCTGGAAGTCGAACGGCTTCGAGTTCATCAACCACATCAGACCGTGCGCGATTTCGTGGTAGACGACCTCCGGGTCGAGGCTGGGCGATTGAATGACCCGATTACCCTGATCCTCCCCTGTCAATCCCTGGCCGGGATCGGTTTGGAACGTCACCCGCTTGGGGTGCTGCACCTGGGCGCGATTGAAACACATGGTGAGGGATGACCCGCCCGCGCCGACGACGATCTCGAGACCCGGCTGCTGGACGCCGCCGTCCCTGGGGTATGACTGGAGCCTGGTTGCATCGACGCCACATACACCCGTGAAGTGATCCACCAGCTTGCTGGCATGGACGGCAACGTTGGTCGCTTCGAGATCGATCTGTGGTGGATTCGCCGCCGCCAGGGCCGCGATGTTGACTGCCGAGCCATTCGATCGGATGACGCGCATGAAGGGTTGAAGCGCGGCGCTCAAGGTCGGCAATGCCAGCGCCGGATCGGCAAACAGCGTGTTGGTCCGCGCACCTTCCGACGTGGCAAAATAGGAGACTTGATACGCCACCAGGTCATCCGGACGCCCAAGCGCGTCGCCGCTCTCCGCATCGACGAACACGCGATAGGCTTGATCGGCTGCCGATGAGACAAACTCGATCTGATGCGCAAGGTAATACTGGCCGGCAAATGGCAGAATGAACAACCCGCTGCCCGCGTAAGGCACGATCGACGCGCTCCATTCGGCGAGATCCAATTCGAGATAGTTCGCCAGAACGAGGCGCGCCGTCGCGATCGCCCGAGCCTTGTCGATCTTCGGCGCAAAGGCGGCGTCGGCGCGCAGTGGAAAATATGAACTGGTGGCAGAGACGCGCCGCTCGTCGGTCGGCAAGTGCACGGCGACGTGCCCGCCTAACACCGGCCACTCGCCGTGCCATTGCTGAAACACAACATGTGCCACTGGTGGAGTCGAAATGGATCCCGGCGATTCAACGATTTGCTTATTCTCGCTACCTGTTGTGACTTTGCCACCAGATTCTTGTTGTGAGGCCGCCGAGGGATCGACCATCCCGCGTCTCCTCTCGATCACATGAACCGCGGCGACGCGAAGCGTTCGCTCCGCGTCGGATGGCGCCAATCCGAACAGCACTCTAGACGGTAAGTCCTGAAACAACCAGCCCGACCCGATGCGGACGGCGTCGTCGGGCGTCTGAATTGAAGCCGGTGCGTCCAGCAGGCCATTGCAACCGGCGATCAAACCGGTATGATGCCCCTTTTGAACGCGGAGCGGATAAGACTCTGCCGCCAGGCCTTCTTGATATTTGGAGCGATAGTCGCCAAACGCGCGGCGGGATGCAGCGATGGATTCCGCGTTCTTACGAAAGAAGGTTGCGTACTTGTACACTTCTGGCCCAGGTGGTGTCACGACGACGGGCACTTCGGCCGGGCCGGGTGGCGACTGTCCTCTCAGCCACGATAGGATCCGCCACAACCATCCCAAACAGCCTGGCAGGAGCCGCTCCAACGAAGCGCGGTCGCCTTCGTGGGTGTCATACTGCGGCAAGGCCGCACGTTCTCGAACCTGGGGGATGCGTGTCTTTTCGATCATGCGATGACTTCCTTCCACACCGCTCGGCGCGCAACAACGGGGATTCGTGATTACGGCCAGATGCGGCTATACCACGGCACAAACTCGCGGCGATATACCTGATCGTTCGCAAGCAGCATCGGCACATCCGACTGGAAATCTGGCGCCAGGTCGGTGAAGCAAGTGGGCGGGAGCGAACAGCGAGTGATGCTCGGCAACTGCTCCGGCTTGCCTGCGCCAAACACGGAGCCATGAAACACTTCACCGACATCCGTCACGACATACCACGTCGGCGGATTGCCCGGCACGACATGCAGCGACGTGGTCGCATGTCCGCTTTCCCAGAGCGACTCGACGCGCCCGCGACCCAACTGAATCCGCCACAGATGCACGGCGGCCTTGCCCTCGACGTGAAAGTGATCGAATGCAAGCGCGAGGACTTGATCGGCCGCGCCCGGCGCTTCGGCCAGCGCCCGGTAGCTGTAACGCTGCTCGGCGTCGTCGATTCGCTCCCAGCAGTCGCCGCCGTCCCGGCTGACATATAGGCCCGCTTCCGGGCTGGGGTTATCTAAGCCGCTGTCGGTTCCCACGAAGAGCGCACCGGCAGTAGTCATGATCGCGCCCGCAGGAAGGTTCACGGGCAACGTACCTCGACCATCTGAAACCGTGGGGCACGTATCCGCTCCATCCAGTCGATCCCAATTCACACCGCCGTCAACCGATCGATACACGCCACCCTGCTCCGCCCCGACGAACACGTGATCCGGATCGTCCGGCGCGACGGCGACCGTCTGCAACTGCGCCGGCAGCCCGTCCGTATCGATGCGCGTCCACGTCTCGCCAGCCGTGTCGCTTCTTAACAGCCCAACATCCGATGTGGCGGCATAGATTCGCTGCGCCAGATCGGGCGCGTGAGCGAATGACTTGATGGCGGCCAGCACGCACCCTTGGTTCGGTCGATCGAAGGCAAGCGGCGCATCCACCATGTGCCACGTCGCGCCGCGATCCACGCTGCGCCACAGACCGGTATCCCCTGTATCGATCGGATCGCAGCCGACAAAATCGGTCGACGTGCTCACCAGGAGCACTTCTCCGGCGCGAGTCAATCGCCAGGCCCCCGGCACACTCGGGCCAAGACCACGCCAGCCAACCTTCGGGTCAAAGGGAGGCCACTGCAGAAGAAGCGATGCAGCCAGCCAAACGCCGAACCCCATCAGCGCCGCGCGCCTGGCCTCGCGTCGATAGCGGTGCAGCCATCGCTTCCAGCGCGCGACGTCACGGACGCCGCCCTCCGTCCACGGCGCAGGCACGGCAATCACGTCTTCGACGTCCCGAATCAGCCGCTGACACTGCCGCTCCCAATGACGCTCGGCGGCAAAATCGGCCGCCTCGAGTGAGGCAATCGCTTGCGGCAGCTCGCATGGCTTGAGCAGCACCGGCATCAGCTTGCGTCGGCGCGCCGCCGGGTCAGTGGTGCGCAGCAGGAGCGCTTCAAAGGCGTTCCACTCGCTGTCGAGCCAGTCCGGCGTCAACACCACGATGGTCCGTCGGCTGTTTTCGATCGCCCGCTCAATATTCTCGATGCGCGGCATGCCTACGACGAAGTCGCGGAAATCGACCGCGACGCCGAAACCGGCTTTCTCTAAGCGCGGCAACAGCCAGTCGCGTACCCACGCCTGGTCTTTCGGGCTGTAGCTGATGAACACATCGTACGGCTGGTCAGCTTGCCGGCTCATTCAGAATGAACGCATTCTCGCAGCGATTTGTATCGTCTGCTCGGAGGAAACACCGAGACGAATGCAGCGATCTCGCGTAATCGACTCGCCATGCCGCGTTGACTTCACTGGGCCACAGAAGATGAGAAAGTAGGTGCGCCGAATGGGGGGCGTGGGAATTCAATATCCGACGCGAATGCTGTCGTGCGTTTGTACCTTTACTGATAGCAGTTTAGCATCAGTGCATGGTCAGAGTCAAGTATGGGTTTTAAGACAGTCTGTCAGAGCTGTGGCGATGGCTTGGGGTCGTTTTGCACGAAGGTGCCGTTGCGCAGGTCTGTGAGCGCCTGTTGTATTTCTTCTTGAGTGTTCATCACGAACGGGCCGTAGGGGAAGATTGGCTCATTGAACGGGGCGCCCGCCATCAACATGAACCGGGCGTGCGAGCCGGCTGCGGCCTGCGCGCGCACATGGTCGCCGTCTTCAAAGACTAGCATGCGTACGGCCTCGACGAGTTCGCCCGGCCCGTCACTGTCCAAGCCAAACCGTCCTGCACCCTCGAAGACGTAGGCAACCACAGCATGTCCTTCTGCTGTGGGCAGGTCTATCTCCGCGCCGGGTTCCAGGGTCACTTCCATGTAAAGCGGCCTGGCAGCGATGTCCGTCACAGGCCCTCGGACTCCCTCGTATTCACCCGCCACCACGCGCACTTTGACACCCCCCTTCTCCACAGCGGGGATGCTGGACGCATTCACTTCCTGATAGCGCGGCTGGCTCATCTTCTGTGCGGCGGGCAGGTTGACCCACAACTGGAAGCCGTTGATGACACCGCTCGGCCCGCGCTTGGGCATTTCTTCATGCAGAATGCCACGCCCGCTGGTCATCCACTGCACGTCGCCGGGGCCGATAATGCCGGTATTGCCGAGGCTGTCGCGGTGGCGCACGTTGCCTTCGAGCATGTAGGTGACGGTTTCAATGCCGCGATGCGGATGAGTCGGAAAGCCGGCGATAGGACCTTCGAGCGGGTTGTTGAACGCAAAATGGTCAAACAACAGAAACGGATCGAACAGGTTGGCCCGGCTCGGCCCAAAAGAACGGCGAAGCAGCACGCCGGCGCCTTCGATCACATACTGCGGCTCGATCATCTGCCTGACTCGGCGGGGAAAATTTGCCATAACTCCAATTCCTATCTACAGCGGCTTCCGTCAAGGAGTCTAGTCTTCATCCTCGATGTCTGGACCTTCCGCATCCAGATCGTACAGCACATCGATCAGTTCCTCGCGAAGCCGTCCGACTTCGGCCTCATCCCCCGCACGCTGAGCGGCTTCGTAACGCGCCACCAGATCGGCCAGTGCGCTCGCCTCTTCGATCTCGCGATCGAGCCAGCTTCGCGCCTGCGCCAGCAGTGGATCGCCGCCTGTGATAGCCGCCGTGGATGCTTCCCACAGCTCGCCGACGTAGCGCGCCGAGGCTTCCTTGGCGGCGGGATTCAGCCGGGCGTGCGCCGCGCGCAGCGTCGTCTGCTTTACCTGCCCGCTGCCTCGATCGACGGCCGAGACGTTCAGGATGCCGTTCAGATCCAGGTCGAATTCGACGGTGATGTGAGGCGGCTCGCCTGGCGCCTCCTGCTTCAGGTCCTCGAACAGAAACTCGCCCAGCAGGGTGTTTTGGGACGCGGTCGGCGATTCACCCTGGTACACCTGCACCTTGATCGCCGTCTGGTCGGGATACAGCGCGCTGAACACCTGCGCGCGGCGGGCGGGCAGCGTGGTGTTGCGCCGGACGACGATGCCGTAGTGATCCGGCACGAAGCGGCCGAACTCCCAGCGGGCGACTTCGATGCCGAGCGAGTGCGGCGTCACGTCGACCAGGATCGCGTCGAGCGGCTCGCCGGCGATCAGCGCCGCCTGAACGGCCGCCCCCAGCGCAACGGCTTCGTCGGGGTTGATCTCGACCATCGGCTCCAACCCGACGTGGTTGGCAACCAGTTCCCACACGAATGGGATGCGCGTCGAGCCGCCGACGAAGATCAGCTTTTCGAGATCGCCTTTCTGAAGCCCGGCGTCGGCCAGCGCCTGATCGAACGCGGTCAGCGTGCCCCCCAGCAAGTCGCCGATCAGCTTCTCGAACTCGGCCCGCGCGACTTCAACGTCCAGATGGAGCGGGCGGCGATCTTTTTCGAGCAGATACTCTTCGCGCACATGGGCAAACGGCTGTGTCGATAGTTCGATCTTGGCCTGCTCGGCCGCGCGTGTGAGGCGGGCCAGTGCCTTCCGATCGTCGCGCGGATCGACGCCGTGCTCTTCGATAAACTGTCCGGCCAGAAAATCGACCAGCCGCGCGTCGAAGTCGTCGCCGCCCAGGTGCGTGTCTCCGTGCGACGCGCGCACTTCGATGACACCCTGGTTCAGCTCGATGATCGACACGTCGAAGGTGCCGCCGCCCAGGTCGTACACCGCGATGATTTGCCGCTCGCCGGCGCGATCCAGGCCGTAGGCCAGCGCGGCGGCTGTCGGCTCGTTGATGATCCGCTCGACGCTGAACCCGGCGATCTCGCCCGCTTCTTTCGTCGCCTGGCGCGCCGCGTCGGGGAAGTAAGCCGGGACAGTGATTACGGCCCGCTCGACAGTTTCGCCCAGGTTGGTTTCGGCGATGCGCTTCATCTCGCGCAGAATGATGGCCGAAATCTCGGCCGGGGTGTAATCGCGGCCGTTCAGCGTCACCGGCAGATCGGTGCCCATGCGGCGCTTGATCGAGCGCACGGTGCGTTCCGGGTACAGCACGTACTGGTTGCGAGCCGGCGTACCAACCACCAGCGCGCCGGCCGGGGTGAAGCCGACGACCGAGGGCACGATGCGTTCCGCTCCGTTAGGCAAAATGGCGGGCACGCCGCCCTGCACGTGCGCGACGGCAGAGAATGTGGTGCCCAGGTCAATACCGACGATCTTACTCATGCTGACTTCCTCTCGCTTATCGCTGACGCCCTATGGCTCTCGATGGGCGATACGCGATAAGCGATATGCGATATGCGATAAGCGATAGGCGATACGCGACTAGCGCGCGACAATGACTTCGGCGTGGCGCAGCACGGCGTCACCGATCTGGTAGCCGCGTCGCGTTTCCTGCACGACGCTGCCGGTTGGCCGACCATCGATGGCCGGCGTGGCTTCGACGGCGACGTGAAGATTCGGATCGAACATCTCGCCGTCGGTCTCGATGGGGCGAATGCCCTCGGCCGATAGAACGTCGAGCAAGCGCTCGCGCACGAATTCCAATCCCTCCAGCCAGGCCGCGATCGCCTCGCCGCTCGACGATGCGGATCGCGTCCCGGGCGGCCATTCGTCGAGGGGCCTGCCAGATAGCAGCGCCCACGCGCCGCTCAACCGCTGCCGAAACGGCCTCGCGCGCGGCTCTTCCGGCACGCCGTCATCCGGAAGCAGCCGCCGGCCGGCGCTCAACGCTTCGTCCAGGCCGTCGAGAACGGGCAGCAGTCGGCGAATCAGGTCGATGCGCCCTTCCGCGCGCGCGGCGACCAGCCGTTCACGCAGGTGAGCCAGCTCACGCTCGCGATAAGCGTTCGCCTCGCGTAACTGCTCAAGCATGGACTTGACACTCTGCTGCTGGGTTTCGGCCAGCGAGTTGGCCTTGAACTGTTCCTTGCCCGCGCGGGCGGTTTGTTTCTCCAGCTTCTCGATCGCCTCGCGCAGCGCCGCCGCGCGATCCTGATGCTCGACCTGGGCTTGCGCGAGCGCGCTCACTTCGGCCCGGAGCGCGGCCAGCTCTTCGGCGACGTCGGCCGGGATTGGACGGATGCCTAGCAGCCGGCCCAGCCGCGATAGCAGATTGGAGCCGCGCACGACGTTCGGCGGGTTCACACATTCACCTCACGGTAGTCTTCGCGAAAATCGCTCCGGCCGAGATCGCTCAACGCGCGCGCAGCGCGGATCACGTCGGCGGGATCGAGTGACAGCCTGCCCTCGCGCAGCGGGGGATCGAGCGGGGCGTCTTCGAACAGGCCCCCGACTGCCTCTATCGGGGGCAGGCCGTCGAGCGACAGCTCCGGCCAGGCCTGCACCCGAAGCATATCCGTCTCCAGCCGCCGATCGGGATCGCGCAGTTGCTCGTAGGCGGCGCGGATGCGCTTGAAGCCCTCAGGGTCGCGCTCCGGCGGGTGCGCGCGCACCAGCGCGAAATAGGCAGTCTTGATCTCGTCGAGCGTCGCCTGCGGATCGACGCCCAGGATGGCATACGGGTTGGCGACAGGCGTGCCCGTGATCGTCGCTCGCTTCATCAGAATAAGTCCTCGTCGTCCAGCTCGCCGAACGGCAGCCCCATTCGCGATAACGTGCCCGCGAACGGGTTGTCGATCATGTAGCGCGCATCCTGAATCTCTTCGAGCAGCGCGGAGTCGCCACGCCGGCGCGCCAGGTGCGCCGCCCGGCGCAGGCTGTCCTTGGCCTGCGACGTCTGCCCGTTGATGCCCTGCAGCACGCCCAACTGCAAGAGCGCCATGGGATCGTCCGGCGTGCGGTGGGCGAGTCTCCGCGCGTACTCCAGCGCCAGGTCGGGCTTGACCGGGCCGAGGATGGCGACGACGTGGCGCAGCGATTCGGCGCTGTCGCCGCCGGCGGATTCGGCCTTCTGCAACATCTCTCGTCCCAGTCGTTCCCACGGGCCATAGCCCGTCTTTGTCGCGCTCAGGAATCCCGCCGGCGACGCAGCGCCCAGGGCGGCCTGGAAACACTCGCCCGCCACGTCGACGTAGAAGTGCGGTGAGGCGACGCCGGCTGCTTCGGCGCGTTCGAGAATGTGCCGCGCCTCGGTCAGGTTGCCGCGCCGCGCCCAGCAACCGAACACGTGAACGTAGGTGTGCAGGTCGCCTCGCGAAGCGGCCATCGCCGCGTCGAAGCGCTCGCGCGCCTCGGATACCTGGTGCAGCGCCAGCTCGGTGTTGCCCAGCCAGACGAGCAGTTGCGGATCGTCGGGTGTCAACGGCAAGGCTTCCTCGTATATCTTCTTCGCCTGAGAGTAGTAGCCGACGTTGAACTGCGCGTGCCCGCGCTCGCATAGGATGTCGACCAGGCCACGCCGGGCAGGCGCGTGCTGCGGATCGGTTTCCAGCGCGGCGCGCAGTCGCTGCTCGGCGGCGTACAGTTCGCCACGTGTCCGATGCACTTCGGCCAGCCGGACACGCGCGTCCACGTGCGCCGGGTCCTTTTGCAAAATGCGCTCCAACTCGTTGCGACCGGCGATGACCTGCTCGTTGGCGAGCAGGGCGTCGGCCAGTTCAAGGCGCAGGTCGAGATCGTCGGGATTGGCTTTGACGGCATTGCGATAGTGCGCGATAGCTTGATCGGGTCGGCCCGCCCGCCGGTAACAGTCCAGCACGCGGCGGCGCAGCCAGGCGCGGAGTTCAGGGATCGGCAGATGCAAACCCTCCGGCGCCTTCTTGGCCGGGCGTCTGGGCAGCTTGCTCAGTAGCGCGCTCCACGACTCGGCGGCGGCATCCCATTGCTCAAGTCGCTCGTGGGTGATGGCCAAGTTGTGCAGAACGGGGGTAATCGGGCCAAGATCAGGGTGGGCCTCTAGACAGGCGCGCATGTGCTGCCAATGAGGGAGTGCGGCGGCCCACTCGCCGCGCGCGGCGCATTCCGAGGCCAGCCGGTTGCGGGCGACGAGCTGAATCGCCGTGAGCGCTGAATGTTGGGGCGAGAGCTTGAGCACCGCGTCGACTGAAGCCAGCGCGGCCGGCCACTGTCCGGCCTCGATCGCCGCGCGCGCCTGCTGCAGGTGCGCGCGGGCCACGGCGGCTTGCAAGCGCGGCGTTGGCGTCCGGGCTGCCGCTGCCGTCCATTCGGCGAGCGCAGCGGCCGGATCGCCCGTCGCGGCGAGCGCCAGGCCGTGGTAATACGCGCGCACGGCTTCTGCGCCGGCCTTGAGCGACTGGCCGAGTGGCGCCAGCGCGGCGAGAGCCTGTGCGATCTGCCCGGTAGCCAGCAGAGCCAATCCGCGCCACAGCATCGAGGTCGGCCTGTTGGCGCTGCCGGTTGTGGGCGCGGCCGGCTGATCCAGCCCATTTCCGGGCTGAGCGTCCCCCCGCTGCGCGAGGGCAGGGAGAACAGCCTGCGGGTCATTGCGAAGCAGGGCTGTGATCGGCAAGAGCGCGGTCCGATCAGCAGTCGAAAGCCCATTCAGGGATTCCAGATCGATATGAAAATTACGTTCGACCTCGGCGAGGCCGCGCACAAAGCCGAGGCGACTGAGTGAAGCGCCGGTTTCGGCGGCGCGCGCGTACGCGGCAATCGCTTCGTCGAGTTGATCGGCCCGGTGATGCGCCAGCCCCATGTGATACCAATACCGGCTTTCTCCCGGCATCAATTCGACCGACCGCGACAGGTCGGTCAGGCATTGGGCCGAATCCCTGAGCGACAACGCACGCCGGAAGTGAGCCTCGGCCAGCGCCGAACGCACAGCAGATTCAACCGCCACATCCAGCCGGCTCCACTGATCGATAGCGTCGTTAAAGTCGCCGCGCCGAAACGCTTTCAAGCCGTTCTGCTTGAACGCCGCAGGCGAGTTAGCCGGTGGAGCGAAGTGAGACTTGTGTTTGTGTTTTCTCTTTGACACGTCAGGCTTGAGAAGAGGGCGCGCGTTTAACTAGTTTGGCCCGCTATTTTAGATTATACCTCAAATGCGCGATGGGGGAGGGTCAGACTCAGCTGGCAAGGCCTAAAATAAACCGGCTCGTGTGGGAAAAGGTTGGGCTTGGACGGCGTGAGCGGTGAGCCAGTTACCCAACGCCGAAGGTTGATCGGGGAAGGGGTCAGGAAACGGCAGTCCACCCTTTTGAAGTAGAAGGCGATTGCCCCGTGGAGCATTCGGTCCGCTGAGGACGAAAACAGGAACCCACCTGGCTTTGAGTGCTTCGGTGGCTCCAGCCCAGGTGCCGCCTTTCTCGGCGTCACTGGCGATCACCAGGCCATAATCGGCCAGCGCATGATAAACCTCTGAATCGCCGCGCGGGAGGCGGCTGCTTGCGCCCCGCTCCGCGGGGTCGGCTGCAGCGAGAGACTGTGTGATACTCAGCGCAGTGGGGCGAGCCCTGAAAAGAGCCATTTTAAGCCCTGTAATGGGGCACAGGCTGGGGTTCACGTCATCAATTTGGCCTCGATAGTGGAAGATCAAGATAGTTTTGACACAGTCTCGCGACTTGTTAGGCCGTTCACGGCCACACAACTTGACCCCGTTCTGGCACGCCGATCTCCTCGGCTCTGGGACTGTTCCTATATTGAGAAGCGAGAGCTCCTTTCGTCGTGCAGCTGGGCATATTCTGTTGACGGGTTCAGTCACCGTATATCGTCTTCAATGTCAGGAACAATGATGCTCTTGCCATACAGTTTGCTTAGAGTGCCACGTAAGTGCTTCATGGTGTCGATTAGGCACTTCTCTGCTTCTTCTAGATTGTGCACGACAATGGGCGGCACAAGGGAACCCGTCCACTTGGCGTACTGTTCTTTCGCAAGTTGATAGTTGCGAGTATAGGTCCTTTTCAGCTCTATCAAGTGCTGAATTTCTGCTTCGTAGGCTGACCACGTCGCTTCGCTCAACTTCAGACTAAGCAACTCTTCTTTTGTCCAAACGCTGTCTGCAGGCTTTTGCTCCGCGTCTTTCTTGGACAGATCCTGTCCTTTCTCGCTCTGTTCAGGTTGTACTTCAGCGGTCGGCTTGGAAGGAAACGATTCAGCATGTTCTTCTTGTTGCCATTCAGCTTGCCTGCGCTCCCTTCGTTCCTGAAGGATCTTGCGGCTCTCGTCAAAAAGGAAATCAACTGCTTTCACGAGAATTGGAACGGCAGCTGCTTCTAGCATTGGCTCTGCTCCTTTCTTTGGCTTGCTATGCTTTGCTTGCGACAGTCCGGTTTCAGTGTTCTCTTCGTTGTTCCTCCCCGAATCTTCGACACGATGAGAGGGCGTTGAGTCGTTCATCTGCTTGTGTTTACTGCGAATGCGCTCTAGCAGCTTCTGCGTCTCCTGAATGTCCGCCGGTGTAGCCATTCGGCGATATAACTGATTGGAGGCCTCTGCTAAACTCAGCGCCAAATCAAGGCTCTTCTTATCTCCCCTAGGAATATCTGAGTCGAGTTCGTAGATCTCGGCCAGCCCCCACTTGGCGTGAGCGATTTCATCAATCTTATTAATTCTCTGCGCTGTTTCTAGGCTCTCTTCGTAGAGACGGTGTGCTTGATTGAATTCAGAGATCGCTGCATGGGTCTGGTTCTCCTGCAGATAGAAAAGGCCCTTTTGCTTAACGGCATTACCAAGATTACCGAGTGCTTTGGCAAACCCTCTTAGGTTCTCGTGCTTTTGAAATAGATTCTTTCCTCGCTCACTTGCACTCATTGATTTATTGTACAACTCGAGAGCGCTGTGAATGAGTTCTGAATTGCCATGCTTGCGCCCATCTCGCTCGCACTTTCTTCCCCATAGCCAATACAGTCTTCCGAAATCCAGCTCGAGATCGGCAATAGCAACTTCCTCCTTTGGATCGCTTTGGCTCAGTTTCTCTCTCATGCTTAGGCTGTTTGTATACAATTCGAGAGACTGTTGGAAGTAGTATTGCCAATCACGCCCTGGCTCCACAAGTTCATATTCCCCCTTGAGCAACGCCGACTTGCCGAGGTGCCGAGTGGCAAGCGCTATTCCTCTTTCATCATTTAACCGTTGATAGATTCTTAGCCCTACGTTTACATACTCCTCTGCGGTCTTAAGATCTTCAAAACGCAAATACGTAAAACCCAGGTCTTCAACAAGAACTCTGGCCTCTAACGACTCATTGCCAGCTTGGCGACATGCATAAAGGATGCTCTTGTTGGCAGCGACGCGCTCGGGCCAATATCCAGCCAACCACATAAAATGGTTTATGGAGTCCCGAAAGTCTATCAGCAGCTCCCATTCAGCCAGCTGCTGCGCCACCTCAGTAGCGGCGATAATGTTCTTGACTTCGCGCTCCATGAGCGCCTGGCTGGTTCGATAATGGCTCTTAGAATACTGAAGATAGAATTCGACAAATCTCTTGGCAGCAGATTGAGCAAAGTCGGGTGCTTCACTCGCTTGGGTTTCACACATTTTTTGTGTCAGTGGATGTATCTTGTACGCTACACCACTATCATAGTAGTTCACATCCAACAAGGACATGTCACAGAGGCTTTTAATGCACTTGGCGAACTCACTAGCGTTTGTTCCTGCTGTGGTTGCAATGGCTTCACTTGGAGCATGCTCGACAAAGAAAGTCATTCCCATCAGAATCCGCTTCTGCCCTTCAGCGAGAATCTCCTCCCATGTTCGCCGAAACAGGTAGTTGTAGATCTCATCGCTTCTCTCGAGCGGCGGATGAAAATCAAAACCCTTATGAATCTGGTCGAAAGAAAGATAGCGAATCTGCCCAACTGCGAATTCAATAAGCTTGGGAATGCCACAAGTCAGTCTGTAGAGCTTGGGGTAATTGTCTTTTAGCTCTAGTGAAATGGAGAGATCATCCAGCTTGCGATCGATGAGTTTCTTGGTGTCGTCCAAATTCAACTCCGTGACCGTGTGAATACGTGGTTGGAGTCTTGCCAAGTCGTCTGAAAGCTCTCGAGTGGTAATGATGACCCGCACCATACTTGTGGTTTGGCTTGCGCCGCTGGGAGCTGTTATTGGCAGTCGATCGATAAAGCCGCAGATGTCTGACCCTTCACGATCATGTATGACGCTTTCGAAGTTATCAAATATTATCAGGGCAGCGTGTTGGGACAATATGCGGATAACTTCATTGGCTTTTTGTTGCAGGTCACCTAATTGAACAATTACAGAATTGGGATCATGCACACGAGCAATGATGTCCAGAACAGTATTCAAGTTGATCAGCTGGGTTTCACGGTACCTTCTGACATCCACCCATACAATCATCTCAAAAAGACCCCTTCTGAGGTAGCGATGGGCTATCTTCTTGGCAAGAGAGCTTTTGCCTATGCCGCCAAATCCTTTAAGGATAATCACCTGGTTTCGCTCCAACAACTCCCTAACGAGCAGCTCTAAGGTTCTCTCATGTCCAAAAAAGTAGGGTGGCTCCCTTTCTAAGTTGTGGCGTACTGCACTTGCGTTTTTCGGAAGCTGGATGCTATCAAGTTCTCGCTGCAATTCTCTGATCTTTGCTTCTATATCCTCTATTTCCAACTTAACAGCTGGATCAGCAGATATCCCGCTGAAGGCTTCTTGCTCTTTTAGCTTTTGCAGGCGACGAGAGTAGTTAACGATGAGCCTTTCAATGTCTTCCTGCCGCGACATAAGATTTCACGTGAGCGAAGGATGTGTGCCCATCTCCCGCTTGAACCTCGACTCAAGCGGCTTTCTGTCGTAACCAGCGCTCCAAGACTTCCAAAGTGCCAAGAGGGACTTTCTGGCGCCAGTCTTTACCGCCAGAATCAATGTCTTTTCTAATCTCGGTTCCGCTTGCGACTCTCTTCCCTTCTAAAACAACGACTTGGAATCCATAGGTTTGAAACAGTTTTTGTTTTTCTTGATCCCACGGATCAAGGATTCTCATTATTTGAACAGCATCGCTGAGGATATAGTGCTTCCAGCACTCGGGCATATTGATCGGAAAGGGAGTGACGATAACATCGGGATAACGCTCTTGGAGTTTATCATCACTTAGAATTGAATTCTGAATCATCCTCATGCGAAGATAATAAGAAAACGGATTGGCGCCTGGAAGATGTCTATGAGAGTCGGATTCTACCTGTTTTGTATAACCAGGGTCTGGATTGGTAATTCCGACGATCAGCTTCTTTACGCAGCCTAAAGCCTGTACTAAGTATTCAAAGTGCCCATTATGAAACGGTTGATACCGCCCATGGATCATGCCAATCTCTAGCATTCTGCTCTCCTTCATTATCCTGTTAAACTACTAAGACCTTCGGGGATCCCTTCCTCAAAATCTCTCCGATAACCAGTCTTTCTACCATCGCTCCACCAGAGTTGAGCTTATCGATAACTTGATTTAATGCAGTGGGTGCTACTGCTAATAGAAGCCCTCCGGAAGTTTGGGGGTCATAGAATAAATTCTCATAGCTTTTGCTTGCACCTGTCTCAAACTGAACACGGCCCTCTACATATGTACGGTTGAATAGAGCTCCATCTTCTTCCATAGAAGTCGCGTAGGCTAATGCCTGCTCATAACAGGGTACGTCCTTCGCGTTTACAACTATCTCAACAGAGTTTTGAATGGCGAGCTCAAATAGGCTACCTGCGAGACCAGCACCAGAAACATCTGTGGAAGCATGTACGTAGTCTTTGTCAATGAATTTTAATATCGAACTGTTCAGAGTGGCCATGCATCTAATGATCTGTTGCGGAAATTCTCCTAACATGTTATGCCGGGTTGCCAGACTGACAATACCTGTTCCTATAGGTTTGGTTATTAAAAGAACGTCACCCGGTCGGGCTCCAGATTTTCTAATGATTCTTTCTTTTGCAACTACTCCAGAAACAGCCAAGCCACAGAATAACGACTGTTCATTGATTGTATGGCCCCCGATGAGAGCTACATCTGCTTCATTCAGTTTGTCCAGTAAGCCGGAGAAAATTCCATTAATTCGATCTGGATAGTATGGAGTAAAGCTATGGAAGAGAATACTGAGGGCGGTTTGTGGCGCAACGCCCTTAGCGTAGAGGTCAGAAAGACAATGTGCAGCACTAACTGCGCCAAAGTCATATGGCTTCACCGGAAGAGAAGCAATTACATCAACAGACTGTACTAACAGAAAGCCATCTGCTAATTCATATGCTCCAACGTCATCAAAGTCCTGGACTCCAATAAAGATTCTTGGGTTTGGAGAGGATAACTGTGCAAGGTGATTCAATCTAAGTTCACGTAGAGCGAACTTCCTTGCGCAACCACTTCCAGGTAAGATATTTGAGCCTTCTTGCAATGTTGGATCGTTCATTGTTTTTTCCCCAGCTTCTAACTCATCATGTTGTCCGCAACGTAAACATGCCAATGTAGATGCTTTGTCGTTTGACAGTTACCGAAATTGGTTGTTAATCTGCATCCCTCGTGTTCTTCCAGGACCTTCCCAATGACTTTTTGCAGGACAAACATCATTTCCGAAAGTAGTTCGGTGTTTTCACAAGATAAGCTGAGTAGAGACTCCACATGGTATTTTGGAATGACCACAATATGGACTGGCCATTGAGGGTTTGTATGGTGATAAGCGAGTACATTTTCAGTCTCAATGACTACTTGTATAGGAACTCTTCCCTTTAATACTTCGTCGCAATAAAAATCATGTGTCATATCTGTTTCCTCTCATTCGTTCGGCCAAGGAGTTCTCGGCTACTTTGGACGGGGTGCGGCGGCGCAGTTCGGCCACGAATGCTTCATCGGCGCGGATAGATTCGTCAATCTCGGTGCGATGATCGTGATAGTAGGCCAGCGCCGCGCAGATGTCACTCAGCGACAGGCCATATTCCTTGGCGATTTCGTCGGGGTGAAGTCCCATTCGCTCGTGCCAGATGACAATGTCCTGCACGGTGATGCGATGCCCGGCGATGCGCGGCTTACCTCCACTCACTCCTGGCGTTGTCTCAATGTGTCCAATCAGTTCAGTAGCCATGGGCTGAAGTCTCCGAACCGCTGTCGGCTGCACAGTACACGGGGATTATAGCCAGCTGTGTTTCAACAGGCAAGTACGGAATCTCACCAATACGAACCGGCAAAGGAGTTTAGTAGTGAGCTAATAATGAACCTGAACGATAGTGCCGTAATCCGCCCACTGGTACATCCACAGCGCGTCGGCGTTGGTCATGTTGATGCAGCCGTGGCTCATCGGCCGGCCGAAGTTGTTGTGCCAGTACGTGCCATGCAGCGCGTAGCCTTGATAGAAGTACTGCACCCACTGCACGCCGGGCAGATAGTAGCCAGGGCCGCTCATCGTCTGCGAGTCGTAGCGCACGTAGACGCGGAACTTGCCGGTGACCGTCGGCGTGTTGGGCAGGCCGGTCGAGACGATGAAGGTGCGCACGGGCGTGTTGCCTTCATAGGCCGTGACGCTCTGCGCGCTGAGGTTGACGTCAATCCAGCGCTCGGCCGGGTTGCCGCCCGACGGCGGAATGGCGGCGGTCGGCGGTGGCACGTAAGGCGTAGGCGTCGGCGGAATCGGCGTATGTGTGGGCGTGGGCAATGGCGTGTCGGTCGGCGTAGGCGATGGTGTATCGGTTGGGGTGGGCGTATCGGTCGGCGTTGGAGTCGGCGTCTCGGTTGGCGTCGGCGTGGCCGTCGCCGTGGGCGTCTCCGTAGGCGTAGCCGTAGCGGTCGGGGAAAGAGT
>Ga0209342_10001396_pt1 | contig 27138 bp, 25 predicted proteins | sample RifCSP16_2_FD_184023 | JGI IMG/M metagenome (GOLD analysis project Ga0209342, IMG submission 184023) | Soil microbial communities from Rifle, Colorado - Rifle CSP2_sed 16_2 (SPAdes) (version 2) | ecosystem: Environmental > Terrestrial > Deep subsurface > Rock core/Sediment | place: Rifle...
GATATCTTTCTTGATACGTTCATCTGATACTACTGTCCATAAACCACCGACACCTGGTTTGCCTGCGGAATCGGTGGAAAGTTCAAGTTGGTAATTCGGCCCCGTCGTCCCGATGCCGACGTTGCCGCTTGCTTGAATATTTACTAATCTATCATATCCAAAAAGACCGAGGGTTAAATAATTGGAGGTAGAGCCTGCCGAAACGGGAACAAACCCTATATATCCAGCATTTGCGTTACTCAAAGCCATTCCAGTCATGTGAACAAGCGCATTGCCTGCCGTCAAATTTGCATCAACGGTCTGTGATGCCCAAGTGTAAGCCGAATTACCAGTTACCGTAGTGTTAATAACTCCTGGACCTGCACCAGTACCTCCTGTCCCAACTACCGATAACGGACTACCCGGACTCGTCGTCCCGATGCCGACGTTGCCGGCAACATTAAAATCCCCGGTTGATGCCATGCCGGTAGTAAATACCAACTCTTTTGTAGTATAGCCTGCTGGAATTTCGCCAACAGTGTTCGGAGCTACAGATGTCCACCCAACAGAATTTATTATATTACAGGTTATCGTCTCAGTTTCACCTGAATTTTTATATACTTCAACGTAAGCGTGTTCTCCGCTATACAGACTAGAATGGTAAACTATTCTCGCTCTTGTCACTCCCGACCCGTTGTAAGTAGTGTAGTGCAGTTGATTAATAGTCCCGCCATTTATAAACATTTGTCCAACATTAAAGATTGAACGAGAATGATTATTGGTAGTTAAAATCTCAAAAGTCGCAGAATTTCTACCTACATCAGATGCTGATACTGCCACTCTAAACCATCCTGCAGCCGTAACTCCAGTAGAAGCACTTGCAGTAGAACTATAGGTATTTCCAGTAAGATTGCCTGAAAAAGCAGTTGCGGTTACAGTCCCTGATACTTGAAGGGCTGTTGCTGGATTGGTCGTCCCGATGCCGACGTTGCCAGAAGTAGGTTGCAAAATTACATAACTTGTGGTCTTAGTCGCATGAGATGTACCTTCGATAGTAATATCGCCGTCGGCTGCGGCTGAACCGTAAACAATAGGAGTGGTGATCTGAGTTGTAAATGTAGGTGAAGCAAGTGGAGCCTTCAACGCCAGCGCATCAAACACGCTATTCCCATCAGGCGCATGGGTAGTGTCCCCATCCGCAATAGAGGCGGCAATTTGCAATGTGTATGCGGATACTAATATCCACCGTTTAGTTCCAGCGTTAGTATCCGGTGCAATCACATTCGGACTTGATTCTGCGGCACCGGATGTGGCGTTTAGCTCGTAAAGATACAACAACCCAGATACAATGGCAAATGCGCGATCTTTATCGGATAATGAATTCCCATCTGCATAGTCGAGGTAGGTGGAATCAACGCCGCCGGTTAGGGAGGTTACGTGGTATATCTGCTTGATGGCCATGAGTTACTCCTTTACTTCTCTGAATTGTCAACTACCACTTCTGGCTTGGGTAGTGGCTGAGGTGGTTGCAATTGACTGTTACACTCGGTTATCAGTGCCCCGATTAACTGAGCTACGTCAGTGTATGGTTGCTTGCCGAGATATTGGAGGATGGAATTGATTGTGGATTCCTTGATTTCGAATTTCTTTTCCATGGTGATTGATCCTTTCTTTGGTTAGAGGGTTGATAAAAATAATCCTTGACCTATGGTAATGTTTGGCATTATATTAAATCCAAAAAGGAGATGGATTATGAAAAAAACAATGAAACTTGTGGCAACGCTTACACTGATGTCCCTTGTCGGTTGCGCTAAGCCCGTACTGTTCGACCCCCTTGGTAATTGCCGCAACCGAGCTATTTACTGCGCGATGGAAGCTAGGGAAAATTACGAGACTAAAGTTGCATCTGGCCCGGTGCCGGGATATCATGGAATTAATCATGCTCAGGCTAAGGCTAAGATTAATGGCGAATGGCAATGGCTGACCATGATGGGGGCTAATTGCTACGCGGCGCAAAAAGATAATTTTGAGCCGCTGAACGATTGGAAAGTTGATGATTTTATTCATTATATTATGTCCTTTAAGACAGATAAAGTTTCAACGGTTGACAATAATTAACAGTAACCTTACCATCCCGAAGCTAGCGTTCTCCATCCCGCATCTGCGTACATTTTTACCGTGTTGTCAAAAGTGTTTATTTCAAGCAACCCCTCAAACGGATTGGCTATCTGGCCGGTCGTACCTTTGATATAAACTCCCGGAACAACCAATTTAACTGCATTAGTTTCAACCATCATATGTAACCCAGCGTAGCCAGCGGCCCCGTTGATATCTTCGCACCATAATTGCCCAACGTTTGCCGGGGCTGTTGTTGGGGCTGTTCCATTGCCAATACCTAATACTTTTGCAGCGGATGTTCCAACTGCTGTTATACCGACAAGAATATTCCCTTGTAATAGCGTTTTAGTTATTGATGTATTTCCTAAAACTATCTGGTTTGATGCCGTTGTTTGAGTGTTATATCCAATAGCTATGCTATTTGTTGCGGTTGCTAATTGGCTGTTTTGTCCTGCACCATATCCAAGAAATACATTATTTGTTCCTGTTGTTATTGCCCATCCAGCATAAGCGCCAACACCAACATTCCCCCCGGCTGTTGTCTTATATAAAGAAGAAAAACCAACACACGTATTATATGCGCCAGAACTATTAAGATATAAGGCATTTGTCCCCACCGCTACCGAAGCGCCCCCCGTAGTATTTGTGTATCCGGCATCGGCTCCTATAAAAGTTATATTTTTCCCAAGATTTACAGATCGTGCAGTATTATATCCAACGAGAGTATTAGTGCTACCAACGCTAAGGATTTCTATCGAATCATTGATTATCTTTCCAAATGTATCGTTTTGCCTTGAATCCCAACTGTACGTTCCAAGGCTGCCATCTGCGATATTATCTGTATAAATAGTAGTTGTATTATCACTAATTGTAGCCAGATAAAAATGTATTGCTCCTCCAGCTAAATTCCTGTAAATTTTTCTTGCCGTAACTGCGGGCGAACTACTAAGTGGAATATTCGTCAGGTTTACTTGTTTATGAGAGGCATCAACTGTTACTGAATTGGAAATTGTACCAAGGCTTGTTTCGCCTGTCGCGGTTACAAATGTTATGCCATACTCATGACTCCCATCAGTAACATTGCCTGTCCCTGTTGTTACTAATGATGCCGTACAAGCAGTTGGTGACGAGACAGAAGTAAATTTAATGCTACCCCCCTGCGCTAATAAAATATTTGAACTATGTCCTAATGTAATCGCATCAACGACTGTCCCTGTAATTGTAGCTGATGTAGCCACCAACGCTCCCGCAGCAGACACCGTAAACACGTTATTCCCAATACCAATTCCATCACTGCCAATATGAACCCCTGCATTAGTATCGTTATATGCAGTTTTTGATCCGGTATAAAGATAGGTGCCTATAGTAAAAGAACCGACTGACCCCGATGAAGCTGTAATAGCTCCCGTAATGGTCGCAGATGTCGCCACTAACGCACCGGCATTACTTACCCGAAAAGGTGCTGTAGCCTTATTCGCAATTGAAGCACCAGACCAAATTCCTCCGTCTATATCAACATGAAAGGAGGTAGCGTCATCCCCACCGATGTCAATTGTAGCAGCAGAAACAGCTCCCGAAAATGAGCCAGAAGTAGCATAAATAGCACCTCTAACTGTTAATGTTGCCCCCGCTTGGCTCCAAGAAAGACCTGCATTTCCTCCTGCAATATCTCCACAAAGAAGATTGCCGGCATTATCCATGTAAGTCTTCCAAGCAGCCGAAGCATAAAAACCCATATAAGTTGACGATAGATAAAGACCATCACCTGAAGGAGCTGTTAAAGTTGTAGGAATGCTATTAAGATTTGTTCCCCATGTTGCTCCTACAGTTGCGTTATTGGCTGGTTTTTCAGCACCACTGACCTGAGTTGCAAAATCAGCAGAATTTACAGTTGCTAATGCTCCTTGTCCTGTTATATTTGCAGCAGTGTGGGAACTTGTAACATCTGCACCAGCTTCAATACCTGAGAGTTTAGTTCCTTCTGTGCCGTTTATATTAGATAGAGATGTAGGCTTATCGGAAATATTAGCGTAACCAGAGCCGCTAGAAATCGTGATTGCGCCGGTTATCGTTGCGCTTGTAGCAACCAAGGCACCCGCCTCTGTTACATAGAAAGGAGCACTTGCAGGGGTTGCATGACCAGCCCAGAATCGTATATCATCTCCGGCTGTAACTACACTAGACAATCCAACCACACCAGCAACATCTTTAATATAATTAGCCGAAATTACCCAACCTGATGTTCCACCTATATATCCAGTGTCGGCAGTAATCACGCCTTTAAAATACGCTGCCCCAGTTGCTAGTATCCGCACATTAGCATTAGCCGCTGCAACTGTAGCGGTTTGACTTGCCCCACACCCAAACAGTCCTTCATAGGTAAGCACCATTCCAGCAGAATTTACAGACCCATCCCCAGCAGTTGCAGAGGTTTTGAGACTAGCTACCGAGGTGTACATCTGAATAATAGTTTCAACTAACGTGCCTTTGGTGTATGTTAAAGCAGCCCCATCCCAATTCAAATAGCTAGTTGAATCTCCTACATAAAACTTAGCTTTAGATGCAGAGAAGTCATAACCAAGAATAAAGCCTGTATCAGTGTTAGTGAAGTCGGTTTTACCGTAATTGATAAACACATCCGTTGAAGCTGAAACAGCCGTCAACCCCGTGGCACCTACTGACCAGTAATTCGTGGCTGTTCCGAATTTTCCTGCCGTGGCGTTGATTGTCCCCGTGAATGTTCCCGAGGTTGCAGTGATAGCTCCGGTGATTGTGGCAGAAGTAGCTACCAACGCCCCCGCCGCAGAAACAGTGAATACATTATTGCCGATTCCAATACCATCTGAACCTAAATGCACCCCGGCGTTGGCATCGTTGTATGCTGTTTTCGACCCTGTGTACAGGTAGGTTCCTATCGTAAAGCTGCCCACACTCCCGGAAGTAGCTGTGACTGCACCTGAAATCGTAGCAGAGGTAGCTGTCAATGCGCCCGCTAGAGACACCTTGAAAGGAGCATCGGCAAAGGCTGTAGCACCTAAATGGATGCCGCTAGTTGTATCTAATTGAATCCTGGTTGCAATTGTACCAGCATATAAGGCTGTAGCGGATAACGTAAACCCGCCTATCGTGCCTGTGGTTGCCGTCAATGTTCCAGATATTGAAGCTCCGGTCGCTGTTAATACTCCTGCATGAGAAATAGATACGGTCGGCGCACCTGTTGTTCCTGCAATAAAAGCATTGGTTCCGGTTGCCGAGATTGTGGTTGTGTTACCGCCTGCCGCGACACTGAATGCTGAGTTAGTTGCTCCAAAGCCTGCGATAGACACAACGCCTGCCGTAGTCCAAGAAATAATATCAGATGCACCTAAGAACCCTGAGCCGTCAGTCCCTAGCTTGAATCGTTGGTTATTGGCATCAAGCCCAAACATGCCTGTCTTGTTGGCAAATATTCCTGTCCCGGTAGTCGGTGCGGTGGGCGGGGTCGTTCCGATAGCCAAATAAGCATCACCAGTTGACGATAAAGTGATTCCTGTGCCAGTTAATGTAGTGGCCGCTAAAGTCCATCCCCCAATCGTTCCCGATACAGCCCTCAACACACCTGCATTACTCACCGCGAATGGGTTAGTTGCAATATCAAACGTAGATGCTCCCAGCCACATATTTCCATTAGCGTCAACATGAAACGAACTGGCATCTGCTCCACCTATATCAATCGTTCCTGCCGACAATGCTCCGGATATTCTTAAGCCGTTCGTGGGATCGTATTTCAGGTAATTGGTGGCATCTCCAATCGCCTGCCCATACAAGTTCGTTACATAATCAAGGAATCCATTCAGGTTCCCAAATCTCATTCTTTCAACATCAGAAGAATAGAGTGAAATTCTTAACGGGCTGTTAGGATCGAGAAGAATATAATTTGTAGTCTGTCCTATCCTTAGCCTTCCTGGCAGAGCATTCGGGAGGTTCGTTGACCCAGGTGAATCGGGGCCAGCATATACAGGTGAATAAGTGTTTGTAGTTGAATCTGTTGCAACCGTTATCGCAGCAGGGGCTAAATCAGCCCAATCATCTAACACTTCGGAAAACTTGATAGCCCTGATGTCCATAGAGGCGTCTGGTTTTATTGTGACTTCATCAGTTAAGACATTGTAGGTTCCGCCGAAATCTGCATAATTCACTGTAACGACGTCATCAGGACGGACAATTAAACACGTTCCCTTTAGATTTGCCGATATATCTGCCGATTTCAATAGTTTCCGCTGGTAGTAAAGAGTCCCTAATTTCTGAATCTTCTGTGAATCCTGCACGCCCGGCAATTCAATAGTTTCCGAATCAGGATAGTCAGTAGCAGATTTAGCCGGAACTTTAGCTTTAAGGAATAAATCCTGCGATTCCCCGGTCTGCTGCCATGCCACATAGCCACTATCTGATACTTTCTCAGCTAATGAATCGGTATATCGGAAACTTGACGGGCCGGTTTCATCTGGCTTAGTGACTTCAACTGCCGTAAGAGTTTTAACCGATGCTGCTGATAAAACCTGCAAGCTTATCTGCTCGCCTACCACAAGGCAGCAATGGCACATGGCAAGAAGTTTTGATAATACCTTTGCTCGGTCTTCTTTGTAATAGAAAGCGAAATTCCACTCTAGTCCCCATGAAGTGAATGTGGTTCGGGCGGTATCAAAAGAGGCCCCATTGAGGTCATAATCCATTGCCCCCATATTTAATAGCACACGCCGGATTACATCAGCGGGGCTTGTAACTGAAACTGTCCCGACTTCGCTGAACTTAGTTGGAATATCCCAGAAAGTGTCCCCATTCTCCCATAAGCCAGGTGAATCAACCGCACCACCTCCTGTCGATGCAGATATGATTGGTTGGAACACCCGCCACGTAGATTGCGTGGATTGTGTCATTGCAAACGCCGGAGAAGCCCACGTTATTTTCGCACCGGTTGCTCGTGGATTCCTGACTTCAGATATTGTGTAAGTTTTGTCCGTAGCAGGTCCAAGAAGGTAATAACGAGCCGAGCCAGCATAAACAGACCTTAACGGAATATAAGCTGTGCCATAGACCTCTGGAACGCATACGTTGTCCTTTATAATCGTATTGTCGGTATTCGCCGGGAAGATTTCAGAGATTAATCTGGTATTGGGATAAGTTCCTCTAAGATATTGCTGTAAGAAGTCTTCGCAGGTAACATCAATTTGCTGGTTATAGGGAGAGGCGGATTTAATAACGAATCTCCATGACCCCACAACCTCCTTGCCAGAACCATCATCAACCACCAAAGCTATCCTGACAATACCACCCTTAAAATTGGAAGCAGTAAGAGTGTTTGAGCCATTGACGATAGAAAAACTCACATCATTAGGGGCATTAATCCCATATTCAGACTTAGACCGTCGAAGGGTAATGCCATTAAAATTAACTATCTTGAAGGTGTGAGCGGTATCCCACTCCCCATGCGTCCATATGCTGGGAGATTCTTGTGCGCCGATAGTAATCGAACCGGTGCCAGCAGCTACCGTGCCAGTTGACCAATGATATTCAGTCCCTAAATTATCGGTCACACGAAACAACCACGTCACTATCTTATTGGTCGCTGCAATAACCGCCAATTGTCGAGTTGTGAATGTCTCTGGCATTAGGCCGATACTCCCAGAACTTTAAGTCTGATGTCTGAATACCCATAACGAGACACACTATTGCCGGAACGGGTTAATTTGCTATCAAACCTGACAACGTAAACATTGGAATCGCCCGCATGACTCCACTTGAAAGACCTCTGAGTGCCATTACCCTTCGCCGAATCGTTGTAATAATCAAATACCGTGCCTGCATCGGATTCCGATAACTGGTTGTATTTATAGGTTATATAGAAGATAGATTGAGTACCGAAGCTAATCCGCTCTTCTGAACCATCAACCCCGTAGTGGATAGCCTGTGATTTGGCTGATTCCTCGCTGAGGATCCCCTGTGCTGCTACAGACAATGCGGCGGTTGTATAGTCAGCAGTGACTGTGCCGGTGAAGTAATTAGCTAAATATTTTGCAGCCATTAGTTTGCGGCCCTCCTGATTTCATCCTTCAAGAATCCATTACGTGAAATTTGCTTAGTCACTACATCCCCTATCTCCTTGCCGTCTATATGGAAGTGAGCATGGACTGTTACATCGCCGCCCGGCCCATTTGACCCACCGTTCAAACCAAGATTGTCCAGCATAGTTTTTGTCTGTTTATTGTTAAATATCCTGCTTGGTGGGGTAAATTCTAGCTCAGGCCCGCGTTCGCCAACTACTCTCCAGCCGCCTTCGTGATAGCCACCATCGGCGTACCCTCCCAATCCTGCATTAATAAGTGTTTGTGAATTACTCCAATTACTCCAATCCCATTCATCTTGGTTTGTTGCAGGATTGGCGATTACCTCTTCTGCCGTTGCTGTTGCCGCAAGCCCACCCGCCCACGGATTTTCCTGTGTGTATCCCATCTGGGTCGCATTATTTATCGCATCTTGTAATGTTTGGCCGGGGTTAGTGTACAATTGCGCACCACCAGTCCAACCAACTTTCGGAGAATAATAACCCGTTGCCTGTCCACCAGATGAAATGATTGTTTGTGCAGTCGCTGCATTAATAAGTGCGTTTCCAGCAGAACCCAACAATGCAGCCGCTGATGACAGTGCGGTAGCCGCCGCTAATTGGGCATCAAGCTGCAAATCTATTCCCTCCTTCAACCCACCGACATCACTCATCACACCGCCGTAGATAGCCTTATAATCCCCACCGTACTTCTTCATGTAGTCGAGGTATTCTTTAGCGTAATTAAGATAATTCGACACATCAGTTGTGGACGCTCCGGTGGCCGATGCAAGCCCCTTTTGACGATTGTATTCGGCCTGGATTGCCTGCATAGAGTTAGATGGTGCAAGCGGCGAACGGTTCATGTCCGACAACCACTGTGTGATGGTGTCACGTTGATCCAGCAAAGACTTGGTAAGTTCGCCAATTGATCCGGCTGCTGTATTCGCCGCTTTAGCCAATTCTATTTGCCGTGCCGTTTCAAGGTCAGTATATTTTGTTAAATCAACCCCGGCTTCTTCCAGTGCTTTCCCGTAATCATCGAATTGCTTATTGATTGCTCGTAAGGATAATTCATATTCAGTCATCCCCTGAGTTGCTATGATTTCAGTTATGGGGGCCATCGCAGAGCCGATTTTATCAATAACTAAATTGATGTCATTAATCGCCCTTAACCCGCCTTCAGTATCACCACCCTTAATTTGGGCACCAATATCTTTAAACATTTTATTGATATTATCTTGCACTCTGTTAGTCAACATGGCCCAGGCAGCAGTATCGCCAATCAAGCCCTCCCCACCTTTCAGAGATACATAATCCCCAAGTGCATTTGCATAAGCATTACCAAGTGATTTTGCCAATGCCTCCGCATAATTTTTGGCAACACTAGAAAGAACCGTTGATGCTTCGCTTTCGTTGTACCTACCTAAAGATGCGGCGGTTAGTGTTGCTGCAAAATCGGCAGAGGCCAACTCATTTAATATTTGTGATTGCATTTCCTTCGGGAGTTTCGACGTAAAATCAAAAACCATTGTGTTAAATGATTGTTGAATTATTTCAATAGAATCAGCATAGGCGTTAGCAATTGGGATGTACCAGTCGTTGCCGACGGTTCCGGCATCCCAGTTTTTTTGCTTAAATCCGTTAACCTTATCAAATATTTGAGCATTTACTTCTTTGTTCACAAGCTCGGTTAATGTGAATTCGTTCTCGCCAGATGAAAATAGTTTGTCAACTCCTAACGCACCAAGAAACGCACCTACAACAGCGCCAATCGCAGTTCCCCAAGGACCGGCATCTGACCCTATAGTAACTCCAACATAAGCACCACCGGCAGCCCCCAATCCTGCCTGTGCTGCCCTACCGAAGTCCTGTCCTTGGAGCAACCTGCTTATAAAAGTTGCGATACCTGCCGTCCATGCAGAAAAAGCTTCAGTGCTTAAGTCGGCGATTGCCTGTCCAGTGGCGGCACCTGCTTCTTCACCTACTAAATGAGCAGCAATCAATGCTCCAGAATTGGTAGCGGTACTTTGTAGGCTTGGCAAAATTCCGCTTATCTGGCCCAAGAAACCAGCCCCCGCCGCTCCGTAGCCAACATTACTAACCACACCACCACTACCACTAGCACTGCCACCACTAGATGCAATGGCACCACTGATTCCCATTTCTTTTAGTATTCCAGCAGTAGCTGATTCGACACCTAAAACGCTGCCCATTGCTGATACAATAGGAACTATGATTGGCCGAGCGATTGCCAATGCTGCCATCTGTGCAAGCATCCGCCGGAAAATATTAAGGATACTATCAACAAGTTTTTGTAATGAATTTGTCGCGCCACTAAACAGGTCTTCAAACATGGTGGTGAAAGATGTATAAATTGAGTTCGCAGCGGTTTTATACGTCTCTACAGTATGTTTCATCGCTTCTTTTTCTAATTTTTCATGCTCCTTCTGATCCAACGCCGCATAATATGCCTTAACTTTATCTATCGCCTCCTGCCATGCCGGATTCCCCTTCTCAAACATTGCAGTGACTATTTCCGTAGCCTTTGCCATTTCATAGGTGCGATCAGTTACGGGGGCCACAAGGTTCATTAACTTATTATAGGCTTCCGTAATCTTATCTATCTCCGCCTTTTCTTTGGCTGTAGCCTTTGCATTATCCTCTCTACTTTTTTGAACCATAGTATTTACAATACCTTGGTCTTTCATCTTTTGAATACTATCAATCGCGGAGAATGCTGCATCCTTTTGAGCCTTACTAAGCCTGTTCCATCCGGCAGTGTTCTCAAGTTCATGCCGTAATTTTTCAGCCTCAATCCGGTTTTGTTCAAATGCTTTGCGGGGGCCATCCAATCCAGCCAAGGAAACATCTTCTTGTAGTTTCCATATTTTCTCCATTAACCTTGCTTGTTCTTCGGCAGATTTCTTTGCGGCATCATTGGCCTTTTTATCAAGGTTAAATTGCTGTTCTTTTAATACAATTCTCTTTTCAAGATATTTATTAATGTAATCTTCCGATGCACCCACCTCTTTGAACGCCGCCGCCTGGGTTTTTGTTTCCTTGTCATATTCTGCAATGGTCTCCTTGTGGTTCTTTAAGATGGTCTCATCCATCATCTTCATTATTTTAATGACGTTAAGATTGGCTTTCTCTTGTGCCGTAAGTGGTATAAGGGGTATGGGAGGCACGGTATATTCTGCTGTGTCGGGCCGAGTTCCAATGTTCTTTATTGCCTCCCACGCATCAAATATTTTCTTCGGAAGGGCACCAAGATTATTGCCAGTTTCTTTAAGTTTACTGTTTACCAAAGAAATAGCCGCAATCATCAACCCTACTTGATTACCCCACAATATTTTACCAATTATCCCCATGCTTGCCGCTTCAAATGTTCCACTCGGAGCAGTATCATAAATAACCTTCAACATTTTAGCAGTTGCACGTAATTGATCTACTGTATCAGAAATGGATTGTTTGTTGGTTTGCAACCACTTATCCAATTCCTGAGTCAATGCAATAATATCCTCATAGGACTGTTTCATTGCCCCACGAAGTATTTGATTAACTGTAGTATCTAAGGACGTTTTAACTGCTTGCCACTGCTTTTCAAGAATTTCCGTTGCTGGGCCAAATCCCTTGAGTAATTCTCCAATATGTTCGAGAACAGTATCTGTTGCTCGCCACTGCGCCATGTGCTTTTCTATTTCCGGGTCGATTTCTCGCAGTGTAATAAGCATCATTGACGACTGCACATTCATGCCTGTCATTAATGACCTTACTTCTGTGTTAATTTGGCGAGTTATTTCTTGCCCCTGTGTCATTAAGGGAAGAGCATTGGATATTTTCGTAAATGCGTCAATCTGTTTGGCATTGTTCGCATCAAGAAAAACACCGGAACGAGCAAAAGCATTAGCAAGAGCAATTGTCTCTTGGCCTGATAACAGTGTCTTAGCAGCTATTTTCTCAAGTACCGGAATAATGGCTGTAGAATAAACTAAGGCATTTTTCCATTGATCTTCAAGTGATAATCCTCTAATGTTTTGTCCAAACGTGACAACCATCGCCGCCATCGAAGCAATTGCTGTATTGTATTCCTCAACAGCCTTAAACCCTTTAACAAATGGCATTGATAAATAATCAATAGCGGTGCTGATAACATACATTGTAGCGTAGAATCTCAATACCGCACGCTGCATGGACGCCATCGACATCTCATGGTCACCGGTCATCTCTTTGTTCAATTCTTTCAACTTGTCGTTCTTGGCTCTCTCGAGGCGGACTATTTCAGCGGCATTCCCGGCGGCGGCGGCTTTCAGAGTCTCATAATTACGCATGGCGGCGGCTTTTGATTCGTTAATGGCAGCCATCGACCTAATCCCCAACTGCTCATAGAGGGGGTTCTTGGTCATCTCGGCATTGATGGAGTTTATCTTGGCGACCATTGCGGATTGGGCGCGGAACTGTTCATCGGCGGATTGCTTGGCCGCTTGGGTAATTCTCTCATAAGACTTAATCGCTAAGTTGGCCTGTAACTGATAATAAGCATCAGCCCTTACACCAAGATTTTGGTATCCTAACTGCAACGCCTCGTTGGTATTTTGAGCAACATTCTTGATTTGTTTATTAAGGTTTTCTTGCTGCTTGACAAATTTTGTCGTATCTAAATCAAGCTCAAAATAGAGTAATCCAACTGACATTTCGCCACCTATTTAACTTCGGGAACTTTACGCATCTCGGCTATAATTTGTTCTTTAGCCTTACCCTTGATTGACTGGAATGCCGGTCGCATAAATGGTTGCTTCGGTACGCCCTTGCCCCAACCTGTAGATGCGGTTCCGTATTCGGTAAATCTGGCATAGAAAACATCCTTGTTACCCGCGTAAACCCTTATATTCCCTGGCCTATTGTACCTTTCGACTTTACGAATTGATGCTCTCAGGCTACCAGCAACCCGACCTACTTGAGTATCAGCAATAAAATTTACCGTCTTGCCTTTACCTTTTCCAGTTTTCGGGGTGAACAAAACATCGCGTAATACTCGACCAGCTCCACGATAGACTGTTCCTACTGAAATCGGTCGGCCCTGATCGTCAGTTTTTCTTGCTGGACACTTGAGCTTAGCGGTAACGACACTTTCGTCCATGAGGTCATTAGCACCGATCATAGCAGCGTCAACAATTTGCTGGCACACTTCTTTGATTTTTAAACCAATGACACGTACCGCCATCGCTACCCCTCGCTATCCCGCTTCTTCTGCTGAGATTCATGCCATGCTCTGGATACCTTCTGGAATGTTCCCCACTCATCCTTAATCCCGCCTGGATACTTCTCAATCGCCTTCCAAAGCGACGGATGATGAAGGTCTATTTCAATATCCTGCTCGCCGTTCCAGCGGGTTTCGCACTGCCCCCGTACCATCTGAAATATAGTAGCCGCTTCCCTATTTTCCACCATTAGCTCAACTCGACAAGGATTACCCAATTCACAAATAGGCGTTGTCGGCGGTATCCTTTCTGAGTGCATTGTGCGGCATTGGTCGCACCGGGTAAGCACTTCTCCCCCGTCAAGGACAACTATGGATCGAGATTCTAGGTCTCTAAACTCGATCCAGTCTGCAAGTTTTTTTCTTGTAACTTAGCCTCTGCTTCCTTAGCGCCGGAGAGCAATTGCAAACATTTATTGGCAAATCTTACAAATCTCGGCTCGCCATTGATAAGCTTGTATTTATTTTCAGCAGTACAGGAAATAAGACTGCCATTAGGAGTTTTTATGTTCCAATCAACAATGGTCTCGTCCCAAAACTCCATCCGCTCCGCTTTTTCCTGCGCGGCAGTTTGTTCGTACTGAGGAACAACCTCCATTGCCCTGGTGCTTTTGTTCTCGACGGGGATATTTAACTTCTTCCCTTTGTACTTGTCGTGGATTTCACGATACCTATCCGGCCCAATCTGCTTGAAACAAATACGCTCATCAGAAGAAGTATCCACGGGCAACCATTCCACATCCCCGGTTTCATTAATCTTGGAATCCATAAAAGGAAACCACTCCCCCTGCCCAATTTTGTCGATATCGAACATTTTAAAAACCTTTCTGCTTATAAAGCGGCTGCGGTTAAATGGGGACTTTGGACAACCCGCCATCCCCACGGGACTAGATTATGTACATGAACGCGCCAGATACTTTGCCTTCAAAACTGGTTTTTGCTACTCCATTACGATCAGCGTCAACCTTCCCGGCAGAGGTCATAAGAATGTTGCCAGAAGTGCCGATTGCATAATAGGACGTGGAATTGAGCCAGAACCTAATGCCGGAAGTGGTGCCGGGGTTCAACTTGATTCCGCTCTGTACCGCCGTCACAAAGCTCATCTGCTCCGCGTTGGTAGGGTCGAAACTTACATCCGACATTGAGATAGTCCCACCATCTGCCGAACCGAACTCAAAGGTGTCAATATCAACTCCGAATTCGCTGACATCAACAGTTTTGCGGGTGCATCCCGACATTGAGAACTTGGATACGCCAAGAACTTTCAACGTTGCACCGAGTGTAACTTTTTGGAAGCTACCCGATAAAGTTGTTGCCCTGTCTGCCATTTTTCATTCCTCCTTGTTTTTTCGGGAGCAATAAAAAAGCCCCGCGAAATGAATTGTTAATTTTTCATTCCGGCGAGGCTTGGTAGCGTGGCCGACTATCCAGATTGCGCGTCTTTCGAGGGACAACCTGAAAGCTATGTTGGTAGCAATTACATTCTACTTCTCTTCTATCAAATTTTCAAGCATTTTTATAATCATTCTCAACCCACGGATGAATGCTCGACATATTTTCTTGCTATCTTCACTTAGCATTATCTATCCTCAACGCCTGTTTTGCCGCCTGACTTTCCTTACAAGCACGATAAAGGCGATTGGTAGCCGTGTTTACGATTAAGCTGGTTAAATGCCCAGCGGGGACGGATGTATCAACAAATATCTTGTATCCAGCGGCTTTTAAGTCTTGGCAGAAACCGATATCCTCACCGATAGGAGGCAGTTCAGGATTTGGCTGCTTATCATCTCGAAACCACGGGTAGGGTAGTTTTCTAAACACTTGTATATCGAACATGAGGCAGCCCCCACCCGTGGCATCGACTTCTACAAGAGAACCGTCTTCCCAATCGTCTATTGATTCGTAGCCGTTGAATTTTTCATCTATCTCCACCATTTTTAGCATGAGCGAATCGAATGGCGGATAGCGACGATGGACTAAAGCACCCACTATTGGCAAGCGGTGGGATAGTAATCGGGTAATTGTTTGAGGGTGGTAGACTTGATCCACATCCATCATGATTAAGTGAGTACAACCTTCAGCCAATGCTTTTTGTACAAGAACATGAGGCAGCCCCCACCCGTGCCCATTGTCGGCATGAAGGAAAATAAAATCCGGCCTCTCCATCAAGACAAACGAATGAAAGAATGAAGAAGGCACCCACGGGAATGAAAGTGGTATCCCAATTCCAAGCCTGAACACAGAAGGCTTTGACCATCCGCAAACCTTGCCATCAATTCGGTTGATTGCAATATCATCCTTAGCCGCTTTTTGATACATTTCTGTAATCTTCTTGTTTTCAAGGAACTGATTGCGCCGGTTGGAGTGTTCTATGCTATCAACCCGTTCACAATATAATCCAAGGTCTTGATTGATATGGTAGAACTCATTGGTTTGGGCGATTCTCGTCCAGAACTCATAATCCCCGGAAGTCACCATCGAAGCGTCGAAATATCCATATTCATCGTGGACTGATTTGCGCCACATAGGTTGCGGGCCGACAAGACAATTGCCATTGAGAAGATTCTGCCGGTCATAATCTGGATAGGGAATTGTTCCAACCGTTGTATTGTTTTCAAAGGTTTCATTGACAGTTTCAGTGACTAATACATCTCCGAAAACCAGTGTAAACTCCGGGTGGAGGTCGAGCATCTTGGCCTGGATTTCAAAAGCATCCTTGCGGTGCCGGTCGTCCGTATTGGCATTGGTTAGGTATATTCCAGATGCTGCCTTCACTCCTACATTCCATGCACCATAGACCGTTTCTCTCTCGGTTCGGATGTATTTGATGTTATCATATTTCTGCTGGAACTCAGCAACAATTTCTCCTTCATTTTCAAGCGAACCACTATCAATAACAATTATCTCAAGTTGGTTAGCAATGGTCTGCGCCTCTAAATCTTCCAAACACCCCCGTAGAAATTTGCTGGAATTATAAGCTGAAACAATGGCTGTTATTAAATACTTCCTCATTCATTGATTCCTTTCTTGATTGGGGTATTATGAATCAGTCCTATCCCGTGGGTCTTGCGATCCGGCCAACATTCAAGAAATTCAACCTTCTTACCTTTTAGCCCAATCCAAAATGCCGCTACATCAGGCCATAGTGGGTCTTGAAGATCGTGGAACATGCACATGCTTGCGTACTTACCTACATTATCCCAATCCTTCTGGGGCCACGGGTTGCAATGGTCGCCATCAATCATTACTAAGTCGAATTTACGGCCTACTATCTGGTCGCTGGTAACTAATGCAAGCCGGAGCCAATCGGATAGTTCGATGTATTCCCTTATTTCAGAACTAACATGGTTCGTGGGGTCAACTCCTAAGCACTGGATATCGGGGTTGAACCGCTTTAGGTATTCAGAGACAAACAGGAAATTTCCTGCAAAATAGAGGCCGATTTCACAGTAGGAATTTATCTTGAAATCACTCAAATACACAAGTGCCTTTGCAATCTGGTCAGGAGTCTGGCCTATAGAAGCCGTTTCAGGTGGATTGATATAGTCTGTATCCGAACCATACATGGTCATTCCATAATGAACCCACGGCATGATCCCAAAGCAACGGACGAGGTTTGCCACTACCTCTGGATTTTTAAGGCTGGAGATGTCGAGAGTTCTAATAAGATTCTGAATTGGTACTATGTTCTTATTTTTCACTGAACACTTCCTTTCTCCCCATCGGGGGCCGGTTCATCTTCAACTCCACGGTCTTCAGCGGTAACTTCCCACTCTTCCATAGCTTGATAACTCTCGTCGGGGGTGCGAATGAAGCCTTGCGACATCATTCGTTCATCATCGCCCATCTGGGTTACGTCTATCCATTGGTACTTAATCCATTCGGTTCTGCTAATCTGTGATAACGGTTTTTCCATTGTATTCCTTTCTTAATTTTTTGATATCCTGCATTCAAAATCTACTGCATAATGTGAAAGTAAACTTGACCCATCTTGCAATGCCGACGCATCTTCTATCATCGTCACAAGGTTTGTCATCCGCATCCAAACTAAGGTGTAGCCAGAAATAGTTAACGCACATTCATCCAATAAGCTAATCAAATCTGCATACATGGTTAAGATTTCCGTTGAACCTGCCGACCTTGCAGAAAATAGATCAAATTGTAGAAGGACATCGTAATAAAGTTCTGAAAATGTTTTGTCAGGTACACCGGAAACTATCGAATAGACTAAACGGGGCAGGTCGTCACTATCAGCGGTATCGTACCAACACCGGCCACCCACATCGTTGTAAACGGCAGAGTCGAGTAGCTTATTTTCAATTGCTGTGATTAAAGCCTGCATTTACACAGCCTCCTTGACCCGTAATTCCAGGTATGTGTTGTTACCACTCACATTAATCGGCGGCCCAACTATTGAATATATTGTACTGCCGCAAGTCACTCGCCACGTTGGTTTAATGCTCACAGGCCGGTAGCGAATACGAATCTTGCCGGTGATGGTGCCACCCAAGGCGAGAGATTGGATGGACTCGGCTGAGGATAAAGGCCACACCGCACCCTTAGCAGTGAATATGGTTGTCCATGTCACCGGGGAGCCGGAAGGAGCCTGGAACAAAAGTGTATGATTTAAATCACCCGTTCTCATTATAGGAAGTCCATATCAAAAAGCCTACCAACTGATCCCACAAGTCTATCGTAAGTTTTATCATAATTCACAGTATTTACTCCAATCACATCATCGCCACGGTTTGCATAGAGGTTGACGCATCTGGCTTTTATAGCTTGGCGAGCAGTCACAGGGACACTTGAGGCCGTAGCACCGTATCCACAGATGTAACGAATAGTTATTGGGTTACTTGGATGAAGAGTACCCGTTGGCCAAGTCCCGCTATACGGTAACACCACAAACCCACACTGAGCACCATTTGTCTCAACTACATAGTCTTCCGTTGCGGTTCCAGTTGCATCATCCGCTACGAACACTATTGTTATGTCAAAAGTGTTCGTAGTAACGTTCGAGACTACCCATGCTCCGTCATAGCTTGTGGTTCCATCAATATTGATAATATCGTCATCAGCAAATCCATGAGCGGCAGACGTCACTTGGGTTTTTGTAAGAGGAGTGACGGAAGAAGCCGCAAATGCCGTAATAGCTTTCGTCAAATTCGTTTCCACACCATCGGTATCACGCCATTTGATAAAAGAAACAGATTGGAGATTCCCGTATGGAATCTTGATTCTATCACCAGAAGGCCAATCCTTCGGGAAGTAATCAATGGTTTGTGTAACAAGTTTTCGGGAAGTATCATTTTCAACATCTCTACGCGCTGCTTCAATCAGGTCTGTTAAAAGATCATCATCGGACACTTGTGGCGCATTGGTGAGAATCGAAGTCCCAAATTCACAGGCCGCCAATAGAACTTTTGATGCCGTCCTGATATAGCGTTTCGATCCGGTATAAACCTTCTTAAAATCCGCATTGTCGTTGGTGGTGGTAACTTGGTCAAATGCACCAGTTGCCCAATCGGTGTAGGTTCCCGCTAAGGTATCACATTCTTGAATTTTGGTGTCATTGGTGCCTGTGGCCGCATTAGTGCCGCAATGGAGAAGGACTTCGGCCTGTTTCCCTAAGACATCTACCCCTGTTCCGAGGTGAGTATATGCTGTTGTTATTGCCTTTGAACCATAAGCAAGGCACTGTGTTAAGGTGAGATTGCCGTCGAAAGTGCCACTGTCGATATTGAGGGCTACCTTCAGTTCGGCCAATGTCACGGGCTCCAAACTCGGTTCAGAGTACACTTTTACGATCATGGCTTACACCTCATTGCGTTCCCTGCGTGTCGGCGCGTCATGCCGCCTTTGGCGTCCGCCGCCACTACGGTCTCTTTTCACCTTACATCTACACTATAATTAAAGATATTGCATCTATTTATTTCAAAAACCCCTCGGATTTCGCATTGTCCTGTTTCGGGATTATTTTATACATTATTTAGAAAAGCATATTCTCCATTTATCTCTATTGCTTTTTTATTATATGCTATTGCTGCATCAACGGGCGTTTTGTATGCACCAATATATATTTCTCTGCCATTGTCCCGAATCTTAGCTCTCCAAACTCGGTCTCTATTATGATAAGAAACCCCTTTATATCCACTTGTGTTTGTACATCCAATTGGTTTATTGCATTCATTTTGTTGTCTTGTGACAACTCTAAGATTGCACCGTCTATTATCAAGTTTATTTTGATTAATATGATCTACTTCCATCCCTATCGGAGCATTCATTATTAATCTATGTAGCAAAATAAATTTCCCCATGCGTTTATTGCTCCACTGAACATAACCCCAACCAGTCAAATGCCACCTTAAAGTCTTAACAAGATTATAGTCTTCACTATCAATGATAGTCTCTAATCCGTTTGGCAATGCAATTGAAACAACTTTATTTTCTATCACAATCATTTCCCTTCTTAATTTTTTAAGAACCCGCCATTTGCACATCATCTTTATTTGCCTACTGTCGCGGCATATAGTTACCGAGAGAGGTGGGCGGGTATTTTAATTACTTTTTCTTCTTCGGCTTAGCCTTCTGCTTCTTAGTTTTCTTAGCATCTGCTATTTGATTTACCTTACCTGTTTTAGCCATTTTGAATATCTCCTTTTATTTTTTAGATTGAGGTCTAGAACCGAACCACCAAGTAACACACACTGTAGCAAGATATATCACAGCATCAACTATTAACACAATTATCTTAACCGCATCGGCAGGTGTGAATGCCGGGGATTGAGACATTGCGACTATCTTCTCCATCTGGAAATACATTAAGGTAGTTAAGACACAGAGGTAGAATGTTATCCCTGGCCTCGTCATCCCACGCACGAAGTCAACCATCCCCAACCCGATTGAGATTATCCCTGATGCCCAAGTAGGCGCATGTTCGATAATGTCGTGAGTTAAATATTCAGCCTTATCAGCTTCATAGGATGCAGACTGGGTAACTTCGATCATTTTAGCTTCTGCTATCTCACGATTAGCGTAATTGGTATCTTGCGCTATAGTAACTTCTTTAGCAGCTTCAATCTGTGCGATAGCCATGTCTTTATCCCGCATGGCAAGATCAAAGGCGTTCTTTTGTTTAAGGGTAAAGTAGTCACCTACCTTACCGATTAATGTACCAAGCAGACCTGTAACGCCGCCAAATGCTGCACTGCTTAGGAACCCTACTATTGCGCCCATGATACCTCCAAGTTAAAGCTTTCCCTACCTATTAATTCTCGTAGATGCCTCATCGCAACTACAGATAACAATACCGCTTTTTGGTTCCTAACCGTACCAGTTTTTTCACCAACAAGGATACAACCCAAAACATGCGATAGATAATTTTTACTTTTATCACCGCAAAGATTCCCCGTATGAATGAGGATAGCTTCACGATTTGGTACATTCTTAACGTGGTAGGTGTTGGGAAACTTTTTGCTATTCCACGGTTCAACAACGTAATTACCCTCAGGGATGCAAGATATTCCTTGTTGATTGCCTTTCCAAGGAAGCTCGCCCGTATAGCAGAAAAATATCGAATCATAAAGTAGCACTCCAAATGTCCCTTGATCGGTTGAAGCCCGACGTTTAATTTGTAATTTCATTTTTTTTATTCATTTTATTGCAATACTTAATTTCTTCCTGATCCGTAGTAATCGGAAAATGTTCTATCCATTGATGCTGACAATTGCAGCATTCATAAGCGACAAAATACATCCCTATCGCATGGCCCACATTCTCCGATTTGCAATATTCGCAGGTAGTCATTTTCGTGTCTGCCGTTCATGCTCCTGTAGCGCTGCCGCAACACTATTCATTGACGCCTTTAAATCAACTATGCCGTTGTTTATAGTATCAAACTTGCTTTCCAAGACTATCACCCGATCTCGTATCATCCTGTCGTTACCGTCGCGCTGGGCATTAGCGGAAAAAAGGAAACCGATAACGACCGAAAAGATCAACACCAGAAAACCTAAAACAGCATAGAGACTTAATCTGACAACAGTCTCACGGCCACTCTTGTCGATAACTTCATCACACGCAGAATCTACTTCCGTAAAGCTGTGGTGTTTTCTTTCAACCATCCTCCCGTCCTCCTCTTTTTAATGGGCAGAGTTCAAATCTTTAAGCGTTAAGCATATATCCGCCAGCTACTAATGGTCGCCACATGACTGTTATATCCGCAACTTTACCCGCACCGGCAGTCGCACCGGCTATGGTCAACTGGACTTTCTTGGTAGCGGCGGTTACTGATGGGCCACGGTAGACGGAATAGAAATTACCGGTTAAGTTAGCCTTGGCCGCTACGGTGCTGGAACAGAGTACAATAGGGGCCACATCGTCGGTCTGGACACTGATGCCGGTGAAGGTAGCTACTGAATGAAGATCGTCGGGGACACTCACTATCACAGCGTCGATGAAGAGTGCTTGGGCGGTGGCTGTCATCACATCATAAACAGCAGCCGCCTGATTGAGAGAGATTTGCTTGTAATTGATAGTCTGGTCGGGGATGGTGGATTTCGGTATCCACGCATATCCATTGTAAATAAACATCAACCCGGTATTCCACTCAAAACAAGTAGCACCGTTATTTGCATCTGTTGGCTTGGTATCTGAAGAATGCACAATGAAGCGGTTGTTCATTGCGCCGATTGCTTGAACTGTCATTTTGATAACCCTCCTTTTTCGGGTATCAGGTTAAAAATTAAATTAAAAGATGGGGCCGGGCAAATATCCCCATCTGAAAGGGGTTAAGTCGTCGGTATAGCCAACACGGTGATTGAGCATCCGCCCGTGGAGTTTCCAATTGCCGCCGTAGTCGTGACGATAATCGCCTTATTTGCCGTATTCGTAAACGCAAAAGCAAGCACGGTGCCTGCCGCTTCAGTATCGAGCACGGTCGCCGCCATGCACAATTCGATCTGGTCTGTCTCGCCGATCTTAACGGTGGGAAGCGTGCCTGTCCCGACCGCATAGGTTTCGTCAACTACTACCAAGACGAGGCAAGCACGTGCCTTAGCAGCGTTCAACGCCACCACGGTTGTCGTCGCCGCAGAAGTCTTGGTTACTGATGTTGAACCACCAAGACCTGCCGTCAGAAGAGCTGCTACGCCGGCACCGTTGGCGAGTTTGGCTGAGGTTACGCCTGCATCCGCAATGCGTATTCCACCTGCGCCTGTGAATTCCAAGCCGCCACTAAGGGTAAGCTCCTCTATGTCTCCCGCTGCCGCCGTATCCCGCCCAAGGATTCTGTCCGTGTTCGACACGTTCTGAATCTTGGCGTATGTAACGGCATCGTTAGCTATGGTGACTGCACCGGTATTGGTCATGGTGACATCAGTATCAAGTGTCTGCATGGCTGCCGTGGTGCCGTTGCCAATAAGGATTGCGCCGTCAGCCTTGGCATCAAGAGCTACACCCTTTGCACCAGTAGTGCCGATAATGATACTCCCGACTGCAAGACCAAGATCACCAACCGCAACAGAAATATCAGGAAGGTCAAGAGTTGAACCCGACTCCGCAACAAGAGATGCACCGGACTGCAATGTGATAACTCCACCAGAAGCGACAACCATCTCATCGCCGCCTGATTTCTTATAAACTTTAGATACATAAGTAGGGTCTACTGCCATAATAAAATCCTCCATAGACTAAAGTGAATAAAGAAAGTCGAGGGGTTTAGTACCGCGCCTAATATTACAAATTCTATGCGCTGAGTGGACATTACCAAAGACATGGCCACCTCCCTTAGAAATGGGGATAATGTGATCTACTGTAAAATCGGACCTCTCCAGTGGTTTCCCGCAAATACCGCAAATCATCCCATCTTTCTGATAGATTTCTTCTCTATCTATCTTCTCATAAGGAACGTTTCGCATTCTCGCCCGCCTCTTCTCTTGGGTTTGACGCTGGGCTATTGCCGCCCGTTCTGGATTATCCTCCGCCCATTTCTTGACTCTCGCTCTATTCTTTTCTGGATGTTTCGCTAAGCATTCTCTGCTTTGCGTCTTACGCTCCTCTGTTTTTGAGCGATACCTATCAAATTGTAAAATTTCATCATGGTGAGCGGCTCTATATCCAAGGTTATATTCACGCATTTTCTCTTTATTCCTTAAATACCAAGCCTTCCTTGCGATGACCGCCCGATCAAGGTTATCGTAGTACCACTTAGTTGCTCTGATTCGGGCGATCTCTTTTTTATCTTCCATGATTTTGTTCCTACCCAATTACTTTCCTCCCCGGCCTTAACACGCACCGGGGAGGAATTTTGGGGTTAAATTACACCAGCGGGTTTTCCGCATCACCCTTGATTACATTCACGCCGATTATAGTACCGGTCGTGTTGGCATTAGCCTCAGCCGTGGTCAGTTTGATGAACCGCTTGCCACCGACATAGCCGACCTGAGTTACCGCCGCTACCTGAAGTGCCGTAGCCAAGGTGAAGATAACCCCGGAAGTGATAGTCGTGACAGTGGTAGGGACATTCACATCATTGATGGTGCAATCAGAGTACGAACCCGCCGTGCCAGTTCCGTCATCATCCGCGTGGGAAAGGGAAATCGTGATCGTGCCAGTATCACCCACGGGCTTCTCGGCATTACTGATTTCGATAACCGCCGAATTGAAGCCTTTAAGATCGACCTCAACCGCAGCAGGCACGGTAGCGTCAAGCACCAGAATCGGCGCGTAGACTTTGACTACTTTGATTTTACTGTATAAATCCTTCATGGTCTTTTACCTCCTTGATTATGGTAAAGGGGGTGTGTTTCAACCCCCGGTTAATTTATGCACTTACCTTGAGGCATTTGATAGCCTCGAACATGGTGATGCCACCTCCGACACGTTTTGTCGTGTAAAATAGGACATTTCCCTTGCTGGTGAAAGGGTCGCGGAGAATCCGTATTCCCATTCTGTCAAGAATCAAGTAGGCTCTCTTGAAATTGGCGAAGAAACAAGGGAACGTGCCTGCGCCAATATTGGCAATATTATCATCCAACTCAACGGGATAACCAAACAAAACATTTGGAGATCCCGCTTCCAGGCCCGGTCTCCATAGGTAATTTCCATCACCATCCTTCAGTTGGCGAATCTTACCAGCCGTTGCGCGGTTCATCAACCAAGAGGCACCGTTCAGGTAGATGGGTTTGAGGGACAGGGTAACGTCCATCAGCTTGTCGGCATTATTAATGAGAGTTGCATGGCCGGACGTGGTGAATCCAACCTTGCCCCATGCGTAAGAAGTATTGGCGATCATGGTGTAGTTGGCAATGCCGTGGGGTTTCTCGACACCGTTACCGTTGATGAAAGCATCACCTTCCTCTTCTGTGAACTCGATGGAAACCTCGTCGGCCAGCCATGCGGCCAAGTCCATATAAGCATCGTCAAGCGCAATCTGGGTCGTGCCAGGTTCAGCGTAGATTTCCTTCATATTGATAGCGATTTCACGCAGAACGGGGGTGGAAGTTTCTGTTCTGGATGCTTTCTCGGCCACCCACCCAGAAGTTGCACCACCTTGGTTGATGAGTTTTTTGTAAGTATCGGTGCCAATTGTGCGAACTGTGGCCAGTCTGCGCATAGAACTCATCATCATGGCAACACGATCAACTGCCGTATCAAATTCCGGGGGGGTGATAACATAGCCGCCATCGGGATCGGAAAGGGTAGACAAGCCAGCCTGAATCTGAAGCTGCTTAACTGCCGCCAACTGAGCCTCGCCACCTTTGCGGAACCAAGTCTCAAAAGCAGCCTTGTGTTCGGCCTTCGTCTTGTCGATAGCGGTAGTGGCACCACCCTTGAATTCGGAGCGAGCTACCTGAGTTTCTAATGCTTCCAACTGGGCTTTAACTGCGGCATCCTTGGCAGCATTTTTCGCTTCAAGTGTTTCTCTCTCTTTGTCTAACCGATCAATCTCGGCATTGATTTTGTCAACCTTTGCCATAACAATCGGGTCAGCCTTGCCTTTATCCCTGTCAATCTCAGCCCTAAGATCGGCAACAGCTTTACCGATAGCTTCAAACATTTCCTTGGTTTCCATTCTACTTACCTCCTATAATTGATAAAGTTTTTAGATATGCAAAGTATTCAATTAACTCCTTTGCGCTCTGTTCGTCCTTCTCCGCTTGATTGTCATCTTCACTTGCATCAGCGCGTTTCGCAGCCAAAGCTCGTGCATATTCTCGGCTCGCACCCGCATTACGCAGAGCACGTTCCGTTTCCTTTCTGGTTAATTCGCGGCCTTGTGAATCATCGTTGATATTGTCGGGAAGGTTAGCAAAGATAGATAAATTGAAATCCGCTTTAACTGATTTACCATCCACAATCGTATCAACAAATCCTTTGTCCTTAGCTTCCTTTGCGGTGAGCCAAGTTGTTGCTTTCATCATTTCGGATATTTCCTTTTTGCCCATCTTAGTTTTCTTTTGGTAGGCATCAAGGATAGTTCCGTCTATTTTTTCAAGAAGATCAGCAGTATCGCGCATCTCATATTGGTTTCCCATCATAAAAGTCCATGAGTTATGCACCATTAGAAGTGTATTATCATAGGCTTGCACCTTTTTACCTGCCATTGCGATTACGGAGGCTATGGAAGCCGCCAACCCCTCAATGCGAGTAGTCACATTGCCTTTGTGGGAAGTAAGTGCATTGAAAATACTGGCTCCGTCGAAGACATCCCCGCCCGGACTATTGATACGAACTGTAACATCGCCCATATCAGCAAGTGCATGGATTAGATCGCGGGGGTCATTATAGGGCCACCCTACATAGTCAAACAAAAGAATTTCGGATGGCTCATCAGCACTTTTAGCTGCTATAACTTTAAACCATTCAGGTTTATCGAGCGGTTTATTGTAGATAGTAGCTATTGCCTGAGCATTGGCTTGAGTGCGATAACTTAGTTTCATGGCTGTGCGCCTCCTTGATCGGCGGCAGTGCCGGGATCAGTAGTATTTGGGTTTACCGATGTATTCGGGTTCTCGTAGACATCCCCACCTTCACGTGGGTTCCAATCTTCCAATGCCCTTGCTTGATTACTATTCATAAATTTATTTGTAATACCGATAGCATAGGCAGCAAACCGTTCTGCCATATTGCCACGCAAAAGCGAACCCATATTGTATTTACTATAATAACGGTCTTGTTCTGATTTTGTTAATAAGTCCCGGTCGATGGATGATTCAAAACTAACTGCTATCGGGGCTAAGGTGAAATCCACGAATGACTGCTTGAATTGCACACTTGATGCGTAGGTAGCGGGGGTGGAACCAGCTTGGACTAAGATCAAGGGGACTCCGAACATCCCGCAGATTTGAGCTTCGGTCATCTTCATTAGTTCGAGGAATTGCTGGTCAACGAGCTTGATGGGTGGGAAATCGATCTTCATCCCATCATCTACCAACATAAGACCCTGGGCATGGTTTAATCCGGCATATTTGATATTCCATGCTGCAAGCATGTTAGCGTGGTCTTGGGGTGCTAAGCGAAGGGGATGCGTTAATACTGCCCCCGGATGTAACCCCTTGCCGAAATACTGAGCCAAGAATTTCTCCCCTGCCATTCCTAATCCGATACACTCACGCGCGTACTGGATAGGGTTCATACCAGTTATGCCGTCGAGAGATAAGCCACGAATATGGAAGATTTTACTTTGCGGATATTCTTT
>Ga0209342_10001397_pt1 | contig 27122 bp, 25 predicted proteins | sample RifCSP16_2_FD_184023 | JGI IMG/M metagenome (GOLD analysis project Ga0209342, IMG submission 184023) | Soil microbial communities from Rifle, Colorado - Rifle CSP2_sed 16_2 (SPAdes) (version 2) | ecosystem: Environmental > Terrestrial > Deep subsurface > Rock core/Sediment | place: Rifle...
CGGTCCGAAGAGGCATCCTTGCCCACTCAGAAGGATTCTGGGCGCGGCCCAGACGCCCATCACCTCAGGGCTGAGTCAACGCATCGGGCTCTTCCGGCACGCCAAACGAGCACGCCCTCGGCCGGCAATCGCCTGAGGAAGGGCCACCGCACGCCCGTAGAGCATTCTACCCCCTCCCGGCGCGCCCGAGACGAGGAAGCAACCAGGGCGACCCGCAAGGGTCGCCCTGGGGATCGGTCCGCGAGCGTCGCAGGCTATTGAAGCCCAGCCGTCTCCATGATGTGGTTCTCAAGCCTGCGGATGACGTCCCCCTGCTCCGAGATGATGGTGTTCACCAGATCGCCAATCGACACCAATCCTACCAGCCGTCCATCCTCGAGGATGGGCAAATGGCGCACCCTCCTGGCCGTCATCAGCGCCAGGCATTGGTCCACCGAGAAGTGCGCCTCTGCCCAGACAACATGGTGGCTCATAATCCGCCGGACTGCGGTCTCTCTCGAAGAACGCCCGATCAGGATGACCTTGCGAGCATAATCCCTCTCTGAGATCATCCCCACCACCTTCCCCCCCTCGACCACCGGCAGGGCGCCCACGTCTTTCTCCGCCATGAGCTGCAACGCCTGGAACACGGAGGTATCGGGGGCGATCGTCCAGACCTGCGTGCCCTTCGTGTTGAGGATGTACTGCACGGTCTTCATGGGCCCTCCTACGCAGCAACCGCGATCCGGACCCGGAGGGAGCTCAACCGGTCTCTGAGGAGCTTGCAGAGCTCCAGCGCGATTCGATAGCCCCAAGCGGGGTTCTGATCGCACATTCGGCGCAGGCCCTCGCCGTCGATGCGGATGTACTCGCCGTTGGTGTTCCCAACGCAGCTGGCCGTGAGGCGGTGCGGGTCTACAAACGCCGACCAGCCAAAGGCGTCGCCACTGGTCAGGGTGTCGGCCACAACGGTCCGGCCGTCGCCCAACCTGTAGACAATGTTCACCTCCCCCTCACGGATGAGGCAAAAGTAGGTGGCGCTATCCCCCTCGGTCATGAGCTCTTCCCCTGCGCGGAATCCTTGGGCGTCCGAGACGTCGGCGATACGTTTGAGGCCTTCCTCGTCGAGGCCGGAAAAATGAGGATAGTAGCGTAAGAGCTGAGTGGAAATCATCCCCGTCTCCTTCCTTTGGCAAGGCCTGAAGCCCACGATCTCTGCGGGCGATCCTCGGGCGCAGATCTGCCCAGGGACGGCCGCCATTCCCTCACCGGAGGCGCTGGATCCCCGTTCGGGACGGACTTCGGGCCCTGGCAGGCGCCTCTCGGAGCCCCTACCCAGCATATCTAATTATGGGTGATTCGCAGTAGTGCCGGATGTCACAACCCGGGGGGTGGAGTGGGGAATTCATCCCATAGGCGCGAAGAGGGGCGTTCCAGCGAACGCCCCCTGAGGTTCACGGTTCCTTGGGGGTGTTGCTTAGCCGACGGCCGTCCCCTCGGACCTTTTCCGTGCCGGAAGGGGCTCCTCCACGCCGGCGAACAGCCTTTCTGCCTCATGGCGCGTGGGCGGCAGGCGAAGCGCTCGCACAACGAGATCGGCCACCGCACTCACCTCGATCCCCAGCTCGTAGTGGTGCGCCAGCTCGCCGATCTGGAGACGGCAGTTCTCGCAGGCCGCCACCACCGTCTGGGCATGGGTCTCGCGGATCTGACGGGCCTTGGGCGCGCCGGCCTTGAGGCGGCGTTCCTGGTATTCGGGCAGCGCCACCAACCCGCCTCCCCCGCCGCAGCAGTAGGCATCCTTGCGGTTGGGGGTCATCTCCACGAAGTCCCGCACCGCGGCTCGCAAGACGCGGCGCGGTTCCTCGATCACTCCCCCGGTACGCGCCATGTTGCACGAGTCATGGTAGGTGATCCGCTCCTGGTTCGACGAGGGGTCGAGATGCAGTCGGCCCTGCTCCAGGTACTCATCGATCTTCTCGACCAGGCTGACGACCCGGAAAGGGAAGGTTTCGCCAAACCAGTTGGGCGCCTCCCAGCGCAGGGCGGCGTAGGCGTGGCCACACTCGGCGAGCACGACTTCCCGGACGCCGAGCTGCTTGGCTTCGTCGACGATGCGGCGGGCAATCTCCTTGGCGCGCGCCGTATCTCCCAGGAAGACCCCGTAGTTGGCGGCCTCGAAGATGCTCAGCGTCCAGTCCTCGCGGGCAACGTGGAAGATGATCGCCGGCGGAAGGATGGTGTGCACGCCGGCCAAGGGCACGTACAGCACCTTGGCCCCGGCCCGCTGGACCGTGAGGCGCGCCTCCGCGTCGCCGACCTTGGCTTGCAGCTCCTTCTCCAGGTCGGTCATCTGCTCGAGGAACAGATCGCGGAAGAAGCTCGGATCTTTCCCCTTCTCGATGGCGGCGTCGGCGAGCATCACCAGGATCTCGGGCGCCGCCCCGGCCGCCGTGGCCATCGCCCGGACGGCCCGCATCATCAGCGGCGTATCGACGCCCATCGGGCAGTTGAAGGTGCAGCGGCGGCAGAGCGTGCACGTGCTGAACGCCGTTTCCGCCAGCTTCGCCAGCATGGCCTCATCGAGCTTCTTCGCCCCGGTCCAGCGCGGCAAGATCCGGCTGAGGAAGTCGTGCTCGGCGCGGTAGGCGGCGCGCAGCGCCTCCCCGCGGGCCGCGGGCACATGCTCGGGCGCGGGCTCGGCGAGGTAGTAGTGGCAGGCTTCGGCGCAGATTCCACACCGAGCACACACCTCCAGCGCCGTTTCGAGCGGCCGGTTGAGCTGCTTTTCGAGCACTTGCAGAGCGGTCTCGACCCCGGAAGTCATGAGCTCACCCTCGCCCCGCGACGGAAGACGGCCTGGCCTGCACCGAGCGTGGATGAACGACCGCCCTCCGCCCGATGAACAAGCCGAAGAACAGGCGCGAGAAGAAGAAGTAGATGCAGTGGCGGATCTTGCCCAGCGGGGCGTACAGGAACAGCAAAGCCCCGCTGAGGTACATCGCCGGCATCCAGGCTGGATGCGCCAGCGCCGCGCTCGTCGCCGCCAGGAAGGCGGTCACGAGGAGCACCGAGGCGTGGTCGTCGGGGGTGCTCAGACGGCGCAAGTTGCGCTCCGCCCAGCGCATCACCACGCCGGCCAGGCCGAAGGCCGCGCCCAACGCCGTGAGCGCAGCGAACGCGAGCAGGACGGCCTGGGGCAGCCAGGACCAGAAGGGGCTCACCAGAAGCGCTAGCAGCCCGGCGAAGATCCCCACGTGAAACCCAATCCCACGCAGGTAGGCCAGCAGGTGGCGCCGGGTGGATTCCTTGGCCCAGGGCATCATCCCCAGGCTGAAGGCGTAGAGCACGCCCGACTTGGGATCGCCCTTAGACGGAGACCGGTCGAGGGCAAACGGGCGCCTCATCGTTGCTCGCCAGCGCAGAGCGAAGGCGGCGATGGCGAAAACCAAGGAGGCCAGAGCCACAGATCGAGCGAACATCAGCAGGGTCACGAGTTGCACCTCTTCCATGACGCGGCGGCCGCCTCTACTTCACTCGCTTGACGACGAAGCGGATTTCCTTGCCGTCGGTCTTCTCCATCGAGACAAGCTCCTGGCCGGTGCTTCGTGCCCAGGCCGGGATATCGGCCAGCACGCCCGGGTCGGTGGCCAAAGCCTCAATCGTGTCCCCGATGGCCACGGTCTTGACCGCCTGAGCGATCCGTACGATCGGCATCGGACAGAGCAGTCCCTTGAGGTCGAGGGTTGTGGTAGTCATTGACAGTCTCTCCATCTCCATGGCGGTGGTTCGGATGATCAGACGAACAGGGTTACGTCGGCGTCGGCGGCGAACTCGAGAAAGGCTGCCGCACCGGCGACTTCGGTCCCGGGGATGAAGTCCGCTTTCTCAAACCCGAAGACGTCCAGGGTCATCTGGCAGGCGATCATGCGCACGCCGAGCGCCACGCAGGTGTCGCGCAGTTCGACCACCGAGGCCACGCCCTTGTTGGCGAAGGTCTTCTTCATCAATCCGGTGGCCATGGCGTTGAAGCCGGGGATGCTCATCATCGCCACTGGGATCGGCCATTGGATGTCCTGGAAACCTTCCGGCCCGAAGGGCATCTTCATGGGCATCGCAGGGTTCCCCAGCGGCGAAACCTGAGGGTGGATTTCCTTCTGGAGCAGGGTCAGGCCATAGAAGGTGAAGAAGATTCCCACCTCCCAGCCCATAGCGGCCGCGGCGCTGGCCAGAATGAAGGGCGGATACGCCCAATCGAGCGTTCCCTTGCTGGCGATGATGGCCAGGCGACGGGGCTTATCCGAATTCGATTTCGACATGGTGTGCCTCCAGCGGAATGAATCAGCCTTAGGACAGATGGTCGAGGAGCTCGACGCGCCGGGAGAGATGGTCCCGCAGGACGGCTCGCAGAAGGTCTAGCGCCTCGATGAGGCGGGGGTCGCCCAGGGTGTAGAGGACGGCCGGGCCCTGACGGGTGGCCGTGACCATTCCCCGGTCGCGCAGCACCTTCAGGTGGCGGGAGGTCAACGGCTGGCTGAGCCCGAGGGCGTTGGCCAGGTCGGTGACGTTCTTTGGGCCGTCGGCGAGCTCATAGAGGATCATGATCCGCTTGGGATCGGCCAACCCCGCGCAGACCCCGGCGTGCAGAGAGTTGATTTCTTCTTCCTGAACCCTTGGCATCTCGGCCCCCGAACGTGCGTCCCAATAGGCGGTTATGCACATATCGGAATACGTGCGCATGACAGATTCTAGCGAGTGGGCGGGTTCCTGTTAGTGACGGTTGTCACATATGCCGCGGGCCGATTGTCATGCCCCCGCAGCCCGGTCCGGCGTCCCATGGCGCCACTGCCATGGGAAACAAAAGGGGCCGTCCCTTTGGGACGGCCCCCACCCGGACGAAACAGGCTGGCGATCGGGATCAGAGATCGAGAGCGGCCATCTGCTCGTAAAACTTCCAGCGGGTGATCACGTCCTGGCGGAGGGCCCCCAGGAGCTTCTCGGCCCGCCCTGGGTCGGACTGGCGCAGCACTTTGAACCGCGTTTGCTGGTACATAAACTCCTCCACGCCCACCGAGGGCGCCTTGGAGTCCAGTTGCAGCGGGTTCTTTCCCTGGGCGGTCAGTGCCGGGTCGTAGCGGTAGAGGGGCCAGAAGCCGCTCTCGGCCGCCAGTTTGTGCAGGTCGGTGGCTGTGGCCATGTCGATGCCATGGTTGATGCAGTGGCTGTAGGCGATCAGGATCGATGGCCCCGGATAGGCTTCGGCTTCTTTGAAGGCCCGCACCGTCTGGGTCATGTTGGCGCCGTAGGCGATCTGGGCGACGTAAATGTTCCCGTAGGTCATGGCGATAGCGCCCAGATCTTTCTTGGGCATGTCTTTGCCGGCGGCGGCGAACTTGGCGACCGCAGCCCGGGGCGTGGCCTTCGACGACTGACCGCCGGTGTTCGAGTACACCCCGGTATCGAGCACCAGCACGTTGACATTGCGCCCGGAGGCCAGCACGTGGTCCAGGCCTCCATAGCCGATGTCGTAGGCCCAGCCGTCGCCGCCCACAATCCAGATCGAGCGCGGCACCAGGAAGTCCACCACTTCCAGCAGCTGGCGGGAGGTCGGATCGGACTGCTTCTCCAGATGCGCCTTGAGTTCGGCGATGCGGGAGCGTTGTTCCTCGATCGCCTCGCCGGTGGTCACGTCGGCGGCCTTGATCGCCTGGATCAGCGCGGCCTTGCCGTCGGGCGGGATCCTGTCGAGCAGCTCGCCGGCGAAGGCGCCCAGCTTGTCGGCCGTGAGCCGGAAGCCCAGGCCGAACTCGGCGTTGTCCTCAAAAAGCGAGTTGGACCAGGCCGGCCCGCGTCCGTCGGCGCGAGACGTGTAGGGGGTTGTCGGCAGATTGCCCCCGTAGATCGATGAGCAACCCGTCGCATTGGCAATGAGGAGGCGATCGCCGTAGAGCTGAGTGAGCAGCTTGACGTAGGGCGTTTCGCCGCAGCCACCACAAGCTCCCGAGAACTCGAACATCGGTGGAAGAAGCTGCGAGCCCTTGGTCGTGAATCGGTTGAACAGCTTCGGGTCGGGATCGGGGATGGCCAGGAAGTGATCCCAGTTGGCAGCCTCGGCCTCACGGATCAGGCCCTGAGCGGCCATGTTGATCGCCTTGCGTTCGGTCTTGGCGCCCTTCTCGTCCTTGGCATACGCCGGGCAGATGTGAACGCAGGCGCCGCAGCCGGTGCAGTCTTCGGGGGCCACCTGGAGGGTGTACATCAGGCCGGCGAACTCCCGCCCTTTGGCCTCGGTCGACTTGAAGGCCGCCGGCGCTCCGCCGTCGGCGTATTTCGGATCGTAGACCTTCACTCGGATCGTGGCGTGCGGGCAGGCGAAGGCGCACTGGTTGCACTGAATGCACACCTCCGGCTCCCAGACGGGTATCTCCAGTGCGATGTTGCGTTTCTCGTACCGGGTTGTCCCGGGGGGATAGGTCCCGTCGACCGGCAGCCTGGAGGTCGGCAGAAGGTCGCCGCGGTAACCGATCATCTCGGCGGTGACATTCTTGACGAAGGCTGGCGCATCCTCCGGCACCGCCGGGCGCATCCGCAGGCTGCTGGTGGCTTTCTCCGGCAGCGGCACCTGCGCGATTCGCTCCCGGGCCAGGTTGGCCGCGCGGACGTTCATGTCGACAACCGCCTTGCCCTTGTCGCCGTAAGTGTCTACGACCGCAACCTCGATCATCTTCAGCGCCTTCTCTTCGGGCAGGACGCCGGAGATGGCGAAGAACGCCGTCTGCATGATGACGTTGATCCGTCCCCCCAGCCCGAGCGACTTGGCCAGCGAGTAGGCGTCGATCACATAGAACCTGGCCTTCTTCTCGATCAGGGCCGCCTGAACCTCATAGGGCAGGCGATCCCAGACCTCGTCGGCCGGGTAAGGAGCATTGAGCAGGAACGTGCCGCCCGGCTTCAGGCGGCTGAGCATCTCGAAGCGCTCGAGGAAGGGGAAAGCGTGGCAGGCCAGAAACTCGGCCTGGTCGATCAGATAGGTGCTGCGGATCGGGCTCGGGCTGAACCGCAGGTGCGAGATCGTCATCGAGCCCGATTTCTTGGAGTCGATGACGAAATGGCCCTGGGCGAAGTAGTCGGTGGCCTTGCCGATGATCTTGATGGAGTTCTTGTTGGCCCCGACGGTGCCGTCGGCGCCCAGGCCGAAGAACATCGCCCGGTGGACGCCATCCTTCTCGGCCGAGAAGTGCTCGTCCCACTCCAGGCTGGTCCCGGAGAGATCGTCGATGATCCCGATGGTGAAGTGGTTCGTGGGGTTTTTGGCGGCCAGGTTGTCGAAAACGGCCTTGGCCATTCCGGCGGTGAAATCCTTCGAGCCCAAGCCGTAGCGGCCGCCCAGGACGAGCGGGATGTCCTGCCGGGAGAGCTGACCGCCTGCGACGGCCTCGCCGATGGCTGTGTGTACGTCGACGTACATCGGCTCGCCGGCTGCTCCCGGCTCCTTCGTCCGATCGAGGACGGCGATGCGGCGGACGGTCTTCGGCAACGCGGCCACCAAGGCCTGCCCGTCGAACGGCCGGTACAGGCGGACCTTGAGCAGCCCGACCTTTTCGCCACGCCCATTCAGGGTTTCGACCGTCTCGTGCAGAGTGTCGGCGGCCGAGCCCATGGCCACCGCCACACGTTCCGCGTCCGGTGCTCCGACGTAGTCGAAGATGCGGTAATTCCGTCCGACCAATCGGGCGAAGCGATCCATCGCAGCCTGCACGATGGCCGGGGCCTTGGCGTAGTACAGATTGGCCGTCTCGCGCCCCTGGAAAAAGACGTCCGGGTTTTGCGCCGTGCCACGAACGGTGGGATGTTCTGGCGAGAGCGCACGCCGGCGGTGCTCGATCACCCATTCGTCGCGGATCATCGCCCGCATGTCTTCGTGAGAGAGCTCTTCGATCTTCTGGATCTCATGCGAGGTCCGGAAGCCGTCAAAGAAATGCAGAAACGGCAGGCGGCACTCCAGGGCAGCGGCCTGGGCGATCAGCGCCAGGTCCATCACCTCCTGAGGATTGTTGGAGGCGATCATGCCCCAGCCTGCCGCTCGGGCAGCCATGACGTCGCTGTGGTCGCCGAAAATCGAGAGGGCATGCGTGGCGACGGCGCGGGCCGCGATGTGAAAGACGGTTGGGGTAAGCTCGCCGGCCATCTTGAACATGTTAGGGATCATCAGGAGCAAGCCCTGCGAGGCGGTGAAGGTCGTGGTCAGAGCTCCGGTGGTCACCGCCCCATGGACCGCGCCGGCCGCGCCCCCTTCCGACTGCATCTCGACTACGGTCGGGATCGTCCCCCAGATATTCTTCTCTCCCGCGGCCGCCTTCTCATCGGCGATCTCCCCCATGGTCGACGAGGGCGTGATCGGGTAGATGGCGATCACCTCATTCGTGGCAAAGGCCACGTGGGCGGCTGCGGCATTGCCGTCCATGGGAACCATCCGGCGCCTGGCGACGGTTTCAGTCATGGAGAACTCCCTCTGCGAAGCCGGCCGTTCGTCCGGCCTGAAATTGGAAAGCACAGCCCACGCCCGGTGGGCGTCAGCCGTTAAGTGTAGGGGCCGGCCATCAGGTCCAATAGTGCAGAAGGGCATCGCAAACTGGAGGACAGTTATCACTATTGAGGCTGGCAGTTTCAAGGCAGTCTAGAATCGGTCCGGCGGCGCCGGGTCGCCGATGAACCCCAGGGAGGCACGATGGCTGACTTGAAGACGACCTACATGGGCATCCCCCTCGAATCCCCGCTGATTGTGGCGGCCTCCACAATTTCGAGCTACGTAGATCGAGTGAAGATGGCCGAACAGGCCGGGGCGGGCGCGCTGGTGATCCGCTCGCTGTTCGAGGAGCAGATCCAGTTTGACCGGCTGCGCATGGAGGAGGCGCTTTCGGTCGGCGAGCACAGCTACTCCGAGGCCACATCGTACTTTCCGAAACTGCAGCACGGTGGCGCCAGCGAACACCTGATGTGGGTGGAGAAGACACGCAAGGCGGTGAAGCTGCCGCTGATCGCAAGCCTCAACGCTGTCTCATTAGGCGGGTGGACCGAATACGCCCGGCAGCTGGCCGGCACGGGCGTCGACGGGATCGAACTGAACGTGTATGCCGTCGCAGCCGATCCGCGCAAGACCGGGGCCGAGATCGAGCAGGAGCTCTACCAGATGGTCGAGGCGGTCCGGGCCGAGATCCGTCTCCCGCTGGCCGTCAAGCTCAGCCCTTTCTACACCGCAACCGTCAATGTCGCTGCAGAGCTGGACCGCCGCGGGGTGAGCGCCCTGGTGCTCTTCAACCGTTTTCTGCAGCCGGATATCGATCCAGATGGGGAGAGCCTTCACAGCGAGGTGGTGTACAGCACTCCCGCGGAACTCAAGCTCCCGCTGCGTTGGGCGGCGCTCCTTCATGGGCGGATCCGCGCCGATCTGGCGGTGACGAGCGGCGTGCACTCAGGCCGGGACGCGGCCAAGGCGCTGCTGGCCGGCGCGACTGTGGTACAGCTGGCGTCGGCGCTCCTTCAGAACGGGATCCCCTACCTCTCGACCATGCTGCGCGAGCTCGATGCGTGGATGGGAGAGCACGGGTACCAGCGCCCGGAGGATTTCCGTGGGAAGCTCAGCCAGAAGGAGGCCGACGACCCGTTCCTCTTCGAACGGGCCCAGTATGTGAACCTGCTCCTGGCACAGAAGTAGATCCGCGAAGAAGAGGGGCTTCTCACGGGAGCCCCTTCTCCAAAATCCCCTACAGTTTGCCCGCCCGGTCCCCGGGGCCTTCTTAAGCCAGGCTCCGGGGACTTTGGTCGCTCCGTCCCGGGCTGGTCTGCCTATCTGCGGAGTGGCGGCTCGTCCGCCACTTTGTCCGAGCGAAGACGGGTTTGAGGATCCTCGGGGCTAAGAGGCGCCTCGAGCGGGAGCAGGCTCAGGAACGGGTGCTGGGCTTCGAGCGCGCCCGGCGCGCCCGAGATTTCCCATTGGCGCGGGGCCGACGGCGGTGGGACTGCTGCGCTGCGGCCAATTCGATATAGGGGGTAAGGATCGAGGGTGCCTCGGGGTGGTCGATGTGGAGGGCGTGGTCGTAGTCGCCAGCGGCCACGGGCGGGTCTGAGCGCACGGGCCGGCGCACGCCAAACATCTCCCAGAAGCGGGCAATGGCGATCAGGATCTGATAGCGGTATTCCTGCATCTTGAGGGATTGCCACTCCACGATGGAGGCCATCGCCCCCCTCACCCGGGCCTTCTCGCGCACAATTCGGTAGATCTGGCGCGGCTCGCGATAGCCCAAGGGGGAGATCAGCACAAGGTGGGCAATGAGGAAGAACATGATGAAGGTGACCAGCAAGATCCAACCGCCTTCCCCCCACTTGCCGAAGATCTGGCCGAGGAAGACGACGCTCGAGAGAACCGCGGAGAAGCCTGCCGCCCTGGCCGCCCACCGACCACGGCGACCGGAGTAACTCTGGAGTACGTGACGCCGAATCGCCAGCCCCATGGCAGTGATCGGCAGGAAGACCCCGATGCTGTAGAACGGGATCGCATGCGTCGTTTGGCCTCGCACTAGAAGCATGATCACCACGGCCACACCAAAGGTGATCGTTACGGATCGGGTGAACGTCCCTCGGGGATCCCGGTAGACGATCGCCTCGGGGATCTCGCCAATGGCGACGTCCCGCCACTCCGTCGCCTGGGCGTCCTGGAGGGCGGTCATCGAGGCCGCCGCCAGGAGCGCCACGGCGAGGATTTGATACGTCCAGAAGAGCACCTCCCCGCCGGGGATCTGGGCAAACCCGATCGACGCCAGATTGGCCACCAGGGTGCGGCCGAGGGTCCCGTCATACGCGTTGAAGCGCAGGGCGAAGGCCGTGAGCAAGAACGTCGTCAGGCCTCCATAGAAAAGGAAGGAGGTCTGAACGAAGCGACCGATCCCCGATTTCCCGCTGTAGAAGTCCCAGAGCGATCTCAGCCGCGGCAGCCTGCGCTTCCCCCACTTCACGATCCCGGCATCGTCGTTGATCAGGAACTGGATGCCGTTCGACATAGCTTCCAGCCCCGTAAGGGCGACCATGCCTTTCATCGAAGCGGTGAGCATGTGGCCGAGCGCCTGCGCCAGGGAGACTGTTTCGGGGACCTCGGCGCCCGGGAGCGGCGCCACCCGCCGAAGGTTCGCCATGATCAGGCCCACGGCCATGGTGAAGGTCAGCAAGACGAAGATGGCCAGCAGAGTCCCCACCACGCGAGCGGATTCCCCGCGCCCCCGGATGGTGATGAACCAGGTGATTGCCGCCAGGGCGGCCCCGATGCCGAAGTGCAAGAGCCAGGATCGGCCATACATCCCCAGGATCGACAGCAATTGGTCGCCCCCAGAGAGCGCCGAGACCACGATGGTGAGCACGTAGTCTTCCACCAGGGTGATGGCCACGATCAAGCTGACGGTGGGCCGCAGGTAGCGCATCGAGGCCGTGTACGATCCGCCGCCCTCGTTGAAGACCCCGAGGGAATACATATACAACGCGCCGAACACCAGGTTGGCCAGAGCGATGAACGCCGCCGTGATAAAGCCGTATCTCTCCAACCCATAGCGGTGCAGCGCGTGCAGCATCTCGCCTGTGGCGTAGAAGTAGGACGTAAAGTAGTCCACACCGAAGAGGGCCAGCGCCGCCAGCAGGCCGATTTGCCCGGCGCCATGCACGTGTGCGTGTTCCGGCCTTTCGTGCGGCGCCACCTTCCAGGCAAGGACAACAAACACAAGGAGAAGCAGTATCGATATCATGAACGCTCACCGATCCATAGGCGGCCGGCCCCATTCTTCGCCGGTCGGGCCGCCGAACTCGTGCTCCAAGACCTCCAGCAACTCGATCAGGTGCCGCCTCGTGCCCTCGCTCATCCCGACCTCCGTGGCCACCCGCTCTCTCTCCCGCCGGGCGGCCAGCACCACGAAGGCAGGCACGAACATGATCCGACCCCGAGGGATCACTTCCACCTCTCGCTGGCGGATCTCCATCGCATCGTCGTCGAAGTAGGGCAGGCTGAGCGTCAGCCCCCGGTCGAGGCTCCGGGCATTCGCCCGGCGCCAGATCTTGCGGACGACCACGGCCAGCTCTTGACGCGCCTGTAGGCGCGCCCAATCGGCAACCTCCGCGTCCCCTGGCGCCGCGCGTTCACCGATGTTGTGGAGGGAGTGCTCATCCAGGTCGGGAGAGGGAATCGCTCGGGATGTCGACATTCCAGCCGCTCCTATCCTTCATCGCCTTCCTCACGGCCGTCTGAAGTCTAGCGGACCGGCATTAAGTGCCGACAAAAAGCAGGCCGAGAGTCATAAGAGATGCATAAAGAGAAGGGTGATCAGTTAGCAGGTGATCAGTGACCGGAGCGTCGCCCCCCGAGCGAAGAGGGTGTGAACGAGCTTCTCGGCACCTCCTAGCGCACGCTCGACGGGCCGCGTCGCTTCTTGGCACCCCCTTTAGCGCCCGACATACGCCGTGATGAGGCCACACCCGTCGTTCCGGCGAAAGCCGGAACCCAGGTGGGCGGCTTGAGCGTGTGCCTGGACCCCGGCTTACGCCGGGGTGACGGAACAGCCCGGGGCCACGGGGCGGGGCAAGTCGATCCAAGCCAAGAAACAAGGGCTCGTTTGTTCACAAGCTCGAAGTCGAAGGGGGCGGAGGCGGTTGTCGAAGCCCGCCCCACAGGGGTGCGCCCGCGAAGCGAAGTCGAAGGGGGTGGAAGCGAGTCCAGCCCCGCCCGCTGCCCGGTGCGCCTGGTGTATTCGCGGGCCGTCGGGCCCAACGGGAGATGCGTTTACGTCACACGAAGGAGTGGGCCTCAGTCGTCGAGGACCATGCGATACCCGACGCCGGGCTCGGTGAGGATGTACTGAGGGCGATCCGGATCTTGCTCGATCTTCTTGCGTAGCTGCCGGATATAGACTCGCAGGTATTCCACGTGGTCGGCATCCTCGGGGCCCCACACGGAGGAGAGGATTGCATGGTGGGTGAGAACTCGCCCGGCGTGGGAAGCCAGATAGGCCAGCAGCCTGTGCTCCGTGGCCGTGAGCTTGAGGTCTTCCCCGTCGCGGCTGACTTTGCGCTCGGCCAGATCGATCGTCACCGGCCCCGCCCGGACGATCTGGCGGGGTGTCCCTTGCGCCTGGGCGGCATGGCGCAGCGCTACGCGCACTCGAGCCAGCAGCTCCTCGATCCCGAACGGCTTGGTCAGATAGTCGTCGGCCCCGCGGTCGAGCGCCGCCACCTTGTCGCGCTCCCGGTCCCGGACGGAAAGCACGATGATCGGCGCTTGAGTCCACTCCCGCAGACGCGCGCACACCTCGAGCCCATCCATGTCGGGCAGGCCGAGATCCAGGATCACCAGGTCGGGCGGTTGGGCCGCGGCCATGGCCAGGCCCTCTTCCCCCCGGCTCGCCGTGGAGACTCGAAACTTCTTGGCCGTCAGAATCGTGCGCAGGGCCCGCAGGATCTGCGGCTCATCGTCGATCACGAGGATGCTCGCCGCCGCCGTCATACCCCCGCCCCCAGGCCCGGTGGGGCGGGCGCGCGGGGCAGCGTGAAGAAGAAGGCCACTCCCCCCTCGACGTTGCTGGCCCAGATCCGCCCACCGTGAGCCTCGACAATCCCCTTGCAGATAGAAAGACCGAGCCCCGTGCCCGTGATCCGATCGTCCGGGTAGATGCGGTGGAACTTCTCGAAGATGCGGTTGAGATGGTCCTCGGCGATTGGCTGCCCCTGGTTCTCGAGGCGGACCAAGATCCACCCCTCGCCTTGAACGCTTGCCCCGATGCGGATGGTCGTTCCGGGCGGAGAGTACTTGGCGCTGTTGCTCAGCAGATTCGCGAACACGTGCTCAATCTCCGCGTAATCCACGTCCACCGAGGGCATATCCTCCGATACCTGGGCGACCACCCGGTGCCGGCCCAGGTTCTCCTTCATCCGGGCCAGCGCCGCGCCCACGATCTCCGCCAGCGAGTTGGATCGGCGCTGAGGGGATAGCGAGCCGGCCTCAATGCGCGACATATCGAGCAGGTTGCCCACCAGGAAATTGAGCTGCTCGCTTTCTTCCTCGATCGTTGACAGCAATTCCCGGCGGGCCTCTGCGTCCCAGTCGATTTCCTCGCTCGCCAGGCTGGTGACCGAAGCCAGGATCGTGGCCAGGGGCGTGCGCAGATCGTGAGAGACCGATGACAGAAGAGCCGACTTCAGCGCGTCGCTCTGCTCCAGGACTCGGGCGCGCGTTTCCGCTTGAGCGAGATGAGCGCGCTCGACTGCCAATGCGGCTTCGGCGGCGAAGGCGCGTAGGAGGCGTTCTTCGCTGGCCGAGAAGGCCCCCTCCGCCCTCCACAGACGGATTTCCCCCAGGCCGCCTTGCCCTCCCCGGATTTCTAAGGTCACCGCGGGCGCCTCCCCCGGAACGGATTCCTCGCCTGGCACCGTCGCCTCCGCCAGCGTCGTTCCCGCCTCCCCCGAGACGGTGACGCGGACGGCCTGGGCTGCGAAAGCCTCCTGCGCTCCGCGGGCGATGGTCCGGGCAATCCCGACGAACTCCGTCTGGCCGATGAGGGCGGTGCTCAATTCATAGAGCCGCTGCGTCTCCCGCTCGTGCGCCCGGGCGCTTGCCGTCGCCGTCTGAGCCCGCCCGAGAAGCTGATTGACCACGATCGCCACCACGAGCAAGATGATCAGCTCGATCACATCTTGCGGATGGAAAACCCGGAGCGTAAAGTAGGGAGGGATGAAGAGGAAGTTGAACAGCAGAAATGCAGACAGCGCCGCCCCGAGGCCCGGGATCAGCCCCCACCACGCCGTCGAGGCGCCCACGACCAGAACGTAGAGCAGCGCCACGGTCGAGGTGTTGAGCCATGTCTTCAGGCCGTACAGCACCGCCGTGGTCGTGATGATGACGAGCATCCCCGCCGCGGAACGGTAGACGGGCGAACGCATTCTCTGCCACATGGGAGACCTTAGGGGGATTATCATCCCCCAGCGCCCGGGGCGAAAGATCGCGGGGCGAAGTGATCGGTGATCAGTGATCGGTTGCTCGATGATAGGGCGCCATGGCACCCAGGCACCAAGGTCCCTGGCGCCCAAGCACCGATCACCGTTTACCTCAGAGATAGACCGGCCAGACCAGATTGAGCACCAGCCCCAGGACGAAGAGGCCGCCGGCCAGCTTGTTATGGTAGAAGGCCGCCGCCACGTACCAGAGCGGCCACACCGGGTAGTTCTCGGGCGGCTCGGCCGGGCGTGGCTTGCGATAGATCCGCAGGACGCGCACCAGGCGCGGAATCGCCAGCACGACGAGCCCCACCCAGATTCCCAGCGTGCCGGTGAGAATCAGCGCGCCGATGGTCACGTAGTAGGCGATCATCAAGGCCATGTTGAGAGCCAGCGCGGGTTTCTCCCCGATGAGCACCGGGATCGTATGGATCCCCTTGGCGCCGTCGGCCTCCCGCTTGTCGATGTGTTTACCCATCAGCACCGTCGTGACGACCAGGGCATACGGAATGCAGGCCAGCCACACGCCGGCCGGAGGCAACTCCCCGGCCGTCACGGTGTAGGTGCCGCCAATCATCAGGGGGCCCCACACCAGGAAGACTCCGGGCTCACCCAGCCCATGGTGCTTGAGCTTGAGCGGCGGCGCCACGTAGAAGACGCTGATAAAGAGCCCAAGCGCCGCAAACCCGACCACCTGCCAGCCCGTTTGGACCGCCAGGTAGGCCATGATCCCCGCGTCCACCAGATTGAATATCGCGATCGCCGCCAGGAGCCCACGCTTGGAGATCAGCCCGGCCAGGATCGGGTGGGGCGCGTATTGCGCCCGGGCATACTCATCCGTATCCACCCCGCCCTCGAGATCGAAGTAGTCGTTGGTCATGTTGTTGGCGCCGTGGGCGATCACCAGCCCCACAACGGCCAGCGCGAAGTTGAGCCAGTTTGGGCGCTCGGCAATGGCCGCCGCCAACAGCCCGCCGATCAGGCCCGAGGTGGCCGTCATGGAGAAGACGGCAGCCCGCGTGATGATCAGCCATCGGCTGATGACGTCCATTCTCCTCCCCGCCGAGAGATTGGCGGTGTCGATCACTTCCTTCCAGTTGGCTAGCAGGGACATGGGAGCACTCCATCGCGGCGGGACAGCCCGAGGTTGTTCCTTGCCGATACGTCAACACACATCAGTGTGGGAATGGTGATCGGTTACTCGGTGATCGGTCGTTGCCCCTTCAAGCCTGGCATCCGACCGGCCCTGAACAACGATCACCGTTCACCAATCACTGATCACCGATCACCCATCACCGTCCACCCATCACCACCCTGCGATTATAGCGGTGGTTGCCACACGGCGGACAACCCGACAAGTGGGACTACAATTCAGAGGCGTCTCTTGCCCTGTCTCAGCGCCCCCTGGAAGGAGCCCACCATGTTTGAATCGCGGCTTTGGATCGGGGTCGTCTCTCGGGCAGGCGTTCGGGGAACCGTGCTCGCTCTTCACCTCGGCAACCTGGCCTTCAACATCGTCTCCAACGCCAGTTTCAAGATGGCCGCGCTCACCTCCACCTGGCGTGGATTCCTCGCCTGGCAAGTAGCTGGCAACCTGGCCGGCTTCATCACGGTCCTAACCCTTACCGGGCTGCTGCGCTTCATTCCCCTGGGCATGGCGTTCACCGTGACCACCGGCCTGGCCGTCCTCGGAGTCCAGGTGGCCGCTTCGGGAGCGGTATTTCACGAACGGCTTACCTCCGGTCAATGGCTCGGGACGCTGCTCGTCGTCGCCGGCATCGTCCTCGTCGGCCGGCACTGAATGATGCGAGGGCTTGTTCGGGGGTTCGACGGGCTTCTCCGGGGGCGGATCGGCGTCTACGAGTTCAGCGCGGATCCTGAATGCATTCTGCGGATCCGCCTCGCGCGTGCGCCCCACGAGCTTCCGCTCCCGGGATCGCTCGTGCCCGCCGGGGCGCCGGTGATTGAGCTGCACCTCTGGAACGAGCACGTTCCGCCGATGCCTGCGGGCGGCCCCGACCTCGCCTGGGCGCGGGAGGCCACCCATCGGTTCATCCGATCGATGGGCAGCCTCGCCGGGCACATGCGGCAAGACCCTCGGCTTGTCACTGCCCGCGCCCTGGGCGGCGCCACTCCCTTGGCAACGCCATTCAACTCGGATGGAGGTGAGGGCCTCACCGCCCGTCTGGGGTTTTCGCCCCTTCCCTATCACCATCGGCTGGGACGATTTGGCGAATTCTGGGAGAACTTCTACACCTGGGCGCTGATGTGGACGTTCAACCAGGCCAGCCTCCGTGGACGCACCCTGTTCGGGATGCGCCGCGCAGAGATTTGGATGACCACAGAGGAGTTCCTCCGGCGCTACGAGCCCAAGCTGACCCCACGGTTGGACAACACCGGCTCTGGCGCTGTCAGCCCGCAGCTCGCCATTCAAACTTGAGGGTCGGAGAATGGGGGCGCGGCTAGGGCTGGGTGGGGCCCCGCGGGGTCAAGTCGCCGCAGGCGCAGCGCCGCGCCCACCGTTGGGCTCGACCGTGCGGCTGATGAGCTCTGCCAGCGCCGCAAGTGACACCGGCTTGCGAAGGTATCCCGTGGCGCCGGCCGCAGCGACCCGTTGCTCCAGGTCCGTCTTGGCGCTCGCCGTGACGATGATCACCGGCAGCTTGCTCAGGCCTGGGATGCTACGCAGGCGGCGGAGGGTCTCGTAACCATCGAGCCCAGGAACCATGAGATCCAAGAGGACAATCTCAGGAGGGTGGCCGCTGATTTTCTCTAGCGCCTCCTCACCGGAATACGCCCGCTCGGCCTGGTGACCATAGAACGTGATCGCCCTCGCCAGAATCTCCACCGTGTTGGGATCATCATCCACGATCAGAACCCTGGCCATCTTATTCCCCGACCGCCCAGTCGCCTTGCGCTTCCCTCGCGCACCAGGTCGGTGCGCGACCTGCGCCCAGGGATGGACGGATCTGACTCGCATTCTCATTCTAGAGTAGGCGGGCCTTTCTGCGCCTTGCAGCAACCTCACAGCTTGGCGAGCGCGAGGAGGCCCTATGGGGGAATTAAGTACGTCACGGTTGGCTGCGGCGCCGGCCGGCTGGCCCGGATCTTGAGCCATGGGCACGCGCGGAGCCGGAGGTCCGGTGTGGGTGAGAGTTCCGTGCCTTGCTGGTACCTCTCAGTTTCCATGGCGTGAAGCTGCGCTCCTTCTCATTCCGTGAGCGGCCGTGGAGCCGGCGAGGGACGCTACCCCACAGCCGGAGCTCCCACCGGTGGGCCGCCGAGTTTTGATCGATGTAGAATGCGCCAAGGCCCGGCGGCGATGCGCCTCTGCCGACCATCACCTCACCGATCTGGCCCTTCACGGCCCAGACCTCAAGCGGCGGCGCGCTCAACCTACGGACGGGGCCGGGCCTGGCCGAAGAAGTGATCGTCACTCTGAACCCCCTCACTCCGCTGACGGTTGTCGGACGTAGCATCGACAGACTCTGGCTTGAGGTCCAGACCGCCTACCAAACCCGCGGCTGGGTGTACGCTCGCTACACCGACGTCTTCGTCGACCTGCAGCAAGTGCCGGTGGTCTACGACGTCAGCGTTTCGCCGGTCGCCGGCGCAACGGGCACCCCCGCGGCCGTCTCGGGGGCGACGCAGGCCCCCGGGACGAGCGCCGGCATCCTTTCGGGGCTGACCGAGCACGCCCATGAGATCTTCCGGGACGGCCTGGCGTTGGGAAACCGCCCCAACGTCTTCTCCAAGGTCGGCGACAGCATCACCGTCTCGCCCGCCTTCCTGACGGCCATCGGCCAGGGGCGCTACAACCTTGCTGGCTTCGGTTACTTGCAGGACGTAATCGACTACTACTCGGAGGATTGGGCCCGGACGCACAACTCGTTCGACAACTACAGCCTGGCGGCGCAGGGCGGGTGGTGGGCGTCGAGGGTGGTCTCCAACGGCTACGGCGATTCCGATTACTGCCGGGAAGACGAGACGCCTCTCGAGTGCGAATATCGCTGAGTCCGGCCGTCGGTCGCCCTGATCCTTCTAGGGACCAACGACGTCCTCACCTCTTCAATGGAAGACTACTCCGATGCCATGCGCCGGGTGATCGAGATCTCGATCGCCCATGCATCAGTGCAATTCGATGCAAGGGATGCTTGCGCATGTGCTACTCCGATTCATTCACAACCTCTTCAGGGGGAGGGCAGGAGGGGGGTCGATCGGGCCCGCGCCGGATTACGCCGCTTTGCCAGCCGCCTCGCCGGCCGCCAGCGGGATGAACGTGAGCCCTTCGGGCCCTCGGTCGATCAGGATGGTGTCGCCGCGCCGGATCTCGCCGGCGAGCAGCCGCAGCGCCAGAGAATCTTGCAGCTCGCGCTGGATCGCCAGTTTCAAGGGGCGGGCGCCATACACCGGATCGTAGCCGACTTCGGCCAGGTAGTCGCGGGCCTCGTCGCTCACCTCCATCCCGAAGCCGGCCTCGGCCAGCCGCCCGGCCACTCGTCGGAGCTGGATGCTCACGATCTCCCGCAGGTGATCGCGTCCCAGCCGGTGGAAAACGACGATCTCGTCCACCCGATTGAGGAATTCGGGTCGGAAATGCCGAGCGAGCAGCTGGCGCAGCCGGGCGTCGAGCGCCTCCCCGCCGTCCGGGTTCTCGGCGAAGATCTCGCTGCCCAGATTGGAGGTCATGATCACAACCGCGTTCTTGAAATCGACGGTCCGGCCCTGACCGTCGGTGAGGCGGCCGTCGTCGAGGAGCTGAAGCAGGACGTTGAAGACATCGGGGTGAGCCTTCTCGATTTCGTCAAACAGAACGACGCTGTAGGGCCGGCGGCGCACGGCCTCGGTGAGCTGGCCGCCCTCCTCAAAGCCCACGTATCCCGGCGGCGCCCCGATCAGCCGCGAGACGGTGTGCTTCTCCTGATACTCGCCCATGTCGATCCGCGCCATCGCCCCTTCGTCGTCAAAGAGGAACTCAGCCAGAGCTCGGGCAAGCTCCGTCTTGCCCACTCCGGTGGGCCCCAAGAAGATGAACGAGCCGATCGGCCGATGGGGATCCTGCAGGCCCGACCGTGAGCGCCGCACGGCGTGGGAGACGGCCCGCACCGCCTCGTCTTGGCCCACCAGGCGCGTGTGGAGCCGCTCCTCCATGTGGAGGAGTTTTTCCATTTCTCCTTCGAGGAGCCTCGAGACCGGGATCCCCGTCCAGCGCGAAACCACGGCGGCCACATCTTCCGCGTCCACTTCTTCCTTGAGGAGGGCGCCCTCCGATTGAACTTCCTTGAGGCGCCTCTCTTGCTCCGTCAGCTGGGCCTCCAGCTCGCGCAGCGTCCCGTAGCGCAGGCGAGCCGCCTGCTCGAGATCGGCCCGGCGCTCCGCCTGCTCGATCTGGGTGCGCGTCTGCTCGATCTGCTCCTTGGCCTTCCGAATGCCCGAGATCACATCCTTCTCCGTTTTCCAGCGCAGGTGGAGCTGCGAAGAGCGCTCGCGCAGCCCGCTCAATTCGCCCTCGAGCTTCCGCAGGCGCTCGCGCGAGGCCTCGTCCTTCTCCTTGCGCAGCGCCTCGCGCTCGATCTCGAGCTGCATGATGAGCCGATCCACTTCGTCGAGGGCCTGGGGCTTGGAATCGATCTCCGTCCGCAGCCGGGCGCCAGCCTCATCGATCAGGTCGATCGCCTTGTCGGGCAGGAAGCGGTCGCTGATGTAGCGCTGAGAAAGCGTGGCTGCGGCGATCACGGCGCCGTCTTGGATCCGCACGCCGTGGTGCACCTCGTAGCGCTCCTTGAGCCCACGCAGGATGCTGATCGTATCTCCCACACTCGGCTGATCGACATACACGGGCTGAAAGCGGCGCTCGAGCGCGGCATCCTTCTCCACGTGCTTGCGGTATTCGTCCACGGTCGTGGCGCCGATCAGGTGAAGTTCCCCGCGGGCCAGCATGGGCTTGAGCATGTTGCCGGCGTCCATCGCCCCCTCGGCCGCACCGGCCCCGACGACATTGTGCATTTCGTCGACGAAGAGCACCACCTCGCCGGCCGCGTCGGTCACTTCCTTCAGCACGGCCTTGAGCCTCTCCTCAAACTCGCCGCGGTACTTCGCCCCGGCCACCAGCGCCCCGAGGTCGAGCTGCACCAGGCGCTTCTTCTTCAATCCTTCCGGCACGTCGCCGTTGACGATGCGCTGCGCCAGCCCCTCCACGATCGCCGTCTTGCCCACGCCGGGGTCGCCGATGAGGGCGGGATTGTTCTTGGTGCGGCGCGAGAGCACCTGGATCACGCGCCGGATTTCTTCGTCGCGTCCGATCACCGGGTCGAGCTTGCCCTGGCGAGCCAGCTGGGTGAGATCCCGGCCGTATTTCTCCAGGGCCTGGTAGGTGGTCTCGGGTGTGGCGCTCACCACGCGTTGCGAGCCCCGGATCCCGGCCAGAGCCTGGAGGATGGCTTCCGGCGTCACGCCGTAGGCCTTCAGGCGGGCGGCCTCAGGGCCGGCGGCCAACGCCAGGAGGAGGTGCTCGGTCGAGACGTAGTCGTCTTTCATCGAGGACGCCTGTCGCTCGGCGGCCGTGAGGGCGTCGACGGTGGCCCGGGAGAGGCCCGGCCTGTCGCTCCCGCCATAGACCTTCGGCCTCCCGGCAAGATCTCTCTCCAGCTCTTCGACGAGCATGGACGGGCTCCCGGCAATGCGCGTTGCGATCGCCGGTGCGACGCCTTCGGCCTGACGCAGAAGCGCCAGGAGCAGGTGGACGGGTTCCACCGAGGAGTGGCGAAAATCCATCGCCCGCTGCTGAGCGTCCAGAATGGCTTGCTGGGCTTTCTGGGTGTATCGCTCAAGATCCATGGCCAGCCTTCCCCAAGTCGTGTTCTCCTCTCCTTAAGTACAGGCCCACCGTTGGAGGGCCATCGGAGGAACGTAAGAGCCAGATCTACAGCGCACGTTAATGGACCTCGTATATCGGGTATAGGCGCCTCTGATCCTGTGCGGTTAGGATACGGTAACGATGAAGCCAGACACATCAAGGAGTAGAGCATGAGCAACCTGTACCTCACCCGCTACGCCCCCGTCCAGCGCCGGTATCGGCCCATCGGTTTCAACGGCGGCTCCCGCCTTCCGGTCGACGTCAAGGCCGACAGCGAGGCCTATGAGATCACCGCGGCCGTACCGGGCCTGAAGGCGGAAGATCTGCAGATCGAGATTCTGGAAGACGTGGTCACCCTGCGCGGAAAGACGGCCGAGCGCAGCGAGGAGAACGACGGCTACCTGCTTCGTGAGATCGAGATGGGCGAGTTTGCCCGCAGCCTTCGCCTGCCCGATCCGCTCGACGCCTCCAAGGCCGAGGCGGTGGTCGAGAACGGCGTCCTGACACTGCGGATCCCCAAGGCCGAAGGGGCCCGACCCAAGACCATCAAGGTCAAGGCGCACTAAGAGACGCATCGACAACTGGAGTACAATGGGCGGCGCTTGCCGCCCATTGTGATTTCGGTGAGGGTCGATGTTTCCGCTGCGTGATACAGTACGTTCGCACACCTTCCCGCTGGTCAACCTGGGGCTGATCGGCCTCAACGTCGTCGTCTTCGTCTACGAACTCTCCCTTGGACCATCCGGCCTCGATCGCCTGTTTGGGACCTACGCTCTGGTCCCTGGCCGGCTGTCCCTAGCCCAGCCCCTCGTCTGGCTGACACTGATCACTTCGGCATTTCTCCACGGCGGCTGGTTTCATCTCCTGAGCAACATGTGGACCCTTCTGATCTTCGGCGACAACATCGAAGATCGGATGGGCCATTTGCGGTATCTCGTCTTCTACATCCTGGGGGGCGTGGCGGCAGGGATCGCCCAGACGGTATTCGACCCGCTCTCGGGGCTGCCCACGGTGGGCGCCAGCGGGGCGATTGCCGCCGTGCTCGGAGCCTACTTCCTCCTCTTCCCTCAGGGGCGCGTCCTCACATTCCTCCCGCTGTTCTTCCTCCCCTGGTTCGTCGAGATCCCGGCCTTCATCTTCCTGGGAATCTGGTTTCTCGCTCAACTTTCCTCCGGGCTCTTCAACCTCGGCGCCGCCGGAACGCCGGGCTCGTATGGCGGGATTGCCTGGTGGGCGCACGTGGGGGGCTTCGTCTTCGGGCTGGTTCTTGTCAATGTTTTCGCCCGCCGGCGCCGCCGCCCCACGCTCTGGCCGAGCGTAAGCCTCGGCCCGCCGCGCCTCGAGTAGCGCGGAGCCGGCCAGGCCACGGCCGGACCATCGGCCCGCGCCTGGCACCACGGATCGATCGCCTCCTTGGAGCGCCTCATGACCGAAGAACCCCGCCGTGTAGACCCCAACACAGCCAGCCTCGAGGAGCTCCGCCAACTCCCCGGGATCGGGCCCTCCCTCGCGCAACGCATCCTCGATGCTCGCCCCTTCGAAGCCCCCGACGACCTCCGGCGCGTCCCGGGGCTTGGGGAGGCGGCCATCAGCCGACTGACGTCGCATCTCGATTTCACCTCCCTCCCCCTCGGCGAGCAAACCGTAGAATCGCCGCCTTTGGAGCCAGCCTCCGAGGAGAAGGAGCAGGCGCCCGCGGCCGTCATTGCCCCCTCACGCCGGGAACGGCCTTCCCCCGCGCCCAGGCCGCCCTACTCGCGTCTGGAAACTCTCTGGCTCGTGGCGGGAGCCGCCGTGGGCAGCTTCCTCCTCTCGATGGCGCTCACGCTGGCGATTCTCGCCGGCATCAACGGAACGCTCAACTTCGGTCGCCTCCAGGCCGTGCGCCAACTGGAGTCCCAACTCGCCACCGCGCAGCAGACGCTCGACAGCGCCACTGGCACCCTTCAGAGCGTGAGCCGCCGCCTCGAGGCGCTCGAGGGCCTGAGCGGGCGGATGAGCACGGTGGAGGAACAAGCGGCCGCCCTACGCGGGGAGATGGACCAGGCCCTCACCGACGTCGAAGCGATGCAGGCCTCCCTGGACTCCCTCGAACGGGAGACCCGGGCGCTGGGCCAGCAGGTCGGCCGCTTCGACGCGTTTCTCGAAGGGCTCTTACAGCTTCTCGGAACCACCGCGCCCACTCCAACCCCCGCCCCGTGACGGAGGCGCCGGATGACACTGCCCACGAAATCCCCCGAACCAACGATGGGTGACCGCACCGCCACATTCGCCGCACGCGTGGCACGCTTCCTCCTTCGCCTCCTCTTCGTGCTCATGGTTGGCCTCGGACTGGGGCTCGCCGTCTACTTTGGAGTGCCGGCGGTCTATCGCAAGTATGTGGAGCCAGTCCAGGCGAACACCGAGCGCCTGGCTGAGGTGGAGGCGGCGCTGGCGGCCTACCAGGAACAGAGCCGCGGCGACCGGGCGGCGCTCGACGCCCGGCTGGCGCAGATCGAGGGCCAGCTCGCCCGTCAGACGGAGGCGCTGGCCGGCCTGCAGTCGGAAGTCTCGGCGCACGCCGATCGCCTGGAAGACCTGAGCGAGATCCCCGAGCGCCTCGAGGCGCTCGAGACCGACGTGGAGGACACGGCGACGGCCCTGGCGGCTCTCGAGGCGAGCCTCGCCGACGCCGAGTCGCCTGCTCAGAGTCTGGGCCGCCGCCTGGAAATGATTCGCGCCCTGGAGGCGCTCACTCGCGCCCGCCTGTGGCTGATCCAAGACAATCTCGGATTAGCCGCGGATGACATTGAATTCGCCAGCGAAATCCTGGCTCAGGTCGCCGAAGAGGCGCCCGAGGAGGAGGCCGCTGCTCTGGCTTCGATCCTCGATCGTCTCGAACTGGCGATCGGCCATCTTCCGGGCTCAGCGGTCGTCGCCTCGGATGATCTCGAGATTGCCTGGAGGCAGCTGGCCGAAGCCGCCGGCCCCTAATCCAACCCGCTGGAGGTCGACATGACTCAAACCTCTTCTCAGCCCGCCGCGCCGCCGAGAAAACCCGTAAGCCGGCTGGGGAGGTGGTTCCGCTCCGCCTTGCGCTGGGCCGTGGCGGCCGCCGTGATCTTCGCGGCCGGTATTGCTCTGCTCTGGTTTGCCCAGGTCCAACCTCTGCGGGCCCAGGTGGATGGCCTGCGGTCGGATCTGGACGCCGCCCAGAGCGAGGTGGAGGCTCTTCGCCCTCTTCGCCAAGAGAATGAGGCGCTACAGGCGGAGGCCACCCTCGCTCGATCGCGCCTTCTCCTCCTGCGCTCGATGGTCGACGTCACCTCGGCCCAGGTGGCGCTGGCCCTCGGACGGCCGGATGATGCCGCCGACGCCCTCCTGCCCACGGACGAGCGACTCGCTTCGCTCCTCAACATCCTGGAAGACGCCCAGGCGCGTGATCAGGTGCGCCAGATGCGCGAGCGGCTCACCCTGGCCATCTCTGAACTGAACGACGACGCCTTTGCCGCGCAGAACGACCTGGAGGTTCTGGCGAGCGACTTGGCCTTGCTCGAGGGCTCACTGGGAGAGACATAGCCTGGGCGCCCCGTTCGCCATCGCACGGATGAGGCCGCCTGCCGCCCGCAAAAGCGCAGAAGCGGCCTCCTCCCTGCACGGTAGATCCTGACCTCGGCATCGAAGTTCTCCGCGCCTCCCACTCGGGCCCTCGGCGGCTCGAGTGGCCTTTGTGTACCAGGTGAGGCTCGCGCGTCTTCCGGTATAATCCTTCACGCAGGGGCCCCCACTCCCGCTGCCGACGGACATCCCGGGGGACCGGTCCGGCGTAGGCCCGGTCACAACCTCGCGCCTCCCGACGGCCCGGGCCAACCGGCGATCTCCCCGGCGCCCGGGAGGAGAGCGGCCGGCTCCTTCAGACAAGGAGTGCTTCCATGAAACGTTCCGCGCCCTGGCTGCTCCTGGTCATCTTGATCGTTCTCTGCTTCTGCCTGGTCTGCATCGTGGCCATTCTGGCCGTTTTCCGACCCGAGTGGCTGCCCTTCGGACTCCCGGGCATCTCACGCGATCAGATCATTTTGCGCGTTCCCGACCGAAGACAGGAGGCGGACTACTACCTCGTACGGCCGGGGCAGGACGTTCAACGCGGGCTCCTCCTGGCTGACGACACCCAGGAGGCCTCCCCGACACTCTGGGGCCAGCAGACGGCCAACGGCTTCGCCTACCGTCCATTCGGCTTTGGCGCGTTCCTCCCCGAGAGCCGGTCGCTCCTCTACTTGGTCCAGACCGAGGGCGGCACCTCCCTCAACTTGCAGGGCCGCCGCGGGGGCGAGCCGAGACAGGTGCATGAGACCGACGCCAGGATAACCTCGCTCCTCACTCTCGACAGCGGAGACACGATCTTCATCGTCGAGGAGCACGAGCCCGGCCGCGTTCGCTGCTACGTCTCACGCCGCGGGGATGAGGCCCAGCGCGTGGCTCGGGGCGACACCTGCCAGGTCTCCTCGAATGGCTCCACTCTCCTCGTCTCGGATGCTGCGGCCGACGCCCTCACCCTCACGGCGTACAACCTGGATGGCGCCGATTCAGAGGTCTTGCTCGATGAGCAGGAAGGCACCGACGGCACCTTCCGGCTCTCGGCCGACGGCACCCGGGTGGCCTATGTGAGCTCCGACGGGGAGAGGTCCAACGTCGTTGTCATCAGCCGCCAGGATGGGCGGGTTCTGGCGGAAGGGGACGAGTTCTTCAGAATCGTCTCCTATGAGTTTTCCCCGCAGGGCTCGGCTCTCTTCGTCATCGGGGAGACGGACGAAGGCGATCTTGCCCTTTCGCTTCTCGACGCGCAGTCTCGATCCATCGCCTCGGGCGAGACTCTCGACGCCTCCTTCAGCCCAGACGGCCAATACCTGATCGTCCTCACGGCCGACGAGGCCGGCGATGAAGCGCTCCTCGTCCACCCGGTGGACGGGGGTGAGGATGTCGCCGTCCTCGACCGCGGCGATCTTTCCTTTGGTGTGGTCGAGGATCCGGACGTCTTGTTGATCGCTCAGACACTCGAAGGGGAAACGATTCTCTACCGGGCCGGGCCGAGCGGCGCCGGCCTTGAGGAGCTCGTCAGCTCGAATCGGGTCCGAGGGCTGGAGGTTTTCAACTTGCTGGACGATCCCCGGTTCTTTGCGCTCCTCTCCGATAGCGAGGCCCGCCAGACGCTCTACGTCGGCCCGACCGGCGAGATCCCCGGCTTCGAGCTTCTGGAAGACTGGGTATCCCTCACACCGCTCGACCT
>Ga0209342_10001399_pt1 | contig 27121 bp, 13 predicted proteins | sample RifCSP16_2_FD_184023 | JGI IMG/M metagenome (GOLD analysis project Ga0209342, IMG submission 184023) | Soil microbial communities from Rifle, Colorado - Rifle CSP2_sed 16_2 (SPAdes) (version 2) | ecosystem: Environmental > Terrestrial > Deep subsurface > Rock core/Sediment | place: Rifle...
CCGCGTACAACGAGACGGCCGCCGCCTCGTCGGCTGCCGCGCTTGTCGAAGGCCGCGGCACCCACACGTACCAGATCTCCCTCAACCTCCCCGCCTCCACGACCGTCACCGTCCACCTCTCGTACGAGCAGCTCGTGACCCGCTCCGGCGACCGCTTCGAGTACCGCTTCCCCCTCATGGCCTCCGCCGCGGGCAAGACGATCGGCTTCCTCTCGGTCGGGGGCGCGCTTACCGGCAGGGCCGCCGTCTCGAGCCCCGCCGTTTCGCTGGGCTCCCTCGAGATGCCTTCGCCCCGCGACCTTCGCGCCTCGCACTTCTCCTCCCACCTTGTCCCCTCCGCCGACTACCTCCTCACCTGGTCCGAGGACGCCCTCAAGTCCGTCGGCACCGTCCTTGCCCACACAACCGCTCAGGGCGGCCTCTTCCTCCACTCCTTCTCCCCTGAAGCGGCCGGCGTCTCGCTTACCCCGATCCCCAAGGACATCGTCTTCGTCCTCGACATCTCGGGCTCCATGGACTCGAGCCTCCCGCAGGTCAAGACGGTCTTCTCCTCGATCATCGGCGACCTCGTTGGCGTCGACCGCTTCAGCGTCGTCGCCTTCGCGGGCTCCTACTCGGAGTGGTCGAAGGAGCTCTCGGCCGCCACGCCCGCAAACCGCAAGTCGGCGATCGACTGGGTAAGCGACCTTGACGCCAAGTCCTCCACGAACCTCGACCTCGGCCTCCACGTTGGGATCTCCAAGCTCCCGCGCGACGCGTCGCGAGCACCGACGGTTCTCCTGCTTACCGACGGCGAGCCCACGTCCGGCGTCACCGACGCCACCGCAATCCGCTCGAACCTCCAGGTGCGCAACACCATGGGCGCCTCGGTCTACGCCCTCGCGTTTGGCCCCCACGCGGACTTCGCCCTCCTCAACGCCCTTGCCCTCGAAAACGGCGGGGAGGCCCGCCGCATCTTCCTTGGGCAAGACGCCGGCGAGCAGATCCGCGGCTTCTACGACTCGATTTCTGCGCCCCTCCTTTCCGACGTCACGTTCACCTACACGGAGGACGACCTTCCCCCCACATCCGTCCACTTCGCCCGGGCCTTCCAGGGAGCCGACCTCACCGCCGTGGGGACGCTACACCCCGGCGCGACCGTCCTCAAGGTCGAGGTCACCGCCTCTTCGGCCGACGGGCCCATCCGCATCCTCGAGACCTTCGACCCGGCCACCCTCGAGGCCGGCGCGTTTGTCGAGCGTGCCTGGGCCTTCGAGCGCGTCCGCGCGCTTGCGGGTCCCGCGGCCCTCGGCGACCGTGAGGCCATCTTGGACCTCGTCGCCGTCGCCCTCAAGTACTCCTTCGTGACCGACTTCACGTCGCTGGTCGTCGTCGTGCCTCCCACCCTCTCGAACGGACACGTGCTGCTCCCCGTCCCCATGCGCGTGACGACCTCGAGCGCGCTTACGCCCTCGGAGGTCCAGCCTCTCGCCTCGCCCTACGCCGCCACGCCGTCCCGCTCCACCCCCGGCCCCGGCGCCGCCCTCGCCCTCCTCGGCCTTGCGGCCGCTTCGTTCGCGCTTGCCCGAGGCTCCCGCGCGCGCGCCCGTTGAGCGCTACGGGAGGGCCCCCCGGCGGCGCTTCGCCCCCTTTCCCCCGTTGACGACCTCGCGTACTCCCTAGGCAAGTCCTTTTCTCCCCCCCTGCCCTGCTTTCATGAGGCAGCCATTGAAACGCAGGCCGCGCCGCACGTCTTCCTTCGCTCCCCTTGCTCTTGCGGCCCTTGTCCTTTCCTCCTCGCTCCCCCTTGCCGGTGCGGCCCCCCAAGGGCCGCTCCTGCCCGTCGAGGTCTCGGTCTCGATCGTCGACGGCACGGCCGTCACGGAGGTGCGCCGCACCCTCGTCAACACCGGCGAGACCGAGGCTTGGTTCGCCGTCCACCAGCGCTTCCCCGCAGCCGCCCTTGCCACAAGGCTCGCCGTCCTCAACGCCGGCACCGTCGTCGAGGAGGCGGAGGTCGCATCGCCCTCCGCACAGAACGCGACCGGCGCTGAAGGCGCATGGCTCGCGGCCCTTCCTGAGGAGCCCGCGCCCGAAGGATCCTTCCTCTCCACCCTCGCGCTTGCCGTCCGCGTCCCGGCCCACGACCGCAGCGTCCTTGTCGTCTCCTGGGCCCAGACGCTGCGCGCGGTGCGCGGCGCCTACCGCTACGCGCTGCCCCTCGACGGCCTCACCCCCTCGGACGCCTTCTTCCTGAACGCCTCCGTCGAGCTTGCCTCCCCCATCGTCTCCGTCCAGTTCTCCTCCCCCTTCAACGCGTCGCCCTCCGGGGTCGGCACCCGCCGCGTCACGCTCACGGCTTCCGATGTCACCCTTGCCCCCTCGCGCGGCTTCCTGTTCCTCAACTTCACGCCCCAGGTGACCGCCGGCCAAGGCATGGTCTCCTACTGCCTCGACTCCGGCGGCGGCACCTTTTCCTACGCCTTCTTCCCCGCCTCCCTCGACCTCGCCCTCGAGCCCCTCCCGAAGTCGATCTCCTTCGTCATCGACTTCTCGGGCTCCATGGCCGGCGACAAGGCCGCCCAAGCCAAGGCCGCCTTCGCAGGGATCCTCGAGCAGCTTGCCCCCGACGACCGCTTCGAAGTCCTGCGCTTCGACACGAAGGTCGTCCCGCTCACCTCCGGCCTTGAAAGCGCTTCCTCGACGAACATCTCTCGCGCCGTCTCCCGCATCAACGCGCAGTCGGCCTACGGCACCACGAACCTCGCCGCGGCCATCAACCGCTCCCTCACGGACCTTGCCGAAGACCCCGGCTCGCTCCCCATGGTCGTCCTCCTCACCGACGGCAACCCGACCGTCCCCCCCACGGACCGCGAGACGATCCTCGCCCTTGCCCGCACCCGCAACGGCGCAGGGGCCTCGATCCACACGCTCGCGCTCGGCTACGAGGCCTCCATCGACATCCTCTCCGCCCTTTCGGCCGACTCCCGCGGCTCCCACCGCTTCATCGACCCCGCCCTCGACGTCGTCGCCCAGATCTCCGACTTCTACTCGGAGGTCTCCGAGCCCGTCATCGAAGACCTCAACCTCACGTTCTTCGAGCCCGCCTTCGACGTGGTCGTGCCCCCCCTCTCCGTCCTCTTCAAGGGCTCCGACATCACCGCCCACGGGCGCCTTCGCCCTTTTGCCGGCCGCGTCTCGATCGTCATCGAGGGCCGCACTTCCAAGGGCCAGTTCTCCGTAACCGATTCCTTCGTCCCCTCGAGCCTGCCGTGCAATCGCACGGACACGCCCCTCGCCCTCGCCACCGTCGTTTCCCTCATCGACCGCGCGCGGGCCGATAGAGCGGACACCTCCCTTGCCGAGAACATCACGAACCTCTCGCTTGCCCACCACTTCGCGACCCCATGGACCCCCTTCCGGCTGCGCTCCGGCGCCTCGATCCTCACCTCGCCCCTGCCCGAGCCCGCGGCGCCTCCCCCTCCCCCGCGCGAAACGAGCTTGCCCCCCGACCCCGGCCTCCTCACGCTGCCGGCCGCCGTCACCGCCCTTGCCGCCCTCGCGCTCCTCACGGCCGGCCTGCTCCTTTGGCGCAGAGCGCGCCGCCCTCCAGGCCCGCGGGACGACCTCTGAGCCCTCCTCCAACTTTGAGGTTCCCGCCCCCGCCAAAGTTTAAGGCGAAAACCCCGTCAACGGTGAGGGCCCCTCCCCTTGTACTCCCCGCCCCCCCTTCCGCCCGGCAACGTGCCCCTCGCCTCCGGCTGGTCCCAACCCTCCCCGTACGCCTCCGCCCTCTCACGCCTCCGCACGGCCTCGATCCTCACCCTCGTCGGCGGCTCCCTCCTCCTCCTCATCTCCTTCTTCCTCGCCGTGTTCGCCGCCGTCCTCGACACGGGCCTCACCGGCGCCCTCTGGGTCCTCACCTTCGGTGTGGCCCCCGCCTTCGTCATCCTCGCCGCCGGCTCCAAGATGCAGTCCCCCCGCGCCTCCGTCGACGCCTGGGCCTCGATCGCCATCGTCGCGGCCGCCCTCTCGCTCCTCACCTCCGGCGGCTTCCTCGTCGGCGCCCTCCTCACCTTTGTCGGCGCCGCGCTTGCGCGCTCCGCCGCCCACTCCTTGCCCCCGGGCGCGGGCTTCACCGTGCCCTCCGCCCAACCGCCCACCCTCGCGCCGGGCTACGGCCCCTACACCCGGCCTTCGCCCACCTACGCCCCGCCCCCGCCGCCGCCCCTCCCCTACGGGCCGCCAATGGGCATCGCCAGGCCCGCCGCACCCCCCGCGGCTCCTTACAGCGCGCCTGCTGCCTACGGCAACCCCGGCCCCTCCCCCGCGGCCGCCGTCCTCGCCCTGCAAGACCGCGCTCTTGAACTCCACCGGCGCGGCGTCCCCCTTCCGGAAATCGCGGCCCAACTCAACCTCACGCCGAACACCGCCGCCTGGCTCGTCTCAAGCCCACCAGCCGGTGCTGCCAACCCGCCCCCGCCGCCCGCGAGCGTGCCCCCGCCGCCCGTCCCCCAACAGCCCCCGGAATCTTCCGACGCCTCGCGCCCCGCGCCCGCCGCCCCTGCGCCGGCCTACCGCCCCCGCCATTCCGCATCCCCCCTCCACCCGGCGGACCGCTTCCTGCAGATGGACGGCGACCGCGCCTTCGACCTCGAAGGCCTCAACGCCCTCGACTTTGCGGCGATCCGCGCCCGCGCGTCCGCCTCGCGCGAAGAGGCCGACGCGCTCCTCAGGAAGGCCGACGAGATCATCGGACGCCTCAGGCGGGACCTCTCCGACATCAACACAATCGACGACATCCTCCGCGACCGCGTCGTCCTCTGGTACACCGCGTCTGCCGGCAACGCGAAGTGGCCCCACCCCGACATCCCGCCCTGGTCCGGCCTCCTCTCCGAGTCCCACGATCCCGGCGGCTCCCGCACGCCCTCGCTCATCAACCGACTCCTCAAGCTCCGCGACGACATCACGCCCCCTCCGCTGCGCCCCGTCCGGAATTTCATCCAGTCGCTTCGCGAGGAGGGCCCTGAAAAGCCCCCGACCGAAGAGGCCTCGCTCGCCGCCCGAGTCGTCCAGGCGGTCCTTGACGACATCGCCGACACCCCCCGCGCGCCCGGCGCGGCCCTCCAGCTGCACGCCCTCTCGGAGCTCGCAATCGCGGCCAGCCCGGCCGCCGTAAACCGCGCGCTCGCCGACCTCTTCAAGGGCGACCCAAAGGGCCCCGCCATCATCATCCACCCGGCCCGCTACCCGAACCTCGAGTTCGTCCTCGTCCGCCTCCCCCCTGGCGGCGCTGCCGGGGCGGCCGTCACCTACGAGCTCGTCTGCGCGGCCCCTGAGGCCCTGCGCTCATCTGCGGCCGCTTCCCCGACCCTCGGCGCCGCCGCACCGGCCGCCTCCTACTCGATTTCCGGCTCCTCCGTCGACCTCTCAGGGAACCTCTGGGAACGCGATTCGATCCCACCCTCCGCCTGGGCCGAAATCCTCGCCGAGCTCGAGCGGCGCCGCGACCGCCTCCCCCCGCCGCCCCCGAACTACCGCAAACTCACGGCGTACTTCGACCTGCGCAAGTTGCTCCTCGACTCTCCGGACGCGCGGCGCACCTTCCTCGCCGTGAAGTGGCGCGGCAAGCCCCCCGCGCTCGCCCTACTCGCGCTCCTCCTCACGGACCGAAAGCTCACGCCCGACGTCGACACGGACTGCGAGTACCTTGAGGCCGAACTCGGCGACATCGAGCGCGGCGACGCGAACTGGTCGCCCCCCGCCGCGAAGTGGACGCTGCCCGGCGGCCGCACGGTAACCCGGGCGGCGGCCGATGGCTTGAGGACCTACGCAGTTGCCTGAAGGTGCGCCGCGCGCGAAGAGGACAAAGCGCCCCGTCGGGGATTCGAACCCCGGCCCCCAGCTCGACAGACTGAGATCCTAGGCCGCTAGACTAACGGGGCAAAGAGGGTCGCCCAACTGGGCGGCCGTATAAAAGAATGGCGGGGTTCGAGGCGCGCGCTTTGAGCGCCTCAAGCTTTCTCGCGGCCCTTGTGCCAGGCCTGCTCGCGGCGGACGAGCCACTCGAAGTTCTCGAAGAGCTCCTTCATGCCGGACTCCTTCTGGAGCGCGTGGACGACGACCTTGGCCTTGTTCCAAAAGGGGCCGACGGCGAAACGGTCGAAGAAGAGGTCGCCGTGGAGGAGGCGGTTCTTCATGAGGACGCCCGCGGTCTCGAACCAGCCGCAGACGGTCCAGAACCGGGCGTACTCGTCGGAGTCGTCGGGGTACTTCGTGCGGAAGTCCGCGAGGTCCTTAGCCTCGAACTTGCCGAGGAACCAGTCGCGGGCGGCCGCGAAGTGGGGGGTGAACGTGAGGCCGACCATCTCGAGGAACACGCGGGCCTCCTCATAGGAGGGGCCTTCGGGTTTCGTGGGCTTGGGGGGCGGGGGGGCCTGGACGATGATCGTTGGGATCAGGGGTCTTTTGGGGGCCGAGGAAGCGGAGGCGGGCTTCTTCTTGGGTTTGCTCTTGGAGGGCTTCTTCTTAGATGCCATGGGGGGCCACCGGGTTGGAGCAAGCGTGGCGCGGGCCAAATAAACGTTGAGATGGGGCGGGGAACGGGTGGGCGAAAGGTTATCGCCAAGGAGAGAGCGGGGCCGGGGTCAGGGGTCGGTGGGGGCGTCGTTGGGGTCGGGCGGGGCTTCGAGGCGGGCGAGGAAGGCGGAGGCTTCGCAGAGGTCCCTGAGGGATGGGTCGTGGTAGTAGCCCCAGAGGAGGGTGCCCGCGGGGTGGAGGAAGTCGAGGGTGAACGAGAGGATCGCGTCGCGCTCGGCGGGCGTGAGGTCGCCGGAGGAGCCGATGAGGAGGAGTGCGGAGTTGGGGCGGCTCGGGCGGAGGGGCTCGAGGGCGGCAAGCGCGGCTTCGATCGCGTGGGGGTAGCCGCGCTGGCGGGTCGAGGTGGCTGAGGCGGCGCCGGAGGCGGAGGCGCGGCGCAGGCGCCGGCGGAGCCGGGGGAAGTCGGGGCGGGACGCGGCGCGGTGGAGGGCGGCCACGGGCGCGAAGAGGGCGAGGTCGGCCTTGAGGAGGGCGTCGCGGAACGAGAGGCCGGGGTACTCGGCAAGGAGGCGCTCGTTGGGGAAGACGGATAGGAAGTCCGCGTGGGCCTGGAGCCGGTCGAGGCAGGCGCGGGCGTTTTGCGCGCGGAGCGCGCCCTCGACGGCGAAGGGGTGGGTCGCGAGCGCGACGGTGGTCGCGCGCATTTCGCGGGCGACTTTGGCAACGACTGGGGTGGCGCCCGAGCCCGTGCCGCCGCCAAGCGCGGTGACGAGGAAGGTGAGGCGGGAGCCGCGCAGCGTCTCGGCGATTTCGATGCGTGACTCTTCGGCGGCAAGCTCGCCGACGCGGGGGTCGCTGTTCGCGCTCCGCCCGCGGCAGATGTTGCGCCCGAGGAGGACCTTGTGGTGGGCCTTCACGGTGAGGAGGTGCTGGGCGTCCGTGTTGAGGGCGGAAAGGCGGCCGGGGTGCAGGTGGTCGGTGAAGATGCGGGAGACGACGTTGCAGCCGCCGCCGCCGACGCCAAGCACGAGGGAGTCGAGGGGCTCGAAGGGGGCGGGGGGGCCGAGGTCGCCGCGGACGGTCGACAGGGCCTCGACGCGGTCCGTTGGGAGGCTGCTGCCGCTCATGTGCACCCCTCCCGGCGTTGCGACGTGGGGAAGGCGAGGATAAGGTTTGCGCACGGGGACTTTGCGCGAGGTGGAGGGAGTCCGGGACGGGGGGGTCGGGGCGCCTGGGGGCAACGGCGGCGGGGTGAAAGGAGGGCCCAAATAGGGCGCCCCGCCATCTTGGGAACCCATGCCCGGGATGAAGGCGAAGGGGAAGGACGTTCAGTCCTATGTAGACGCGATCGAAACGGGGAAACGCGCGCTAGTGGAGGCGCTAAGGAAGTTCGTGCGCAGAGAGGCGCCTCAACTTCTCGAGCAAATCAAGTGGGGGAACATCTGCTGGATTGGAAAGGGCAATGTCTGCTGGATCATCGTGTACAAGGACCACGTGGACTTCGGGTTCTTCAACGGGGCGAAGCTGAAAGACCCGGAGGGGCTGCTCGAGGGGACGGGGAAGGGGCTGCGGCACGTCAAGGTGCGCGAAAGCAAAGACATCCGGCCCAAGGAATTTGCGGCGCTGCTGAAGCAGGCTTTGGCGATGGATGGGTAGGGCGCATCACGGGTCAGCGCGCACGGCGGCGCACGACGAGGAACGCGGCGGCGCCGGCCGCGGCGACAGCGCCGACTCCGATGAGGGCCCATGGGAGGGAACTGGTAGGAGGAGGCCCCGCCGCGGCGCCGCGCGCGATGACCTGGTAGGTGTAGGACCTCGACTCCTGGCCGTTCGAGACGTTCGCGGTGACGGTGTGCGGGCCCGCGGCAAGCGAGAGCTCAAGGGAAGCGCCTGTGCCCGCGGGCTGGCCGTCCACGAACCAGGTGATGTTGTACGCGGAGGCGTCCGACAGGTTGAGTGAAAGGCGAAGGGGCGCGCCGGGCTCGACCTCCAAGCGCGCAGAGCCGTTGACGGTGAGGTCCACGGAGGGGGGCAGCGGCGCGGGGGGAAGGGCGGGGGCCACGGCCACGACCGTGAAGGTGTAGTTTTGGGAGGAGGCGCCGTTGGACAATCGCGCGAGCACGGTGTGCGAGCCCTCGGAGAATGTGAAAGTTGGGTTCACCCCCACCGCGACCGCGACGCCGTCCGAGTACCAGGAGACGGTGAAGTCCGAGGCGTTCTGGAGGTCGAGCGTGAGCAAGACCGGCACGCCCGCGGGAGCCTGGAGGGGCGACGAGCCGTTGACGGAGAGGTGCAGCTCCGCCGGCAGGGGTGGCGGGGGGAATTCAAAGTGGGCGGTCAGGGTCTCGGTGGCCGAGTTGCCCGCGGCGTCGGTCGCGATGACCGTGAAGAACGTGTCCCCTTCGGTCGGGGCCAGGTCGAACAGCATCGAGAATGCCTGGACCGTCACCGCCGCGACTTCTCCGTTGATCGTGACGCTGTCGGTGCCCTCCTCCGTGGAACCGTTCACCCAGACGCGCGGGGGGGAGGTCCCGAAGACGACGAGGGGCTCCAAGAAAAGGGCTGGGGGGAGGAGGTCGACGGTGTACTGAAAGAGGTTTTCAACCCGGTTGCCGGCCACGTCTTGGATTCGAACGGTGACGACGTGGGGGTAGCCATCCGCGTTGAGGACCAGCGTGTAAAGGAACTCGAAGCGCGAGGAGGAGACATTGAAGTTGGAGAGTACCGGATCCATCTGGATTAGGCCGCGGGCGTCCGTATAGATGATGTGGACAACGGCATCCGCGCTGTCAGCGTACCCTTCGATCGGGATGGCTGTCTGGTTTGTGAGAAAATCCGAAGAGGAAGGTGAGGTCAGGCTAAGCGTCGGCGCGATGGTGTCGCGGATCACTGAGAGCGTGAACTCGCGCGAGTTGCCGGCGGCGTCCTGCACCCGGATGCTGATGTTGTTGAGGCCCTCGGCAAGCGCAAATGTAAACGAAAACGAAAGCCCTGCAAGGGGAACCGAGGTGTTGGCAATCGTGAGGTTCGCGTCGACGGAGTCCGTGGTCCCCTGGAGCAGAATCGAGGTTATCGAAAGCGGCGCTCCGGCCTCAATTTGCGCGCGCAACTCGGGGTCGAGGTCAAGGCCGACGATGGGAGCAAGGACGTCGACAATTACGCTCACGTTCGCGTACGCGGCATTCCCCGCGGGGTCGACGGCGCGCACGAGGAGGAGGTTCTCGGTCTGGTCGAAGAGCGCGTCCAGGGCGACGCCCGCGGCGGTGAAGTTGCCTCCTCCGTCCACGGAAACAGGTCGGCCGTTCACGGTGACCTGGGCATCGGCGTCCGTGCGACCGCGAACGTCGATCGAGGTCAGGTTCGTGAGAAGTCCGTCGGCCGGAGAGTCGACATAGAGGGAAGGCGGTCTGGTGTCCAAGGTGATGTTGACGGAAGCGCGGGCCGTGTTGCCCGCGGGGTCCGTAGCGTTAACCAGGACGACGTTGGGCCCCTCCTCGAGGGAAACGAAGGAGGAGAAGTTTCCGCTAAAATCCGTGGCCGCCTGATTACCCCGAATCTCCACGAAGCTCTCCGGCGGCTGGACGGTGCCCCAGACCTGCACCCACTGCTGTTTCGTGAGCGTGCCGTTGGCCGGCGCGGTAATCGTGAGATTTGGGGGGACGGTGTCGAGGACCACGTATACCGTCACGGATGCGGTCTCGTTGAGCCAGTCCCGGGCGGTGATGGTGAGGGCGTTCAGGCCCTCGGACAGCGTGACGAGCTCGCTGAGGTTGCCGGTGGCGTTGGGAAACACGGGGAACCCGTCGACCATGACGGAGGCGTTGGGCGGGTTGACGTTCGCCTCGAAAACAGTGAAGGAGACATTCGTGAGGGTGGCGTTTGCCGGAGAGGTGACCGTGATCGTCGGCATCGCGGCGGCAAGGCCCGCGGTAAGGGCGATGGCGCCGAGGGTGGCGAGAGCGAGCGCGAAGGGAAGGCGGATGTGCGCCCAGGACATGGTACGGCTTTCTGGGCGTCGGGCCCGGGCTTAGTTATGCGCCTCCCGACCTAATAAAGGTCAGGCCGGTGGGGCGCTCGCACCATGGGGCTACCCGCGCCGTCGGTGCAACACCACAAACGCGGCGGCCCCTCCAGCGATGGCAAGCAGGAGCGCGACGGGCAGGAAGGAGGCCCCCTCGGAGGCCGTTGTGGGTAGGGGTGGAGAAAACGGATCCTCGGGAATCGAGAGAGCGACCACCTCGAAGGCATACACTCGCCAGGACGTTCCGTTGTCAACGAGCACAGAGATGGTGTGGGGCCCTGCCAGAAGGGCGAGCTCCGGGCGATCCGGGAAGATCAGATTCCCACCGTCGAACCGCCACGTGACCGTGTAGTTCGAACGGTCGGCAAGGTCGATCTCGAAAAGCGCAGGCAGGCCTGCCTGAAGTTCGTTGGTGGCAACGCCGTTGATCGTGAGATTCAGGACGGTCGGCAGGGGGGGGCCGGGCGGGTAATGGACTTCGAGTCGAACGGTCGCGCTGCAGGAGGCGTTAGGGTCAACGTCGGAGGTCGCCGTGATGGCGACCTCGTACAGGCCCGGGACGGGGAACGGCCAAGTGCGCGCCGTGACGAGAATCGACACATTGGCGGAGAGACCCAAGGCGGCGTGTGTGGTGTCGAATGTGACGGTCAGGGCGGCCGGCGCGGCCGCCGAGAGCGTGAACCGGTCGGAACCAAGGCCGAGATTGAAAAGTGCGAACGAGATCTTCGCTTCGACGAGGGAACCCGGCAGGATTCGGGGGTTCCCCTCCAACGCCGCATCGAGCGGGGCGAAGCCGCATGCATTCTGCGGCTGGAAGATCACAGTCAGGTTTGTTTCGGCGAAAACCGTGAGGCCGAGGTCGAGCGCCGCGTACTCGGAGCTGATTCGGATCCGCTGGTCGTAGATGCCGGGCCGCAGGGCAGCGGGGACTGAAACCGTGGCCTGGAAAGCATACGAGTCGTCGCTTTCCAGGAGTTTCTTGCCCATGGGTGGCGAGAGCAACACTCGCCAACCGGAGAGGTTCGTCGTGCCGATGACAAGGGAGTCGAGTCCGTTGCCGCCGTTCGTGATCGTAAAGTTGAAGACGAGTTCATCGCCGAGGACGCCGACCTGTGGTGCCGGTGACGAAACGAGCGGGCGGTAAACCTGCATCACGTTGACGTGGAAGCGTAGCGAGGTGACTGGGGTCCCGTTCACCACGGATGACATGTTCACGGTGAAATTGTAGACGAGCATCGGCGTTCCTTCCGGAATCGTGACAACGAATTGTGCGGCCTCCTCGGAGCCCGGCTCGCCCAAGGCCCCAAGGTCGAAGTCGCTTGGCGTCACATTCGTGGGCCAGGAACTCCAGCCGGGGAGGCTCCCGCCCACGAGCCGCGCCCAGCCCCGGTCCCGGCCGTTGCCGCGATTTCGGACCATGAAGTCGAAGCGTAGCGTGTCGCCGGGGAGCCCAGCGAGCAGGGAGGGAATGCCGGCTGGAATCTGGCCCGTGACGAGGTAAACCTGTGGGATCTCGAGACGCGTCTGCGGCCAGTTTTGGGAAAGGTTCAGTCCCAAAAGCATCCCCTTGTAGGAGGTGCAATTGAGGACAATCGTCGAGTTGTCGCCGGCGCGGGCCCATGGCGGAGCCGTGACCTCGACGCGGATTGTGATGTTCTGGGAGATGTTGAGGAAGTTTGTGAAGTTCACTCCTCCTTCTTGGCGAATCCCCGCACTGAAGCGCGCAGTCCATCCGCTTCGCAGGCCGCTCACGTTGCAGAAGTAGAAATCCAGGGTGTTGCCCGTATTCTTGAGCCAGAAGACGGCGGTAACGGTGGCATCAGCGACGATCTCGATCCGGGCATCGCGGGCGCCCATCTCATAATTGGGATTGGGCGCGATTTGTATGCACAGGGAGATCGTTCGGGTGATGTCGGTCGTTCCCTGCCGGTGCGTCCGGGCGCTGATGTTGAGGTAGTGGTTCTTGTTCTCCGAACTCGAGGAGCCCGTGACAATGAGCGTGATGTTCGTGACGGGTGCTGGGTGCGCTCCCGAGTAAAGGTAGAGGTCCATGCCTTGGTCCGAAGGCGAATAGAGTGCTGGCGCGGTGGCGAGGTCGTTCGAGTTAGCCGCGTCATAGGAGGGAGGGCTCACAAAGAAATTGCCGGAAGCGGCGAGGATCGCGATCCACCCATCGTCCTGCATGGCGGGCGCGCCGGAGTCGTCGATCCACACGTAGGTGGGCGTCGTGATGAGGCTCGAATCCGTCCCGTTCATGGCAAGCGTGAAGTTCCACGAGACGGTCTCGTTGGGGGCCCATTGCCGACACGAGGTGTCTTCTCCCGGCTTGAGGGCGAAGTCGAGGTCGACGGCGGCGGCCGAGGCGGGGGTAGCGACGATCAAGGCGGAGGAGAGGAGGTTGAGGGTCGCGAGGTAGATTCCAAGAAGTTGTCGGGGCAGGCCAATCACCTCAAAGGCCCCCGCCCTGGGAGAATCGAGGGCGCGGCCGCGCTTATACCGTTTGTGGATCGAGCCGTCCGGCTCGGCGCATCCATTGGTGCTTGGGGCGCAATTCAGGGTCATGGGCCTGCGCGCCGCCGCCGGTAGATGGCGACCGATGCGAGCGCGGCCGAGGTGGCGAGCACCGCTCCGGCGATGACGACGCTTGCGGTGCCGCTGAAAGGCGAGGCGGCGGTGAAGTGCCGGGACGCAGACATGCTCCAGGTGGCGTTGGACGCGGTGACGGTGACGGTGTGAGCGCCGGGCGGCACGACAAAGTCGCTCACGCTCGTGCCGTTCCCCAAAGGCGCGCCGTCAAGCGCCCAGCCGACGGACGCATCCGGCGGGAGCGCCTCCCAGCCATTCAAGCTGAAGTCGACGCGTGCGCCCTCGACGGGGTCGCGGAAGGGCTCGCCGTTCAGGCGGATGTCGAAGAGGGTGTAAGGCAGGTCGACGCGCGCGGTCACGTTCGTCCCGCGCTCGTTGCCCGCGGCGTCGCGGGCGACGACGTGGAGCGTGTAGTTGCCGGGGGTCGCGTAGGGCAGTGCGACCCACGCGGCGAAACGGCCGTCGGAGGCGGTGTAGGCGACGCCGTTCACCAAGACGGCGTCGAGCCCAACCTCCACCGTGCCGTTCACCCACGCGCCGCCGGGAGCGCCGGAGATGCTTACGACGGTGAGGGCCGGTGGCGTGTGGTCGAGGAGGTAGGTGAAGCTGGCAGTTCCGACATTTCCCGCGGCGTCCCGCGCTTCAACGACGACTTCATGGGGGTCGGCCCCCTCGAGGAGCGGGACGAGCGTATTGAAGTGGACCCAGCCCTCGGGCGCAAGCGGGGCGGAGAGGTTGAGGTCTTCGGTGGTAGGGCCCGAAGGGCCGGTGAAATGAATCCGTACATGGACCGCGTCCTCGCCGACGGCGCCCTCAACATCAAGCACGGGGGCCTTGGTCACGACGCTTGGGTCCTCCGGGACGATGAACCAGGGGATGGGCGGGATTGTGTCGCGAGTGACGCGGAGCACAAAGGTCCGAGCATTTCCCGCGGCGTCGCGCGCGACAATCCTCACGTCGTTGGGCCCCTCGGCAAGCGGCACGTCGAGTATGAAGGTGGCGCTCGCCAGTTCGGCTGGTTTGCCAGCAACCGTTATTGTGGCGTTGGGGTCGTCGGTGGCTCCCCGGACGATGATGCGGGAGCGGTTGACGGGGAGGCCCGTGTCTAGGCGCGCCTGTAGGTCCGCGTCGAGGTTGAGCGAAAGCGTGGGGGCCAGCGAGTCAAGGGTGACGGTCCGGGTCTCGACCTTGACGTTCCCGGCGGGGTCTCGGGCCTCGACTCGGATCACGTTTGCGCCCTCGAGCAAGGGCACGCCCGCCGCGCTGAAGGTCCCGTCAACGGGGTTGACGATGGCGGCGACCCCGTTGGCCTGCACGCTCGCCGAGGATTCCGTACGTCCGGCGACCCGGATTGCGGTTTGGTTGGTCACCACGCCGTTGACTGGCACGTCAACCTGCAGGAAGGGGGCGTAGCGGTCGAACGTGACGGTGCGGGTGACAACGAAGTTGTTGCGGGCCCGGTCGGTGGCAGTGAAGCGGAGGACATTGACGCCGTCGGCGAGCGAGTAATTGTTGGAGAAGTTTCCGTCGGGGTCGACGGGGAGAAGGAATCCGTTGAGCGCCACCGTCGCGGGCTCCGAGACCGACCCCCGCACCGCAAGGACGGAGCGGTTCGTGACGGTGGAGACCTCGAGCGGCGAATCGAGGAGGATCCCCGGCGGGACGGTGTCGAGCATGACCTCGAACGACCGCCTGGAGGTCTCGTTCATCGCGTCTGACGCCTCGAGCGTAAAACTGTTGGAGCCCTCGGTGAGGGAGAGTACCTGCTCGATGAAACCCGTGGCGTTCGCGGTGACTGGGGTGGCGTTTAGGGTGACGGTGGCGTTCGGGGGGTCGACGGAGGCCAGGAGCGTTAGACTCGACGAGGAAGTGTAGTACGGCGAGCCGGGCGGCGAAAGGACAATGAGAGTGGGCGCAGCGGACGTCGGCAGGGCAGCAACAGCCGCAGCGCTCACGCCGAGGAGCAGCAGGAAAGGGACGAGGGAGCGCCGCAGCCGTTTCCCGAAGCCGCAGGCCGACACCTGGCTCGCCCCTCCTACTTGCCCCGCCTGCGCGTGAGGAACCAGCCGGCCGCGACGACCGCAAGGCCTCCGCCAACAGCCGCCGCGGCGACGACAGGCCTCAAGTCGCCACCCGGGGCGGGTGGGTTCGGCGATGCGGCCGGGGCCGTCACCGTCACCTGCGCCTCGAGGAACTTCGTTTCGACGCCGTTTGTGGCCTCCGCGCGGATCGTGTGCGGCCCGGGCGTGAACGTCACCTGGAGGCTGCGGCCGCGCCCGACCTCGAGCCCGTCGATGAGCCACCGGATCTCCACATCGAAGGAAAACGGCGAGGCGGCGCCAAGCGTGAGGGTGACGGGGACGTTTGCGGCCACTTCGGATGTGACGGCGCCGTTGAGGGCGATCGCCGTGAGCGTGGGCAGCGGCTGTGGCGGGGGCAAGACCGCGAAGCGGATGTGCAGGGTGCCCGTGCGGCCAAACCCGTCGCGGACGGTGATGTCTACCGTGTGGTTGCCGACGGCGAGCGCCTGGGGGACAAGGAACGCGAAGGCGCCTCCCGTGACGGGCGCCGTGTAGCTAAGGACGAGGTCTACGACGATCGTTGCCGTGAGGGGTGAGGCGCCCGGCGGCTGCGACCAGGGCCGCGCCGTGCCGTTCACCCACGCGGTCCCCGCTCGGTCGGCGAGCGCTTCGGCCGTGACCTCAGGCAGCCGCGCGGGCTCAAACACCGCGACGGTAAGCGTGAGGGTCCCCGTCCCGCCCCAGCCGTCGTCGACGACGACTTGGAGGGCCGCCGTCAAGTTCGTGTCGAGGGAGTTGTGGACAAGTTGCAGGGCGCCGGTCGAGGGATTCACGGACGCGACCAATCCGGCGGGCGCGCCGCTCACGCGGTAGGCGACAGCGTCGCCGTCGAGGTCCGCCGCCGTGAGCGGCACCGCGAGCGATGCGGAGGCCTCAAGGAGCACGAGGCCGGGGCCCGAGAGCGTTGGCGCGCGGTTGCCAGGCTTCGCGGTCACGTGGAGGTTGAAGGGCCCGGTAAGCAGGGTCGCGCCGCGCAGGTCGGTGACAAGGATGCGGAACGTGAGGTCGCCAGGGGGCGTGGGCCCCGTGAACGTGACGGTGAGCAGGCCACCTTGTGCGGCGAGGTCGACGCTCGCCCAGAGCGAGCCTTGGGCCTCCTGGGGCTCGAAGACGAGGCGGTGCGCGTACCTGTCGTCCGTGAAGTACTCCGAGAGGTTTAGAAGGACGGTGCCGGAGGCGCCGGAGGCCACCGTCAGGTCCGGCAGCGGCGCCACGACCGTCGGCGGTGCGTTGGGCGGCGCGCTCACCGTGAGGCAGAGGACGTTCGACTCCACGGGGCTGCCCACGGCATCCGTCGCGCGGATCGAGAAGCACACGTCGCCCGTCCACCCCTCCGTGTCGACGCTTGCGACTTCGAGGCGCGTGCCGTTAAACGCGAGGCCGAGCCATAGCCATCCTTCCGATGTGTCTGCGGGGAGGACTTCGAACTCGAACGGCAGGCCCTCGGGGTCCGTGAAGTAGAGGGACGCGTCGAGGGGGGGAGCCATCGATGTCCCGGCGACCATCGAGAGGTCGGCGATGGGCCCGGCAAAGGACGGCGGCCGGTCGGCCGCGACGACGTGGACGGTCACCACGTTGCTGAAGGTCTGGTCGAACTTTGAGTCGCGGGCGTAGAACTGCAACTCGAGCGTGCCGACCCACGAGGCGTTGAGGGAGCGCACGTTGACTTTCGTCCCGTTCAGCGTGACGGTGAGGTACGCCCACTCGGGCAGGCTGAGGTTGAGCCGCTGGATCCCGTAGGTGAGGGGGTCGCCGTCGGGGTCGGAGAACTTCGAGGAGAGGCTGAAGATCCCGAGCCGGTCGGTGCCCTGGACGATGTAGATGTCCGCTATCTGCGCGGTCTGGACGGGCGCGCGGTTCGGGGGCGCCACGACGGACACGCGGAAGTCGCTGCCGTCGACGCAGCGGTACGTGGGGTCGCACGCGAGGACGAAGTACACCGCGCTGCCGGTCCAGGACGTGTCGTCCGACCCGATGTCGAGTGAGGTGCCGTTGACATTGATCCAGATGGGGTTGTAGGCCATCGAGGTCATGTTTGAGCTGTTGTTTCCGCCTCCTCCGCCCCCGCTGTGGTAGATGGGGTCGAGGACCGTGTAGTTGAGGGCATCGCCGTCGAGGTCGCGGAAGTAGCGCGTGAGGTCGACGGCGCTGTAGTTGGCGGTCCCGCGCCAGATCGTCTGCGAGGGGATCGAGGCAAAGGCCTCCGGAAAGCTGTGGACGACAATGCGGAACTCATTCGACTGCGCCGCGGCCCCGCCCGGGTCGGAGGCCTCGAGGCGCAGGGAGACGTTGCCGGCCCACGCGCCCGTGTGGGACACGAGGAAGTAGCCGTAGGAGACGTTGCCGCCGCCGGTGTCGACGGTGAGGTGGGACCACCCCGTGGCATTGGGGTCGCTGCGCACGACGGTGATGCGGAGGTCGTCGCGGTCGGGGTCCTCGAAGTAGCCGGAGACCCAGACGTACGTGCTCCCGTACATCTCGAGCTCGATGTCGGAGAAGTTGTACATGAGGCGGGGGGCGCCGTTGGCGGCGACGGTGAGCGTCGCGTTGTTCGAGGTGACGGAGAGGCCGCCGTCGTCCGTGGCCCTGACGCGGAAGGTGAGGTTGCCCGTCCACCCGTTGCGGGACGCGCCGTAGAGGTAGCCGAAGGACACGGTGAGGTTCACGTTCGACCAGCCAGTGTCCGAGGCGTTGGCCTTGACCACCGCGAACGTGAGGCTGGAATTGCCGGAGCCGTCGGGGTCGTAGAAGTAAGACGGCAGGTAGTGGAGGTAGTTCGAAGTGTTCACGCGGAGGTAGGTGTCGGAGAGGTTGTTGTTAAGGACGGGCGCCTGGTTGCCCACGACGGAGAGCACGATCGCGTTCGACGAGGCAGACTGGTTCGCGGGGTCGGTGGCGTTGACCTTGAAGGTGAGGTTGCCGGTCCAGCCGCCCGTGGCGTTGTACATGAGGTAGTCGCTCGCGAAGGAAAGCGAGAGGTTCGTCCAGCCGGGGTCGGAGGCGTTCACCTTCACGATGGACCAGTTCAGCGTGTCGCCGTCGTCGTCCGTGAAGTACCAGGGCATGTACTCGTAGGTGTTGCCTGAGGTGTTCGAACGCAGCGTCAGGTCACTGATCGGCCCGGAGAAAGCGGGGGCGCTCCTGTTCGACGAGACGTTGAGGGTGTACTGGATGTAGACGTTGTAGAACAGGAGGTCCCAGCCGCCGGCGGGCGGGCAGGACTCGACGAGGAACGGCACGGTCACGTTGCCCGAAGACGCGTTCGCGGCGCCGAGGTAGCGGTTGAAGCCCGCGGCGGTGAGGTTGAGGGAGTCCGAGTAGCCGAGCGTCGTGTTGGCCTCGGTCGAACCGTCGGCGCCGACGTCGGCCGAGACCCAACCGCTGCTCGTGTTCGTGTAGTTGGCCCAGTAGACGTCGACCCATGCGTTCGTCACGTTGGCGTCCCAGGGGAGCGTGAAGCTCGTGGAGTTGTCCGAGGACGTGCAGGAGCCGAAGGAGAGGGTCGTGTAGTTGGAGCCGCCGGTGAACTGGTAGAGCGTGCGGTACGACGTGCCGGCAAGCGCGGGGGGTGCGCTGGCGGCAAGGAGTGCGATGAGCAGCAGGAAAAGGACTGCGATGGCAGATGGCGTTCGCGTGTTCTTGCATCGCTGTAGCGTCAAGGGAATCAAGTGGCCACCCCGCTCTTGTGCGGGGCGCCCTTGGGCGGCCGGCCTATAAAGGTTACCGGGATGGATGCGGTGGAGTTTCGCAGGGCGGGGGCTCCTGTGGCCGAAGCCGGCACATCCATTCACGGGTGTTCGTCTTGCCAGCCGCCGCCCGCGCTATCCCCTTCGATCACGGCGCCGGGCCGCGGGTAGACGCTGACGTAGCGCCCCTTCTGTTCCGTGGTCACGTACCCGAGGTTGTTGAGGCGGGACACGGAGCGGCTGACAGCGCTGGGGGAGCGGCCGAGGCGGCTGGAAAGCTCGCCCTGCGTGATGCCCGGGTCCTCGGCCACGACGCTGAGGACCGCGCGGTCGCCGTCGGTGATCCCGTAGGCCTCGTGCTCGAAGGGCTGGTCGGTCGTGTGGAACCGCGTGACGGTGCCGGACGGCTCCGCGCGGATGTACCCGCCCTTCTCGAGGATGTGGAGGTGGTGGATCGCCGTGCCGTGGGCGGTGTGCGTGCGCCGGCGCAATTCGGCGAGGTGGATCCCCGGTTCGTCGGAGATGACTTGGTAGAGGCGCCCACGGATGAAGTGGTCGAGGAGCGACTCGCGCTTGAGGCGCGCGAAGATCGAGCCGATGAGCCCCGCAAACAGGAGGTACTGCCCGCGCTGGGTGAGCCCGAAAGCGAGGCCGACCACGAGCGTCGCGAGAACCGCGACGGTTAGGACCGGCGGGAAGGCGGGCGCGGCGGTCTCGACGGGCGTTTGCGAGGGCGCGCGGACGGTGAAGCTCGCGGAGACGGTCCGCGTTACCTCGCCGTTGCTCGCCCGCGCCTCGAGCGTGTGGCTGCCTGGCGCAGCCGAGAGCCCCGTCAGCGTGGCGCCCTCGCCGACCTTGTTGCCGTCGAGGAACCACTCGACGGTGACGCCCGAAGGGACGGAGGTCGAGGCAAGGAGGTTGAGCGAGAAGGTCGACCCGGGGTCGATCTCGCCGGGGGGTGCGCCGTTGAGGAGGATTCCAAGGAGCACGGGCACGGGGGGCAGGGGGTCTGGAACTGTGAGCAGCGCGTTTTCCGTCCCGACCCGCCCGTAGCCGTCGGTGACCGTCACGGTCACGGAGTGGAGGCCGGCGGGCAGGCCTTGCGGCCATGCGAGGGCGAATCGCCCATCGACAACGGGCGCACGCAGCGGCGGGCCGCCGACCGAGGTGATGGATACGGTGGCAAAGATTGCTGTGGAGGCAGAGGGCTGCACGCCCAGCGTGACGGTCCCGTTCATCCAGGCGTTGCCTGCGCGGTCAGCGGACAACGAGAGGGCGATGGTCGGAAGGCGCGACGGGTTCCAAACGACGACCGGAACCCGCAGCTCCGCGGTGGCGCCCCACGAGTCGGTGACCCACACGACGGCCTCGTACGGCAGCCGCTCGTCAAGGCCTGAGGCCGAGAGCGTGAGAGTCTCGGTGAGGGGGTCGAGGATCACCGACAGGCCCGGGGCCGAGCTTACCGCGGTCCAGGTGAGCGCGTCGCCGTCCTCGTCGAAGGCCGGCACCGCGACGCTCACGGAGGTGCCAAGGGAGAGGGTGAGGGAGCCGGGCCCGGCGATTTGCGGGGGCCGGTTCGAGGGGTTTGGAGCCACCTCGAGGCGCACCGGGGGGGACGTGTAGCTTGCGCCCCACGCGTCGGTCACGACGATGTAGAGCGTCAGGTTCGTGGGGGCCACGGGCCCGTCAAAGGTGACCGTAAGGGCCGTGCCCGAGACCGACGCATTCACCTCGGACCAGGCAGGCTCGCTGCCCTTGATGATGTCGAATGTGAGCTCGTTGGCGAACTGGTCGTCGGAGAAGAACTGCGACAGGTCGACCAGGACCTCGCCGCTGGAGCCGGCTTCGACGCGCAGGGCCGGAAGGGGTTGGCTCGGCGCCGGCGGCGCGTTTGAGGGCGCGACGACCCGAACGCACACCTCATTCGACGAAATGGTTGAGCCGTTCACGTCGGTCGCGCGGACGTCGAAGCACAGGGTGCCGGTCCACGACGAGCTCCCGTCATTCGAGGCGGTGAGGCGCGAGCCGTTCCAAGAGAGGCTTGTGTAGTTCCAGCCCTCGGAGGACGAGGCATTCACGGCAGCGTAGGTGAGGGGCAGGCCGTTGGGGTCGGTGAAGTAGTCGTCCGCGTCGAGCGCATCCGAGAGTCTGCCCCCGACCTGCAGCGTCAAGTTGTCGATGGGGCCCGTGAACGTGGGGCGCAGGTCGCGCGCGAGGACGTGGATGGTGAAGTTGTTGCTCCATGCGTAAAGCGAAGAGGGGTCGCGCGCGGACACAGCCAAGTCGACGGTCCCTGCCCAGCTGGTCGAGCTCGAGCGGACGCCAACTCGGCTTCCGTTCCATACGATGGAAAGGTAGAGCCAGCCGGTCGCGTTCGCGTCGACCCTGGCGACGCCAAAGAGGAGGCTGTCGCCATCTGCGTCGGAGAAGGAGGGGCCCACGTCGTAGGCAGAGAGGTTCGACTGCCCCTGGATGACGTTGATGTCGGACAGAGAGCCGGTGAAGACGGGCGCGCGGTTGGGCTGGACGATGACGTCCACCGTGAAGACGTTGCTGTAAGCGCACCGGCTGAAGGCGTCGCACGCCACGACATAGAACGAGTCGGTGCCGGTCCAGGTGGCATGGGACGACCCGATATCGAGATAGGAGCCGTTGATGGCCAGTACGACTGGTGTCGTGGTGTTGTTCCCCGTATAATAGTGGTAGGCGAGGAAGGTGAGCGCGTCGCCTTCGGCGTCATCGAAATAGAGCGACAGGTTGACGGCGCCATAGGAGGTCGTCCCGCGGACGATCGTTTGGTCGGGGATGGATCCGTTTGTCGTCGGCCTCGCGTTGACGATGATGTCGAATTCGTTGCCGTCGGTCGAAAGCCCGGAGGTGTCGGTCGCGCGCAGGGACCCGGAGAGCGTGCCGGACCATCCGGCGGACGCATAGACAAAGAAGAAGCCGGCCGAGAGGTTTTGCGAACCGTTAAACCCCGTTACGGTGACGTTGGCCCAGCCGCTCGCGTTGGGGGCGCTCTTCACGAATGTGATGGTCATGGGCTCGCTGTCGGGCTCCGTAAAGTAGGATGAGGACGCGGACGTGGAGCCGTTGATGGCGACGACCACGTCGGGCGTCAAGCCGGCGAAGACGGGCGCCTCGTTGGCGCGCACCGTGAGGGTCACGTTGTTGCTCTCGGCCCACGCGCCGCCGCTGTCGGTCGCGCGCACGCGGAAGCTGAGGTCGCCCATCCAGCCGTTCGAGGACGAGAAGACGAAGTACCCGAGGCTAACGTTGACCGTCACGTTCGCCCACCCCGGGTCCGAGGCATTGACGCGGACGACCGAGAAGCTGAAAGTCTCGTTGTAGTCGGGGTCCACGAAGTAGCTCCAGAGGTTCGCGTACGCGGTCCTCGTGAGGTTTACCGTAACGGTATAGTCGGAGAGCGTCCCGTTGAAGGAAGGCGGGCGGTTTTGGTAGACTTCAAGGGTGATGTTGTTGGACGAGGCGGTCTGGTTGGCGGGGTCCGTAGCGTCGACGTGGAAGGAGAGGTTTCCCGTCCAGCTGTTGGAGGCCGCAAAGCCGAGGTACGAACCGTTGAAGGAGGCGGTCACGTTGGACCAGCCGGGGTCCGAGGCGTTGGCCTGGACGAGCGAGTAGTTCAAGGCGTCCCCGTCTGCGTCGTAGAAGTAGTTGGGCAGGTAGACGAGGTTGGCGTTCGTGCGGTTCTGTTGGAGGCTAAGGTCGGGGATCGGCCCCGAGAAGGAGGGAGCGCTCGTGTTGGAAGATGTGGGATGGCTGTAGGTGACCGCGAGGCTTGAGAGTGTGATGTTCCACCCGCCAGAGGGGGGGCACGAGGTCACAAGGAGCGGCACAGAGACGTTCCCGATGGAGAGATTCTGCAGGGCGACGTAATCGTTCCATGAAGCGGACGTGAGGTTCGTATTCTGGCTTGAAGTGTTGCTGTCGAGGGTCGCGTTGTCCTCGACGGAGCCGTCGTTTCCGACGTCGACCCGCACCCATCCGTTCTTGCTGTCGAGGTTGTCGGGGCTTGAGATCGTGAGGTAGGCAAGCGAGACGTTCGCATCGAAGGGCACCTTCACGGTCGTCGAGTTCGACGCGGACTGGCAGGAGCCGAAATAGAGGGAGGTCGTGTTGCCACCCGAGCCGAACCGCGCCACGGTAACGGTCTCGGTGCCGGCCGAGGCGGGGGTGGGCAACGAAGCGGCAAGGACGACGAGGACAAGGGCGCACGGAAGCCAGCGCGAAGCGGCTCGCACCTTCATTCGGTCAGGCCTCTTTCCGCCTGGGACTTTGCTGCCTTGCAAGAACTGCACCCGGATGCTTCTTGCCGGGGCTCCTATAAAGCCAACCTGGACGGTGGGCGGCAGCGGCGTTTGAACATTGCGGATGGCCCGGCGCTGATCCCCCTTCAGCCCGCCGCGCGGCAGAGCCGCTTGAAGCCGTTCACTTGAGCTCGAGCACGCGGTGCCCCCTCGACAGGAGCTCGACGAGGTCGTCCTCCCCGACGTCAAGCGCGACGACCTTGCGGCCCGCAGGCCGCTTGGCAAAGAGCACCTCCCCGTAGGCGGCAAGCGCGCCCTCGAGCACGAGGTCGTCAAGGAGCCCCTCGACGAGCGGCAGGGACGCGGCCGGTACCGCACACTCCCGGGCGGCCGAAAGGACCGCCTCGTCGCGGGAGGCGCCGGGCTCGCAGGCGCGAAGGAGCGCGTCGCGGATCGCTTCGTCCGGGCGGTGGGAGGGGCGGGGCGGGCCCGCATCGCTGATGTAGATCGACTTGAGGCGGGAGGCGGCCCTGAGGTCGAACTCGACGACCTCGCGCGCGTGGGCCTCCGCGCCCTCTTCGAGGGCGAGCTGCCGGCTGGCGCGCGGAGAGGGTTTCGGCCGCTTGCGGGCCTCGTCGCGCGCGCGCCGTGCGGCGGCAAGGGCAAGGTCGGGCGCGTAGGCCTCGAGGGAAGACTGGGGGCGGGGCCGCGCGGGCCGCTGCCAGTCGACGACAAGGGTGGGGTGAGGGGGCACGGCGCGCCACGCTCCGTCTCCCCCAAGAAGTGCCCGAGCGATAAAGGCGTTTGGAAGGCGGTTGCCACGGGAAGGCGACGCTCGCCGCTCTGAGCGGCGGCGGCAAGCCTTTATGACCCACGGCGGGAAGGCGCGCTCGTGGCCACGGAGCCGTGGTTCCTGCTCTTTCCCGCGGTGGGCGCGATCACCTTCGGCGTTCTTGGAAGCCGGCTCGTGAAGAAGCGCGCGAGCCTTTCGGGGCTTGGCGCCGACTGGGGCGCGGCCTTCGGCTTCGGCGCGCTTGCGATGGCGGGCGTGCTGGCGGCGGGGGCCAAGGACTGGTCGGGGCCCTCGCAGTTCACCGCGTCGTTTACCGGCGCGGCCGCGGGGCTTGCGCTCGCTGCCGCCCTCTCCGGCATTTACAATCGGCAAACTCGAGGGGGGGTCGGGAGCGTGAACTTCCGCTGGGCGGCCTACGCCGCCGCGCTCGGGCTCGAGGGGCTCGCCTGGGGCGCGCTTCTCGCTTCGCCGGACGTGGGTGGTGTGGGCTCTACCGCCGGGTGGGCCGCAGTCCCGCCCGCGGGCGGCGCCGCAGCGGTCGTCGTAATGGGGGCGCTCGTCGCCCGGCAGGTCCTGCCGAGGGCGGGCCCGTCGAACACACTGCAACTCATCCTGGGGGCGGCGCTCGCAGTCTCGGGGTTCACGTGGGGTGCGGTCGGCGACCCGCTGCTCGGGCCCTCGCTTGCAATGGCCGGCGCGGGCTTCCTGCAGGCGGGGGCACTCACGGTCTCCTCGCTTGCGCCTTCCGCGGTGCCGCGCGCAGTGCGCCCAAAAGTCGAAAAGCCGCCGCGCGAGCGCCCGCCGAAGGCCGCTGGTGTGAAGGTGCGGGTCCCGAAGGGCGGCGCGCAGCGCGTGACCTCCTTCCGCGACGTCGAGCCCCCTGAGGGCGGCCGACCGTAGAGCCCTGCTAACCGCGGCCTCGAGGCGACGCGGGTGCGTCTTCCCCTCCCAAAGGGAGGGCGGGGGACGCCGCAATTGGCAAGGGGACGCGCGGGGGGCCCCCCATGTACTCGGGTACCCGCCCCGCCCGCGCGACCTCCACGATGACGAAGACGTAGCGGATCGCGTTCACGGCGCCGACGGCAAGCATGACGTAAAACGCGAGCAGGACGAAGACCGGGAACGCAGTCCCCTCGGTCATCGCCGCTGTGATATTGATGTAGTCGTTGAGGAAGTGGACGGCAATGGCAGCGGCAAGGCCAAAGCGCAGGAAAAGGACGCCAGCCGCCAGGCCGAAAACCGCGGCGGTGGGGACCTTCAGGAGGTCCCAGCCCGTGAAGTGCGCGAACCCGAAGACGGCCGCTTGGAAGACCAGGAAGGCGACGGCGGGGCCGTCGAGGGCAAAGCCGCCGCCGAGGACGTACGAGTGCCCGGGGCGCTCGAGCCGGCCGCGGCCAGCCAAGTGCACGAGGAAGAGGGGCACCCCGAGGAGGAGGACCCGCGTGATGAGCTCTTCCCACACCGAGGCATGGGCGAGCGAGACAAGGCGCTCGCCGAGGGGCGCCTCTACCAGGGCTTGGGGGACGGAAGGCGGCGAGCCTGCGGCGGCCGCAAGCTCGTTGGCGGCGACGGCGATAAAGAGGGCCGCGGAGAAGAGCCGCGCGAGCGCGAAGAACGCGTTCGGGTCGGAGAGTGTTGGAGTGCCCTCGCCGCGCAGGGCGACGGTGACCTTGGCCCATGCGTCCTTGCCGTATCGCCGGACAAGCTCGCCCACGGAAAGGAGGATCGCTGCGACGAGCACCATGTAGAAGGTGACGGCCGCGCCACCCGTGAGCGCCACGAGCGCGTAGGGGAAGGGGAAGGCGATGAAGAGGACAAGGAAAGGCTCGGGGGCAGTGAGCGCGTAGTCCACTCCCGTCGGCGTGCCGGCGATGAGTGCAGCAAGTTCCGCGCCGAGGAGGAAGGCGACGAGGAAGGCGCCGCCGAGCGTGGCTGAGCGGGCGACGCGGCGCACGATGTGGGGCGGCGGCGGCGGGAGGAACGTGCCGGTCTCGATCGTGTGCCCGGCGGGCACGGAGTAGGGGGCCGCAGGCGCGCCCGGTGCAGCGGCGGGCGCGGGCGCCGCTCCGCGCACCGGCGTCATCCGCTTGCAGGCGGGGCAAAGGACGAGATCGAAGGCGCCGGTGGCCGGCACGACAGCGCGGCAGAATACGCAGAGGATGTCGGGAACGGTAGGAGCCCCGGCGCGGCGAGGCAAGGAGGGCGAGATAAACCATGGGCGCGCGGTCGCGCGCGTTTGCCGCACCCCACTTCGACTTTAAATAGGGCCATCTGGATCGAGAAGGGCGCGAGTGCAGGCGTTTGCAAGCGCTCCTCTCTTCGAGGTGGAAACGTGGCGCCGCAGAAACGGGGCACGCGGCTCGACCAGTTCCAGTCGGGGGCCAAGCCGCAAGGGGAGGAAGGATCCGACCCGCCCGCGGAGGGCGGCGGGCAGGCGCGCCGGGCGCCGCAAGGTCCCTCGTTCGTGACGGTCTCCGAGCTCACGGACCTCATTGAGGAGGACCTCCAGCAAGACGAGCGGCTTGCGTCGGTGTGGGTCAAGGGCGAGGTCTCCGGGATCCGCGAGTACCCGAAAGCCTGGTACTTCACGCTGAAGGACGCGCAAGCCCAGATCAACTGCGTGTGCTGGAACTACGGCGCGTCGCGCGAGGTCGGCCCCTCGCTGAAGGAGGGCGCGGAGGTCCTCGCGCGGGGCGACGTGACCGTCTACAAGCAGCGCGGGCAGTACCAGCTTCGCGTCGCAGAGGTCCAGTCGACGGACAAGCGGGGCGCGCTCTTCCTGAAGTTCGAGCAGACGAAGAAGAAGCTCGAGGCGGAGGGCCTCTTCGACGAGTCGAAGAAGCGCCCGCTGCCGCGCTTCCCCGCGACCGTCGGGGTGGTGACCTCGACCGAGGGCGCGGTGCTGCGCGACATCATCAACGTGATCTCGAGGCGCTTCCCCCACGTGCGCATCCTTGTCGCGCCTTCGAAGGTGCAGGGCGAGGGCGCGGAGCACGAGGTGATCCGGGGGCTCAAGGCGCTCGCGGATTTCGGCGGGGTCGATGTGGTCATCGTGGCGAGGGGAGGCGGCTCGATCGAGGACCTTTGGCCTTTCAACGAGGAGGCGCTGGCCCGGGCGGTGCGGGCAAGCCCGATCCCCGTGGTGTCGGCGGTGGGCCACCAGACCG